>JACDJA010001840.1_pt1 | contig 16581 bp, 23 predicted proteins | sample 7449241 | NCBI WGS metagenome assembly JACDJA01 (sample SAMN14253289, study PRJNA609438) | sludge metagenome | isolation source: initial anaerobic sludge | collected 2018-12-20 | reverse complement strand
GATTGAGGATGTTGCGCATAAATACAGAATTTCTCAGGCTGAAGCATTATTCAGAATATTAGAAACAATCAAGGTAAGTGATATTAAAGATTGGTAATGCGTATGGAACAGAGCTGTAAATGGTGCTATCAGAAAAATAAAAAAACATGTTTTCATTGTGTTAAAAGCACACATGATCATGCCAGGTGGTTACTTATCGGTCGATGCATTATGCTGAGCTGTATACTGTTTACTCTTTTGTATGGGTTATTTTCTCTAGCGAGGCTTTCATGAATTTGGATCCACGCGACTGGAAGTTTTGGGGTTACGGGGCTTTAATATGGGGAATTTGTTTGTTATCATGGTTTGTAGCTTCTGGGCGTTTTGAGCTTTATTTAGGATTGAGATGAGAGAATTTATCCGTGATGCATCATATATATTAATGGTATCGTTTATAGTTATTTTTATGTGGCGGTTAACTGGATTGATAGAGTGGTATGTGAAAGTTAATTTCTATGAAACAAGACTTCCCCAAGATACAATCAGTTTGAAAGAGTTTCTTGCTGAGTGGGGTGATGATGATTGATTTTATCTATTTTGTCATACTCACACATGCACTTGCCTTTGCTCTTGATTATACAGATGAATGGTTCAATGTGGTGAATGATCTTACAAAACAAACTCAACAAAAATCATAAGTAAATTTAAAAGGGTTATTATGTTTAAGCGAATCTTGTGTGCGCTTCTTTTAACGGTAAATGCGGCATCTCTTTTTAGCTTGGATCGATTTAAAGATGAGGAATTGGCTATGGATATATATATATCATGCGATCCTTCTAAGGTGTCTCGTATAACCATGCAAAAGCTGGAAGAAGATTTTATTCTTTATTTAACTTCAAACGCAACACAAAAGTTATCAAAAAGAGATGCGCTTTATATCAAGCGATTAAGCGAAGTTATGCATGAGATTTCTTATACCTATCATTACGGAGTATAAATGAAATCGTTTTTTTTAGGGGCTCTTCTTTTTGTTGCATCATCGAGCTTGGCTCGATCTATACACTTTGACTTAGAGCAGGACCTTATTGAAATTTTTGATCATCCTGAGCTGTATTCTCGTGAAAAGCGTGCGTGGATTGCTGATAAGGCGGCGTGTTGGATCCAGGTGCAAATTAATGGGCATGCGACTGGTCGTATTGCATTATGCAAAGATGATGAATCCTATCTCGGGCGTATCGTATATATGACTGCATCAATTATGAATTGGTCCGAATGGGAAGAGGATTAATCGGTCTCCATGACCTTTTTAAAGTGCCCCCATGTTGAACCATTCATGGGGGTTTATTATAGTAGATACATGTTTTACCAACATTGTTTTCATTGATTTCCCACAACGAGTTGTTGTGGGTTTTTTCTTGCAATCCTGCTGCACCCTTTCTATACTCGAGGGGAACTCACCAAAGAAGGGATTGTAAGCATGCCAATTTTTCCTCGTCTGAGTCCGGCATATTATACAGAACATGATCAGACTGTGCTTTCGCGTATGGAAGCTTTTTATGCAGATGGCATAGCTATCAACATGTCTTTTTGGCAAGAAGCGGATACTGATACCAGATTTGAATGTGGAGACCAGACACTCTGGAACGATCTCTATGCATCTCTTCCAGCAAACCGTCGTCGTCAATTCAATTTCAATAGAATTCGGCGCGTTGTTAATATGGTGAGTGGGTATCAACGCCGCAATCGTAAATCTACCATTGTTGTTCCTATTGAAAATGGGGATGATGCTACAGCCGATCAATTTACTCGCGTGCTTATGTGGTCAGCACAGCAAGAAGGCGTATTAGAAACTGTTTCTGAGGCTTTTCATGGGGCACTTGTTACCGGTATGAACCTTTTACAAGTATGGGTTGATTACCGTAATGATCCTATTTCTGGCAATATTAAGGTTGATAAATGCTCATATAATAGTTTCCTCATCGATCCTTTTTTCCGTAAACCAGACCTTTCTGATTGCAATGGTATCTGGAAGCGCACATTTTTGACTAAGCCAGAAGCAATTTCTCTTATGCCCGATCATGCAGATACTATTATGGCTCTTTCAGGTGAGGGTAATCGTGATGGCAAATTCCAATTTCTTCCAGAGAGCTACAATTTCACCATGAACAATTTGCTCACATACGATGAGTTTTTCTATAAAGACTATCGTGAGCAAAAGATGATTGTTGATACGACCACAGGTGAATCAATGGAGTGGAAGGGTGATTCTGATTCTCTTAAGCAATTTCTGGCCTTATTTCCACAAGTTACCACTATTACTCAAAATATACCCACGGTAAAGCTAGCTGTTGTAGTTCAGGGACTAGTTCTCTATGATGGCCCAAACCCTCTGGGTATAGATCGATATCCATTTGTTCCAGTGCTGGGATATTACAATCCACAAATGCCATATTTCCCATGGCGTGTGCAAGGAATTGTTCGTGGGCTGCGCGATGCACAATATCTCTACAACAGGCGCATGATTATTGGTGCAGATATACTTGAGTCACAAATTAACTCTGGTTGGAAATATAAAGAAAACGCATTGGTTAACCCTAAAGACATTTTCCTGAGCGGCCAAGGGCGCGGGCTAGCTCTTAAAGAAGAGGCCCAAATGTCTGATGTTGAGCAGATTCAGCCCCCACAGATTCCTCCTTCTATGTTCCAGCTGGCAGAAACACTTGGCAATGAAATTACGCAAATATCTGGTGTTAATGAAGAGCTACTTGGGTCGGCGGTTGATGATAAAGCAGGTATCTTATCGATGTTACGTCAAGGCGCTGGTCTTACCACGCTACAAAATCTTTTTGATCAACTTGATTATGCACAAAAGCAACTTGGGCATATTATGATGGACGTTATTCAAGCAAACTTCACGCCAGCAAAGGTGCAGCGCATAATTGGCGAACAGCCTTCAGAGCAGTTCTTTAACAAAAATTTTGGTAGATATGACTGTGCAGTTGAAGAAGGTCTCAATACGACAACTCAAAAGCAGATGCATTTTGCGCAATTGTTACAAATGCGTGAAGTGGGAGTGCCAATACCAAATGAAGCATTACTTGAAGCAGCAACCATCCAAAATAAAAAGCAGCTCATTGAACAGATTAATCAGATTGAACAGTCACAAGCGCAAGCTGCTCAAGCTCAACAACAAGCACAACTCGAAGCGCAAATGGCTCAGACAAAGCTCACTCAAGCTCGCGCAGTTGCTGACCAAGGGCTTGGTCTTGAACGCATATCCCGCGTACAAGAAAATGAAGCATTGGCTGTTGAACGAGAGGCAAAAGCGGAAAATGACAGGATGGGCGCAATGCTTTCGATGGTCAAAGCGATGAAAGAGCTTGATACTATTGATATTGATCAACTTGAAAAACTTATTCGACTCTCTCAAATAATGAAGGTTCAAGAGCAGCAACAAGCGCTTGAATCGCAAATAAGGTCGAAAGAAAATCAACAAGAGCTCATGAACCAGGTAAATATGGGCGCAATGGGGCAGCAGCCTCAAGGCATGAACCAATTGAGTCAATTGGTTTAGTCTTAGTTGGAACGTAACCCGTTTGTCCTACAATGTAGGATAGCTACTAAGGAGCCTGCTATGGCTAAAATGAAAAAACGCCACTATGAAGGTGGTCGTGCGATGCATGAAGCAGATGAACGAAAAATGGAACATCGAGATAGTGGCATGCTATCAGAAGACCACAATGCAATTGCTAATATGCCACAAGATGTTAAATATCATCCATGGGCTAAACAGCGTGCATATTTGAATACACATCTTGATGACACCATCAGTGGAATTGATCATCAACAGTCTGAAGATGTTGGTACTGCAAATCGCCATAAACCGAAAAGCATGTACTAATTGGGAGGTTATTATGCCTACCATGTTACGTACTTCAGCAAAAGCGCGTAAAATCGCTCTTAAAATTTTGGGCAAGCCAATGAACTATGAAACGCAAGCTCAGAAAATTAGGAGCAAGGAAAAATCGCATTTGTTGATTCGGGAAGATTTAATGAGACAACGTTAAAATACCCCTAGCTCTGAGAGCGGAGTGATCCTTGTGTAACTCCGCTCTCTTTATGGAATTAACAGTGTTTGGCCAAATTATATCTAAATTATTGCGTGTATTTAGAAACAATGCAGAAGAGGAAACAGAAATGCCGAAGCATAAAAAATTACCCAAAAAAGCTATTATCAAACATCTCAAAGGTGATATGCAAATGTTTGATAAGGAGCATGAAGAAGATGAAGCATTAATTAAAAAGCTTGGTGGTAAACCAGCTGATAAAAAAGAGAAGAAAGATTCTCCAAAAGCAAAAAAAGATCCAAAGCCAAAGCCGCGCACTAAAATGGCAAAAAAAGCTAAAGTTGAAAAGGTAATGCGCGAGTTTAAGTCTGGCAAATTGCACAGTGGTAGCAAAAAGGGTCCAGTTGTGACAAACCCCAAACAAGCTCTCGCGATAAGCCTGAGTGAGGCTGGTGTGGCAAAGAAAAGAAAAAGAAAGAAAAAGTAATGCAAAAAAAGTACGGGAAAGGCGAGAGAGATACACTTGGCTCTTTGTCGCAAGAGCTTCTTGCCAAAGAGCCAGACACTTTGGACCCAATAGAGCTGCAGCAAGAGATACAGCGTGATTCATATGAGCATGAGATGCTTGAAGCTCTAGAGCGTGGTAAAAAAAAATACGCAGGTGATTTTTATATAGTGCCGATCAATCAACGGTTTAGGCTATTTCCTAATGTTATTCGTACGTATTTTATTGATCGTCTTAGTTGTCCGACTCCTGATTTTGATCAAACTGTATTTCACTATGACAAAAAAGCAGATGCTTTGATATTCCTCTGGTGTATCCCAGATAAGGAAACATGTGAATGGATGAAATCAAACATATTATCTATAGAGCCGGAATATAGGCAACTACTGCAATTCGTTTTAGAATTCTATGATGGATCATTATTAAACAAAGCAAAACGTCTAAATAAAGAAGAAGAACAAGACCTTGTTATTATTTCGCATTAAGGAGAACCATGGAACAAGAAAATAACCTTATTGAGCAACAAGTGGTAGAGCAACCGCAAGAAGTTGTAGAACAAGAGACGCAAGAGCAACCTACTCAACCCACTCAGCAAGCACAGCCGGTTGATGAAAAAGAACGGAATTTTGCCGCTTTGAGAGAAGCGCGTGAAAGAGCAGAGCGTGAGCGAGATGAGGCGATCGCGTACATAAGACAACTACAGCAAAAACCTAATACTGAACAAGAAGAAGAGGTAAATTATGCCCCTGATGATCTTGTTGAGTGGAAGGCCGTTCAAAAAAAGTTCAATAAGCTTGAACAAAAGTTGAATCAATATGAGCATCAGACTGCATATCAAGTAACTGAAGCGCGTTTGAAATCGCAATTTCAAGATTTTGATCAAGTAGTGACAAAAGAAAATATAGAAGCTTTGCGTATCGCATATCCTGAAATTGCACAATCATTGCATGCGACACCTGATATCTATAATAAGGCGGTTTCTACATATAATATAATTAAAAGATTCGGCATAGGAGAGCAGCAGCCGAATAATCTGTATGAGAAACAACTCATACAAAAAAACATGGCAAAACCAAGATCTGTCAATTCTGTATCCCCACAGCAGGGCGAATCGCCACTCAATAAAGCGAATGAGTTCGCGAATGGATTCTTAACGGATGAGCGCAAAGCGCAGCTGTGGCAAGAAATGCAAAACATTAGAAGGCAAGGATAGATCTTTTTCTTCTCCTTTCTTGTTACCCCCTTCGGCTCTCTCCCCGAAGGGTTTGTTTTTTAATTTTTATTCTGTTATATCTATCTTTGACGTATCGATGACTCGTCATCATCTCAGACATTTCTTCGGCGTACTGAGACTCGCCATCTCAAGGCGTACAGTTAGCTCTCGCCAAGCTGCCAAACAACGGTATTTCCTTTTCTGGGAATTATTATGGCAATCACAACTACTACACTCCTGCCTGCGCCAGTTCAGCAGTCGTTTTCACAAAAACTGCTCTCGGTGCCGGTACCGTACATGATTCACAAAACCGCGGCAATGAGAAAAACTATGCCGCGTAATGGTGGTACAACCCTTCGTATGCGTCGTTATAATCCACTTGCAACCGCAATGGTTCCACTAGGGAACTCAGGTGTAACGCCGCCAGCTCAAGTATTGAGCGCTGTTGACATTGATGCTCGTATTCAGTTTTACGGTACGTACGTCCAGCTGAACGAACAAGTGACATTACAAAACCAAGACCCTAAACAATTACAGGTTTGCTAAGCGTAGGAATTCTACTTGATACTTTGAAATAACCTATGTAAACTTAGTGTATAGTTAAATATTATACCTAAGGAAAAGCATGAATAGAGAGAATATAGATATGGCATACGCAGCGGGAGTTTTAGACGGTGATGGAAGTTTTGGAATTGGTAAATTAAGTACCAAGGCCAACCCTCTCTATTTCCCTGTTATACAATTCACGAACTGGCGCAAAGAGCTTATTGATTTTCTCCAATCTAATTTTGGCGGAACTGTTATTGCGACTAAAGGTACCGTAAAAAAAGATGGCTCAATCGGGCATCTTATTTATAGGTGGAAGCTAAGAAGTCGTGACAATGTGAAACCAGTGTTAGAACGAATTATCCCATTCTTAAAGATAAAAAAAGATAGGGCCAATCTGTTATTGGAGTTTATTAATAAGATGCCATTCGCTCGAGGTCAAATGCTTTCGAATGAAATCCTCGTAGCTAGAGAGCGTTATTATCTCAAAATGATCAATTTTAATGATTGGACTAATTTTGATAATAATATCACAACTAAACTAGCAAAGGTTAATACGAATGATCAAATATTCTGGTCGTATATCGCTGGATTGATGGATACAGATGGTTCCTTTTCTGTGAAAAAGCAAATCAAGAACAAGGGAACGCATGTAGTTAATCCAAGATATCTGCCAGTAATATCGATATCGATGACTGATACTCGAGCAATAAACTATATCCGAGAGAATTGTATGCTGGGAAGGTTTTATATTCCTAACAACAAATCCTGTTCAATGGGCTTTCATTATCAATTTGGTATCTATACAAAAGCTGAATGCATCGAATTCTTAAACAGAATTATTCCATTCTTGAGATCTAAAACAAGAAACGCACAAATACTTCAGATGTTTTGTGAGAAGTCGCAAAATACTAAGTATTGCAAAGCAGGAATATCTGAGTATGAACTTGCATTCCGCGATGCGTGTTACCAAAACTTAGTTAGTATGAATAAATATGGGGTCTATAAATCTTCTCTGATTGACTTGAAGATCTTAGCGGGTCATGCCGAAGACAACAAGGCGCAAGCAGCGAAAGCGTGCAGCGTGAACGTAGCAAGCGAGAAGACGTCAAAAGACGATGCGGTGCTCTGAACACTATAGAAATATAGTGAGGGATAAGTTGAGAAAGTCCCCGCCTACCAAAGGTAGGTCACAAAAGTAACAGAATGGTATTAAACGAATGCGCAGCGAGATTGGGCGTGTCACTTCGCCAAACAGAAGACCAATTAACGCGTGATATGCTTGCAGCAACAGCAGCGGCAATCAATTGCGTAAATGGTGTGAATGGCGATAATCCAACTGAAATAACTTCTCAAGATATTTCGAATGTTGTTGCATCATTGCTGAACAATAATGCATATACCATTACTGATAACGTTGACGGTGCGAATAAATTTGGCACACAACCTGTTCGTGATGCGTATTTTGCAATGGCAAATGCACGACTTTCAGGTGATCTTGAAAATGTGAATGGATTTGTGCCAAAAGCGCAATATCCATATCCAACATCAGCATTGCCATCTGAGTGGGGCGCAGTGCGTAACTTAAGATTCTTGCTTTCTAGCATCGGATCATTTACACCAAATGCATCGATAGTCAACAATCAGAATGTGTATAACGTATTCTGTGTTGGTCAAGAAGCATATGCATGTATTGAACAAGATGGATATAGTGCAAGCTTTATCTATCGACCACCAATATATGACGGCCCTCTTGCATTGAACGCAAGCGTTGGTTACAAGTTTGCTGAAGTTCCTCGCATCACCAACGATGCTTGGGTCATTAATATGCGTTGTACTTCTACCACTACAGTATTCTAAGGAGAAAGACGATGGCATATAATACAGCAATTTACCAAGGTAACTTTGTATCTACTGGTGCAGCAGAAATCCTCGACTTGCGCGGCAGCGTTGATTGGATTGAAGTATTTAACCAAACAACTGCAGCAGCTGGCGCAGCCGTAGGAACCGGATACCAATTCTTCTGGCAACGTGGTATGGCTCAAGGACGTGGATTTGCGTATAGCAACCCAGCAGTTCCGGTCATGGCGCAACTTGCAGCAGGAACTGGTTTCTACTTGCTCGATACTTCAGTACAAACTACTTCTATTTCTCCTGCAGTTATTACTAACATTTCTAACGCGAACCCACCTCGTGTTACTTCAGCTGCTCATGGGCTTGTAACGGGTGATATCGTTCGAATGGTAAGTACAGTAGGCGCACTTCAAATTGATGGCATTGATTTCCGAGTTACTCGTGTGGACGCGAATAACTTCGATCTCAGCTGGATGGCTCCGGTTGTTGCAGCAGCAGCTCCAGGCGCAAGTGCTCGCTTCTATAAGCTCAGCAATGAAGCGATTTACCAGCCTAAACAACGCGTAATTACTGCCGTAACACAAGCTGCACAAGCTGTTGTTACCTTTGCAGCGCCACATAACTTTACTGTTGGTCAAAAAGTTCGCTTTAAGATTCCAGTGGTATCAGCGGTTGCTTATGGCATGACCGAGTTGAACAATGTGCAGGCAACAGTAACAGCTATTAGCGTTGCAAACAACACTATAACCGTTGATGTTGATACCACTGGCTTCACCGCATTTGCATTCCCACTGACAGCAAACGTTCCATTTACCCCAGCGCAAGTAGTGCCGGTTGGTGAAGATACTGGATATGCGAATTCAGTTGGTGCAGATGTACTTGGCGATGCAGTCTTCAATAACGCTATCCTCGGAGTCAAGCTTCAGCCTGGCATTCTTAGCCCAGCTGGTTCAGTGAACGATCAGATATTCTGGAGAGCCGGAGTATCATTTAGCGTAGACAACGCATTCTAAGCGTAAATATGTAATTCTAAAGGGGGCTGCCAAGCCCCCTTATATAAGGAGATTCAATGTTAGATGTTTTACAAGAAACAGAACAAGTTGAAACAAAGAAGAAGAGTTCGGTAACTAAAAAAGAGGGCAAAAGCAAATTAGAATATCTGAGAGACCAACATCGCCAAAAGGTAAAAGGTCTTTTTAAATTTTATGAAGTTCCTGGTGGCATTCTTGAATTTGATTTTCTTGAATTCAAGGGCGACCCGGTACAACACTATACGCTCAAAGATGGTGAAATTTACGAGATCCCATTGGGAGTTGCGCGGCATCTCAATAAAAATGGCTGGTATCCTGTCCATGCATACGAAGTTGATCCTAATGGAAAATCGGTGCAAAAAGTTGGACAAAAAGTACGCCGCTTTGGGTTTCAAAGCCTCGAATTCATCGATGAAGTTGATATGGGTGAAGTGGGATCCAGTGTTATTACGGTTGAAAAGGCAAACTCAATCTAAGGAATATAGATGCCAAATGTAGGAGCTCAGCAATCACCAATATGGCAACCGGCAATGCGTCAAATAACTGCCATAACACAAACAAATCCAGTTATTGTTACTACATCATTCGATCATGATTATTTCACCGGTGATGTAGTTCGTATTGTTATCCCTATAAATCAAGGGATGAAGCAATTGAATCAACAGTATGCGGCTATTACGGTGCTGACTCCTACTACATTTTCTATGCCTATAGATGCGACAAACTTTGAGGCATTAAGTGTACCTGCCGATGCTCAACAAGCTCCACAAGCGGTTCCTGTAGGCCAAGCTAACAGTACTACCTGGAATTCGCCATATAATACATTGCCCACGCTGTCTCGCGTGAACCATGGACCACCGTTATAATTTACTGGCATCTGATCGGTAATTGCAGTAGCATTGAATAGAAATAAAATAAGGATTTAGTTATGGCAGATTCTTCGCTCCAGGCTATTCGAACGAAAATTCGCCGACTTACAAGAAGTATGTCGGAGGCGCAATTAACCGATGATCAGATCGATGAGTATGTAAATACGTTCATTCAATATGATTTCCCGGAACATTTAAGAACATTTACACTCCGTCAGACATTTACTTTCTTTTGCCAGCCATTTATTGATACGTATGAAACTTCCACAAATCCTGGAGACCAATTTTTTAATTGGAAGCAAATATATACCACTATCCATGAACCGATATATATTGCTGGCCAGCGCGCTTTTTTCTCACAAGATCGCGATCAATTTTTTTCAATTTTCCCAATGATCAATCAACGAAACCAAGTGGGAACTGGTGATAACGTAACACTTGCTTTTGCAGGGACAGTTCCATCGTTCCCCATATTGCGCAACCAAGTCATGTTTGACTCATTAACAACAGCTGGTGTTGGTATGCAGGTGCATGATGATGGTGCGGGCAATCTTATCGGAGATGGTAATGGTACGATTAATTACATAACGGGCGCATTCACAATCAACTGGAACGTAGCGCCAGGAACCGGCATTCCGGTCAATAGCCAGGCAGTTCCTTATCAACCAAGTCAGCCGACATCATTACTTTTTTATAATTCACAGCTGACCTTGAGACCTGTTCCAGATCAGCCATATAGAATCAATATGGAAGTGTATGTACGCCCGTCTGAACTGTTAGCTGCTAATCAATCTCCAGACCTCCAAGAATGGTGGCAATATATTGCCTATGGGGCAGCAAAAAAGGTGTTCGAAGATCGTATGGATTTGCAAAGTGTGCAGATGATTATGCCTGAATATAAGGCACAAGAATCATTGGTACTGAGAAGAACTATTGTACAGCAGACTGGATCTCGTACACCTACTATTTATACCGAACAAACGTCTCTTGGTTCTCAAAGCGGAATTGCTGGATTTGGTGGAGGGACTTTCTAATGTGTCCGTTCAACGGTAATATTCCACAGCCTAACGATCTATTAAATGCGTCACAGGCAGATCTTTTAAGTAACTATGTTGGGTTAAAAACAGCTATTGATATTAATCATTACACATTTGGAGATCTTGACGAAGGAATGCATAAATGGGTCAGCTATCCGGTAGACGTTGTACCACGAAATGAACCACCGCTAGCTGGTGAAATAATCACCAAATGCAGCACATCTCGATTCACCAATAGACCAGAGCTTGCGTATCAATCACCGGCTATTGCGAGCAATCGACCGCTCTCAGAACGAATTGATGTTGCGGGTAATTATCAAACAGGATGGGCAACATTAAGTGGTAAAAGATTGATCATTAAGTGGGGACTGTCAGAAGGACTGGGTGGTCTCACTACATTTCGATTCCCTGAAGGTCCAGGAACGCCACCGTTTGTTAATCCACCCTATACCATGCAGATAGTTACTTTGTGCCCGCCAGGATTTGCGACCAATATTTTTGCTCGTTTAGTAGCTATTGTTGACGCAAACACGTTTTCTGTAATGTGTACACAAAGAACAACCAATAATAATGCTATTGTTCCTTTTTTTTGGTTGGCAATAGGTACTGTTTAAAAAGGGGAAATTATGCCATACGATAATACAATACCGAAAGCAACAGATGCCATCTCAGCATCACAACAGCAAATGCTTGATAATTTTGCCGCAATACAAGCATTATTTGAGGTAAACCATGTAAACTTTAATCAGGCAAATCAGGGTAAGCATAAATGGGTAACATTCCCTATTCAGAATGCAAATCCCGTAACAATAGCCGGTGAGGTGGCTCAATTTTCTAAAGTTAGTACTTATACCGGGACGCCTGAGCTTTGTGTGCGCAGACAAAACAACGGTCCTGTCATTGAAATGACGAGTGCTCTTACTGCGAGCCCAGGATGGGCGTTTACTTCCTCGGGTATTCTTCTCAAGTGGGGAACAGGTCTAACTGTTGCTGGTGATTTCCCCGGAGGTACAACATTAGCCTTTCCTGTCGCAGCTACTATACCTGTATTTGGCACCGTATTGTCTGCATACGTTACAACCTCTGGCGCAGCAGGCGCAGATATATTTGCTATGCTACGTGCATTTACCAATGTCGACATAACAGTACTGGGCGTACAAAGAACTGCCAATGTTGGCGCAGCAGTAAATTATCAATATTTGGTTATGGGACTCTTATAGGATAATTATGGCAACAAAACGATTTATGATAGCCCCATTAAACACAGGTCTCCAGACTGATGTGAAGCCATGGCTTATAGCTGATGATGCATATGCTCGTTTAAACAATGCATATCTCTATTATGGGCGCTTACGTAAACGTTTTGGTGGCAAATATATGAACCCAGCTGTTCCTGATCAATATGCACCTTTGTATTCACGGCTTGGGGTGCAAATTGGGACAACGAATGGTGCAGGAACTCTTGGGGCGACTGTGGTCCCCGGATCATCTGGCGCTATTGGGAATCAATTTCTTGTTGGAACAACAGCCTTAGGGCATCAGTTGTTCACTGTTGTATCTGATGCTGCTGGTGCCCAGCCAATGCTAACTGATGGAGCAGGAACAGGAACATTTAACGTTGCTCTTGATACAGTTGTTATTAATGCCTCAATTGCAAATGCTCCGGTTTACTATTATCCGGGATTGCCAGTAATGGCAGTTCCTACATTCCAATTGAGTTCAATTAACGATGAGCAATTATTCGCATTTGATACCAGATTAGCCTATGAATTTACTGATCGTGGCAATGGGCGCAGATGGGAGCGATTGGGAACCGCAGTTTGGTCCGGTGGCGATGCAGATTTCTTCTGGTGGCAGAACTATCGTGGCGCATTAGCTTCGCAGCTATTCCTTTTTGTTACCAATAACATTGAAGCCGATCTCATGAGGTATTGGAACGGGGCCGCTTGGACAAACTTCAACCCGATCTATAGCAACACTGCAGGAGACTCGATCCTTACCTGTAAAGTTATTGCCTCATTTAAAGAGCGCTTGATACTATTCAATACCCTTGAAAGTCAGGGCGGTGGCGGCGGCATTCGGTTCTCTAACAGAATTCGGTTCTCTCAAGTAGGTAACCCCCTTGCAGTTAACTCTTTCAACACAAATACCAACCCAGGCGGTGGATTTATAGATATGCCTACAACTGAGGCTATCATCAGCGTTCGTCCCCTTAAAGATAGATTAATTGTGTTCTGCGAAGAGAGTACCTGGGAACTTGTTTATACCAATAACAAAGCTGATCCATTCCGTATACAGCGTATTAACAGTGAACTTGGTGTTGAATCGGCATTCTCAACCGTTGTGTTCGATAAGGCAGTTTTGGGTATTGGTAACGTTGGTATACATGCATGCAATGGTACCAATGTGGAGCGTATAGATGAGAAGATTCGTCAGCTCGTGTTTGAGATTCATAATGACAACAATGGTCCTGAGCGTGTATATGGTATTCGCGATTACCCAAATGAACTCGTCTACTGGACCTATCCCGATCAAACAAATGATCCGGTGTACCCTACAAAAGTTCTTGTCTATAACTACCGTACGGGCGCATGGGCAATAAATGATGATTCGATTACCGCTTTTGGAAACTTCCAATTGCCGCAAGACTTACAATGGCAGAATCTCAATCTCCAGTGGCAAGATGCGAACTTTGCTTGGGATGACGCAGCACTTCAAGGGCGATTCCGCAATATCGTGGCTGGCAACCAAGAGGGCTATACATTTGTTGTGGATACGGGCGTATCGCGTAATGCCGGGGTTCTCTCTATAACCAATATAGATTTTGCACTTGCCAATCAACCAGTACTGAGAGTAGTGAACCATAACCTTTATCCAGGTGACTATATCTTGATTGAGCGCGTGACGGGCGCAAACGTTGCTGACTTTAATGGCCAAATATTTGTCGTAGTAGCTCGTGTAGACGCGGACAATATCCGCATATCACGTAATGATATTGCTGGCCAAGCCTATACGGGCGGAGGCACTATCACACGTGTGAGCAGAATAGACGTTTGGACGAAACAATATAACTTCTTTCAGCAGGATGGGCGCAATGCATATATATCAAAGGTTGATTTCAATGTTAATAGAACAGCTGAAGGATTGATCCAAGTAGATTATTTTACATCAACAGCAACAGTCTCGTTGGTTGCAGATGGGGCGTTAAATGGAGCTTTACTCGGATCATCTATTCTTGAAACAAGGCCATATGCTGAAGTACCTTATGAAGAAGAGCAAGCGCAATTATGGCATCCCCTCTATTTATGGGCCGAGGGTGAATATGTGCAGCTGAGGATTTATTTTTCCGATGCTATGATGTTTGACAAAGATATTGCTTTGAGCGATTTTGAATTGAACGCTATGACATTCTACGCTGAACCTACTTCGACGCGTCTGCAATAACCCTTTTATAAGGAGCTACAGATGAAAAAGATGTTAATTGTTCTCTTATTAAGCACAAGAGGTTTAGCTATGCAACCAGTAGAGATCGACCCAATTCACAAACTTGCTAATCTGCGAGATAACCCACAGGCATCATCAGAAGAAATCGCGATCCATATCTCAGAGATGCTCAAACGATATGGCGACGATATAACTATGAATAACGAGCAATTTAAAGCCCTCGTTATTCAATACTTCAAGAAAGAAAGCTCAACAATCGAATCAAATATCATGCCTCATTTGGAGCGCAAGCTGAGAGATTCAGATTCTGACATACAAGAAATTCTTGAAAAAGATGACAAGGTAAAGCTCAGAGAGTTTATTCACGCACTTGTAACCGATTCCATTGAAGAGGCATTCAAAGAAAAAGACCTTAAATATGACGAGCTGAAGCAAATAGCCGATAATCGCCTTAAAAGAGCGCGTTATGCACTGATTACCGCCGTAGTGAGTGGTGTTTGTGGAGCATTGACTGTTTTTTTTGGGGTATACTTCGGGCGCGGATAGCTACGACTCTTTTACGTACTCTAAAACAATAAAGGCGCTTGTGAATCGAGTTCTATCTATTCCTGTTCTTATAGTTACATTAGTTTGGTTTGCTGATAATTCTATGTTATTTATGGGATCAATCGTAGATGAATAGGGCAATGGAATAAATTCAGGGTTTCGTGGAGCAGCTGAATCGCCCGGATCAGTAGCGCATCCATAAATCTTAGTAAATCTAAAATTAGTCCATGGATTGGCAGGAGGGGGGGTATTAATTAATATTCCTTGAATATTATGTGGCATTGTAGCAATCGCAGCGTTTGGCAACGGTTGATTCCACCATACAACTTTTCTATATACAGGTCTTGGCTCCGTTCCTGTTTGGAGTGTATTTCCCGATGCATTAAAAAAATACTGGCTGTTGGCGATCTCATTCGTCATATAGTAGCCGGTATCTTTCATGTTCATAATAAGTGCTATAGTGTTTACTGTTTGTGTCAGTTGCACAAGAAATTCTTTGAGTCCAGGCTCACGAATATCAAGCTCTTCAATTTGATATATTTCTGTTGTGGGTATTAAGGCTGAATCTGGCAGTTCAAAATCAGGCATATTGTATCCTAAAACTAGAAAAGTGTGTGCACTCATATTAGGATGTAGCTAATTAAACTTCAAGATATGAAAGGAAAAGTAATGGCAAATGAATATATGGGTCCTACCTTATATGGCAAACCAGTTGGGGGAGTAAGGGCATTTTTCCAAGGAACCGATCCGCGATACAATGCAGTTCCAACACGAGAAGGATACCAACAGCTTACGCAACTTGGTATGTTGGCCCCTACGCTTGGGCGACTTGCGTTTGGATTTGGGGCTCCCAGCATTGCTCCTGCTGCACGAGAAGCACGACGACAATATCATGAGGAAACTGTTCCGCAACTCATGGAGCAATTTGCTGGTGGTGGTTCTCAAGGAGCATTGCTGAGAGGAATACAAGGAGCAGGGAGTGATCTTGAATCAAAATTAGGGGCACTCCAAATGCAGCAGCAATTTGAATTACAAAAGCAACGACAAGAACAGTTGCCCAGGCTTTTAGAGCTTGGACTTTCACCTTCATTTCAACCTGTTTTAACTGATAAGCCCATTGCTGGTCTGCCAGGGCTACAGTCTGAGCAGATTGCACAGAACCCATATGTACAGGAATTGATTGCGCAAACCAAGGGAGCAGGAGAAGATGTCGCGCAATTAGCAGAACGTGGCATTTATGGCGCACGAAAAGCTGGTAGAATGGGGATTGAAGCAGGGCGTGAATTGGGTGGCATGGCGCAAGCCGGTATAGAAAAATATATTACGCCAGAATTTTCTAAAAGATTCCCAAAATTTGCACAACGATTGCAAGATATTAGCGCTCGTGCGCATGTTCCACAAAAATTACCTGCATATATCAAAAAAGCGGCAACTCATGGCGTTAATCCGCAGTTGCAAGCACAATTGACCCCAGAACATTTCCCTATGAT
>JACDJA010001839.1_pt1 | contig 16593 bp, 17 predicted proteins | sample 7449241 | NCBI WGS metagenome assembly JACDJA01 (sample SAMN14253289, study PRJNA609438) | sludge metagenome | isolation source: initial anaerobic sludge | collected 2018-12-20 | reverse complement strand
CCGTGCTGCTGAAGCCGCTGGGCACGGCCACATTCGAGTTTCCCCATCTGCTCAGACTGGTTTCGGAAAACCAGTTCGACACCATCTACCACGAGCACTTTTCGTATCTCTCGCTCACCGCGGTCGAGCGCATTTTTTCTGCCAATGGCCTCAGCGTGTTCGACGTGGAAGAACACCCCACCCACGGCGGCAGCCTGCGCGTATTTGCCCAGCGAAGCGACACCGGGCCGCAGGCGCGCAGCACCCGGGTGGATGAACTGCTGCAACGCGAAGCAGACGCGGGAATGCTCACCGCCGGCTATTACGCTGATTTCCAGGACAAGACCAACTGGGTCAAGAATGACTTCGTTGCCTTTCTGGTGGAAGCCAGGCGCCAGGGAAAACGCGTGGCCGCTTATGGCGCCGCCGCGAAAGGCAACACCCTGATGAACTACGCCGGCATCCGCCCTGACCTCGTTTCCTTCGTGGTGGACCGCAACCCGACCAAGCAGGGTAAATACATGCCGGGCAGTCGGATACCCATTGTCGACGAATCGCTGCTCGAGAAGGAAAAGCCGGACTACATCGTCATCCTGCCGTGGAACCTCGAGCAGGAGGTCATGCGGCAACTCGACTACGCCAAGGCGTGGGGCGGCCGCTTTGTCACCGCAGTCCCTGAGTTGCGGCTCGCGCCATGAAGATCGCTGTTACAGGCGCAACAGGCTTCATCGGCAGGCATGTGGTTGCCGAACTGGCGGAACATGTCGTCGAGGTGGTGGCGGTCGTCAGGCCGTCGACGATGAGGGCGCTGCCGGTGGGCAAGGTCGTTTCACTGGATTTGCATGACGCGCCTGCCAACGCCTTCGAACGCATGGGCTGCCCTGATGTGCTGATTCACCTGGCATGGGACGGTCTGCCCAATTACAAATCCCTGCATCACTTCGAGACAGAACTTCCGGCGCAATACCGGTTCCTCAAAGGACTCATCGAATCCGGCTTGCAGAACTTGGTTGTTGCGGGCACCTGCTTTGAATACGGCATGCAGTCCGGGCCGTTGAGCGAAAGCGTTGCGCCGAGTCCGAGCAATCCCTACGGGTTTGCCAAGGATGCACTCCGGTCTGAGCTTGAATACTTGAGGAACATCCGCCCATTCCATTTGACTTGGGCGCGTCTCTTTTATCTCTATGGCGAAGGACAAGCGGGCAACTCGTTGTTGCCGCAGCTAAGGCAGGCGGTGGAGCGTGGTGATGCGGCTTTTAACATGTCTGGCGGGGAGCAATTACGCGATTATCTGCCTGTTGATGAAGCTGCCAAGCATTTGGTTTCATTGGCCTTTGCAAAGCAGAATGTTGGTGCTGTCAATGTTTGCTCGGGAACCCCGATTTCTGTTCGTCGACTTGTAGAGGGCTTGATTGAGAAAAATGATTGGGCAATCAAACTCAATCTCGGTTATTACCCCTATCCCGATTACGAGCCTCTGGCCTTTTGGGGTGATTCAACAAAACTTTCAACGCTAATTGGTAAGGCCAAATGACAAACAAATACGAAGAATTCCAGGAAGAATGTCGATCTAGAGTCGCTTCTTATCCAAACTCTGAGATTCAGCACGCTGCAGATGACTTTATGCGCGCAAGCACCCAACCGAAATACTCATACAATTTCTCTTGGATGGGGCGGCCGATCATTCAGTATCCGCAAGACATGGTCGCCATGCAGGAACTGATCTGGTCGATCAAGCCGGGCCTGATCATTGAAACCGGCATCGCCCATGGCGGCTCACTTGTCTTTAGCGCGTCAATGCTCGCACAACTCGACATGTGTGATGCAATCGAAGCTGGGACTGGCCTCAACCCTAAAGAGTCACGCCGCAAGATATTGGGTATCGATATCGACATCCGTGCCCATAATCGGGCTGCAATCGAAGCGCACCCCATGGCTTCTCGCATCCAGATGATTCAGGGCTCGAGCATCGCGCCCGATGTTGTCGATGAGGTCAAAAAAATAGCTTCAGACTATAGCCGCATCCTTGTTTGCCTCGATTCGAATCACACCCATGAGCATGTCTTGGCTGAACTGGAGGCATATGCGCCGCTGACTTCAGTGGGTAGTTATTGCGTGGTGTTCGACACCATTGTCGAAGACCTACCCGCCGATATGTACCCCGATCGCCCATGGGGGCCAGGGAACAACCCGAAAACCGCAGTCTGGGAGTACCTCAAAAGCCATTCGGAATTCGAAATCGACAAGAGTATTCAACACAAGCTACTAATTACTGTGGCGCCTGATGGATACCTGAAGCGCGTGCGATGAAGCCGGCCACCCCGTTTGATCGGATTTGAACGCGATGGAAAAATACACTGTAATTATCCCGACAAGGGATCGCGCGGAGACTTTGGAGGCAACTCTGCGCACTTGCTTGAGGCAGACCTACAGAAACTACGAAATTCTTGTTAGTGATAATTGCAGCGTCGATAACACCAGGGAAGTTGTAGAGAACTTCAAAGAGCCGCGCGTACGCTACGTCAATCCAGGGCGGCGATTGAGCATGTCGGGGAATTTCGAGTTCGCCTTGGGGCATGTGACAGAAGGATTTGTCATGTTCATCGGCTCCGATGACGGGATCATGCCCGGTGCGATCGATTATGTGGATTCAATCGTGAAGAAATTCCAGGTCGACGCGGTCTCCTGCAGCCAGGCAACGTACGTCTGGCCGGATTTTCCGGATGAGCAGATTGCCGGCCGATTGACGTTTGGCGGGTTGCGCAACGATGTGGAGGTGCGTCGGCCTGGCGAGTGGATAAAAAAGACGCTGAATTTCCAAGTACCTTACTGTTTTGATTTGCCGAATCTTTACTGTGGGTTTGTCCATAAGCGCGTTATCGACAGGGCGCACAAGGATGGGCAGTACTTCCGGTCGATTACGCCTGATGCCTACTCGGCATTTGCGACAGCAATTTTCATTGATAAATATGCGTTTTCGTACAAGCCATTTTCCATAGCCGGGGCATCGGTCAAGAGTAACGGGGCATCCGCAATGCACCCGGTAGGGAATGACTCTGAAACCGCCAAATTTCTTCAGGAAAACGACATAGATTTTTCTGAGGGGTTCGTGAATTGTCCAAGCTATGAAGTTGTGGCGGCCGAGGCTTATGCGCAACTGGAAAAGGCTTTCCCGGATTTATGTGAGCCTTATCAGATTAACTACGAAGCCATGCTAGCCGCTGCGCTCGCAAATTCGAATGAAAGAACCGAGAAGGCCATCAAAGATGCGGTCGCATCGATGGCGGTTAATTTCGGAGTGGACGTCGGGAGACTGGAGCGCCCCGCCGGGCGTCGCGTAAGGCGTGGTGATTTGCCGGGGATGCTGTATCGCGTCTTCTCGAACCTTGTTTCCCCCAGGACGGTGGCCATCAAAAGATCGGTGGATGTGGCGGTGAAGGATATTGACGATGCTGCTCTCGTCGCTCATGCGCTTATCGAAAGTTCTGCGGGCAAGTTCACGACGACGCGTACTCTGATTAAGGAGCGCCTGAGGCAACGAATCGGCTTCTAGCGTGCATATTATGGTTTTTGCGGGGATAGACAGTTATGCGTAGGGTGTTGGTGACCGGCGGTTCGGGCTTTCTAGGCTCCCACCTCTGTGATCGTCTGATCAAGGAGGGGGCTGACGTTTTGTGCGTCGACAATTTCTTTACCGGGAGCAAGCAGAACATCGCCCACCTGATCGGGCACCCCTATTTCGAGCTGATGCGCCATGACGTGACGTTTCCGCTCTATGTGGAGGTCGACCGGATTTTCAACCTGGCTTGTCCGGCTTCGCCGATTCATTACCAGCATGACCCAGTTCAGACAACTAAAACCAGCGTCCATGGGGCGATCAACATGCTGGGTTTGGCCAAACGGGTAAAGGCACGAATCTTCCAGGCATCCACCAGTGAGGTGTATGGCGATCCGGAAATGCATCCCCAACAGGAAAGCTACTGGGGGCGCGTCAATCCCATTGGCCCCCGCTCCTGCTACGACGAAGGCAAGCGCTGCGCCGAAACGCTGTTCTTCGATTACAAGCGTCAGCACAACATGGATATCAAGGTCGTGCGCATATTTAACACCTATGGACCGCGCATGCATCCAAATGACGGGCGCGTCGTCAGCAACTTCATTGTTCAGGCCCTGAAGGGGGACGACATCACCATCTATGGTGATGGCCGGCAGACACGTTCCTTCTGCTACGTGGATGACATGATCGAAGGCTTCGTTCGCATGATGGATAGCGAGCCAGGCTTCACGGGTCCCGTCAACATGGGTAATCCTGGTGAATTCACGATGCTCGAGTTGGCCGAAAACGTGCTGAAATTGGTGGGCGGAAAATCGAAACTCGCTTTCCATCCGCTACCGACAGACGATCCCAAGCAACGTCAGCCGGATATCGCTTTGGCGAAGGAGAAACTCGGCTGGGAGCCGAAAGTTGCTCTCGAAGACGGGTTGAAGGAAACCGTAGCCTATTTCCGGAAGACCCTGAATGTCTGATTGGCGGTTGAAAACCCCGGTTGCGTTCATCGTCTTCAACCGCCCGGATACAACGGAACGCGTTTTTGCCGAGATCGCAAAAGCGCGACCCCCAAAGCTCCTGGTGGTAGCCGACGGCCCTCGAGAAAATCGGGCTGGAGAAGCGGAGAAATGTGCCGCGACAAGGACGATCATCGAACAGGTTGACTGGGATTGTGAAGTACTCACGAATTTCTCGGATCGCAATCTGGGTTGTAAGCGGCGGGTCTCCAGTGGCATTGACTGGGTGTTCGAACAGGTTGAAGAGGCCATCATCCTTGAAGATGATTGCTTGCCCGACCCGACTTTCTTCAGATATTGCCAGGAGCTGCTTGAGCGCTATCGGCACGACCGGCGCGTGGGGATAATCAGCGGCGACAATTTCCAGTTCGGTCGCCGCCGCAATGACGACAGTTACTACTTCTCGAAGTATGTTCACATTTGGGGGTGGGCCACGTGGCGTGATCGTTGGGCCGGATGTTACGATGTGTCCATGGCCAAATGGCCATGCATCCGGGAAGAGGGTTGGCTGGCGGATATGGTGGGAAATGAGCGCGAAGCAGCTTTCTGGAACAAGATTTTTGAGCGTGTGTACCGCGGCGAAATCGACACGTGGGATTACCAATGGGTGTTTGCCAATTGGGTTGAGGGCAGATCAACGGTCCTGCCGGCCACGAACCTGATTTCAAATATTGGTTTTGATGCAAATGCCACGCATACCACCAGTGACAGTGAATTGGCCAATCTGCCGACTCGGCCCCTCACGTTTCCGCTGAAGCATCCGCCCGGTGTTTTCAGGAATGTCCAGGCTGATCTGTTTAGCGAGAAAAAATGTTTCCGGGTTCCATTGCTGAAGCGGATCCGCAACAAACTCGCCGGTTGGATCCGCTGATGGCGCCAGTTCAGGCCCCGGGTCAGGAATGCCCGGTCTGCTCAGGTTCGATGGAGCTCAGTTTCTCGGCCCAAGTTCTCGGGAAGTATCAAGCCCAGTATGAAGTCTGCAACAAGTGTGGTTTTCTGCGTGCCGATGACCCCCATTGGCTGGAGGAGGCCTATTCGAGTGCGATTGCTGCTGCCGATACCGGATTGGTGATGAGGAATATTTCTCTCGCAGGCAAACTCGTCGGTGTGCTCTATTGGGTGCTCGGTGAGCGTGGCCAAGGGCGCTACATGGATGCAGCTGGGGGCTACGGCATGCTGGTCCGATTGATGCGCGACTTGGGATTTGATTTTTACTGGGCTGACAAATATTGCGACAACCTGCTTGTCCCCGGCTTTGAATATAGCCCGGCACTGGGCGTATGCCGCGCAGTCACGGCGATGGAGGTATTGGAGCATCTCACGGACCCGGTTGCCTTTATCGAAGAGACGCTGGCCTCTTCCGGCGCGCAGACGCTCATATTCACCACGGAATTATACGAAGGCCCCCCGCCACGGCCAGACGCGTGGTGGTACTACGCGTTCTCGACCGGACAGCATATCGGTTTCTTCCAGCGGCGGACGTTGGAGGTGTTGGGAGCAAGGCTGGGCCTTCAGTTCGCCAGCGCGAACGGGATTCATGTCTTTTCAAAAACGCCAGTGAATGAATCACTTCTTCGCCTTGTGACGGGGCGTTTTACCTCGCGCCTTGCGCCTTGGTGGATACAGCGGCGCCTGGGATCGAAGACCATGAGTGATCATCAGTTGATGCTGCGGAAAATGGGCTGATGCAGTTGGCGTGGGAAAAATGAAAATCGCTTACGACTCGCAGATATTCTGCGCGCAGACTTATGGTGGCGTCTCCCGGTATTTTTGTGAGATCGCTGCCCGGCTTGCCCAGAAGCCCGGGGTGGAGGTTGCGATCACCGCTCCGATGCATACCAATGCCTACCTGAAATATGTACCAAAAGGTATTGTGTCGGGATTCAGGGCACCCAAAACGGATCACTACAAGTCGATTTATCCCCGTCTGGCGGCACGGGGCCTGGGGTTGCTCATGGGCGACTGGATGCTCCGCGCTATGAAGCCGGATATTGTGCATGAAACATACTTCTCTCCGTTCCGGCTGGGGCCGCAGCGGGTACGGCGTGTCCTGACTATCTACGACATGATACATGAGAGGTTTGCTTCGAGCTTTCCTCATTCGGACAAGACTGCTCGGTACAAGGCGCAGGCTGCAGAGCGTGCGGATCACGTGATATGCATTTCGGAGTCCACCCGGCGTGATGCAATCGAAATTCTTGGGCTGCCCCCTGATAAAACCTCAGTGATCTATCTTGGATTCGATTTGATGAATGAGGCAGGGGCGACCGCCAACGAAGGCGTTCCGCTCCCAGGCAAGTCTTTCCTGCTCTATGTTGGCAATCGCGGGGGGTATAAGAATTTTTCGCGTTTGCTCGAGGCATACGGAACCTCGCCGCAACTCAAGGAATATCAGCTAATCTGTTTCGGTGGCGGGGCGTTTATTCCGGATGAGTTGGAAATGCTCCGGGCTCTTGGCCTGGACCGCGGACAGGTCACGCAACTCGGCGGGGACGATCATTTGCTGGCCAAGCTGTACGAAGATGCGAGTGCGTTTGTCTTTCCTTCGCTTTACGAGGGGTTTGGTATTCCTCCGCTGGAGGCGATGGCACATGGGTGCCCTGTCGTTTGCAGCAATACAAGCTCCATTCCAGAAGTCGTGGGCGATGCCGGTGAATATTTTGACCCTACCGATAGTGACAGCATGCGTGCGGCCATCGAGCGCGCTGTCGGGTCTGACCATCACCGTGAACACCTGATCGAGAAGGGCTACAGGCGCTTGACGGCTTTCTCCTGGGATCGCTGTGCTGCAGAAACCCTGGGTATCTACACGAAACTATCTTGAGTGGGTGTCGAGTATGCGACGAGCACTGATATGCGGTATTTCCGGGCAGGACGGCGCTTACCTTGCGCGCCTCCTGCTCGAAAAGGGCTATGAAGTCTGGGGTACCTCACGCGATGCGCAGGCTTCATCCTTTGGAAATTTGTCGCGTCTGGGAATATTGGATCGGGTGAAGACGATTTCCATGGCGGCCAACGATTTCAGAAGCGTGCTACAGGCGATCAGCCATAGCGAGCCGCACGAAATCTACAATTTGTCAGGCCAAAGCTCGGTGGGCCTCTCATTTGAGCAACCGGCTGAAACGCTCGAGAGCATTGCCACAGGCACGCTCAACCTGCTTGAGGTGATTCGATTTCTTGGGTCGCCCGTCAGGTTTTATAACGCGGGCTCCAGTGAATGTTTCGGCGACATCAGCGGAGCGGCCGCGGATGAGGATGCGCATTTCCAGCCCCGCAGCCCCTATGCGGTCGCCAAGTCGACAGCCCACTGGCTGGTGGCCAACTACAGGTCTGCCTATGGGCTTTTTGCCTGTACCGGGATTCTGTTCAATCACGAATCCCCGCTGCGTCCGCCACGCTTCGTGACCCGGAAGATTGTTCAGGCGGCCGTGAGAATATCCAACGGAGCCAGAGAGAAGCTGGTGCTTGGTGATATGGGGGTCCAGCGCGACTGGGGTTGGAGTCCGGAATATGTCGATGCGATGTGGAGAATGTTGCAGAGCGATAGCCCCGAGGATTTCGTTATTGCAACGGGCGAATCGAATTCACTTGAGGATTTTGTTGCGGCAGCATTCTCTGAAGTGGGCCTGGGCTGGCGTCAATTTGTAGAGCAAGACCCCAGGCTCTTTCGTCCCTCGGAGATTCGATACAACTGTGGGAATGCAGAGAAGGCCCGACGTATTCTGGGCTGGGAAGCGCATATGAAAATGCATGATGTTGTGCGTGAGATGATCCGCTACGAAAGGCAGCCAACATAAGTGTGGGCTAGTTGTAGCAGATGGTTATGGTTACTGAAATAGGACTGGCATGTCGAGTTCGGCAAAACAACGCGTCAAGAAAGCAATGCATGCGATGGGTATCGAGGCCCATCGTTTCCACCCGGCGTCTTCCCCTTTGGCGCGGCTGCTGGCGGCTTTGCGCACCTTTGATATTGATCTCATTCTCGACATCGGTGCAAACGAGGGACAGTTCGCCATGGACTTGCGCTCGGGGGGGTACTCCGGGCGCATCGTTTCATTTGAACCTTTGGCGAGAGCCCATCGGCAACTCGTGCGGGCGAGCAAGAACGATTCGAACTGGCGGGTGCATCCACGTTGTGCCTTGGGGGATCGTTCCGGCGAGATTGAGCTGAATATCTCCGAGAACTCGGTCAGCAGTTCGATACTTCCCATGTTGTCGGCGCATAGCAATGCGGCTCCCACCTCCGCTTATCTGGGGCATGAGTCCGTTTCGCTAATCACGCTGGACTCCATCGCATCGGGCTATATCGGTGGGAGCCGGGCGCCGTTCCTCAAAATTGATACCCAGGGATACGAATGGCATGTCCTCGACGGTGCGCTTGAGACGTTGCCGGAAGTGCGTGGAATCCTGATGGAGTTGTCGCTGGTTCCTTTGTACGAGGGGCAGCATCTCTGGCTGGAAAGTATTGAACGCCTGAAAGCGGCCGGTTTTGTGCTGTGGGCATTGCAGCCCGTATTCGTCGATCCGAAGAATGGGCAAACCCTGCAGATAGACGGACTGTTTTTCCGGCCATGACCGCTAATTGGCCCCGCATTTCAGTCATTACGCCAAGCTTCAATCAGGCTGCATTCCTTGAACGCACGATCCTGTCGGTTTTGGAACAGGGATACCCCAACCTTGAATATATCGTTATCGATGGCGGCTCCATGGACGGTAGCGTGGACGTCATTCGGAAATACGAGAGCCGCCTGGCATTCTGGGTAAGCGAGGCAGATCAAGGCCAGGCACATGCTATTAACAAAGGGTTGCAACGCACCAGCGGGGAGTGGGTGGGCTGGCAGAACTCTGACGATATTTACTATCCGGGTTGTTTTTCCAGCCTCGTCCGGGCTGCGCGCCTGGTCCCAAAGGCTGACCTAATCATCGGCGATATGAATCTGGTGGACAAGAACGATCGGGTGTTGCACCAGCTCAAGTACGTGCGTCCCACCTATCGATCAATGCTGGCCGAGGGCATGGTTATGACGAATCAGGCCGCTTTCTGGCGCAGATCAGTGCATGAGGAGATTGGCTACTTGGATGAATCGCTGGATTGCGGTTTTGACTACGACTGGTTTCTAAGGCTATTGCAACATCGGCGTGCGTACCATGTCAGTGAAACCTGGGGGGGGCTGCGTATGCACGAGGAAACAAAAACCAGCACTCAACAAGAAATCTTCCAGATTGAGTACGAAAGAATTCTACGAGGGAGAAAGGTGTCGCCAGCCACACGTCGTTTATACCAGTTGCGTCGAGTATTGCTCACTATGGCCGATGGAAATTTCAGCTATGTCATGCGTGGGATGAATAGGCGCATCAATGCCCGCCTGCTCGGGTAACAATGGGGCAGCTGGTGGGAATGAATGAAACACCCTGACGCGTGAAAGTCTCAATCATCACTGTCTCCTACAACGCCGCGAGCACGATCGAGAGCACGCTGCAGTCGGTTGCACGGCAGACTTATCCCGATGTGGAGCATGTGGTCGTGGATGGCGGGTCGAGCGATGGAACGCAGGAAGTGATTTCTGCCTACCGTGGCGCGATTTCCAGATTTATTTCTGAGCCTGACCATGGCATCTATGATGCCATGAACAAAGGCATAGCCTTGGCCACGGGTGATGTAGTGGGGTTTCTCAACGCCGATGACGTTTATGCCGACGACCAGGTGCTGGCCAGGGTGCTGAAAATCATGGAGGAGGAAAGGCTGGATGCGCTGTTCGGGGATGTGGCCTTCTTTCGCTCGGATGATGAACAAAGGGATATTCGCCGCTATCGCTCCAATCGATTCAGGCCTGAACGGATTGCATGGGGCTGGATGCCGGCTCACCCGGCACTGTTTCTTCGGCGCGAGGTCTATGAGCAAGTTGGCTCTTTCCGAACGGATTACCAGATTGCTGGGGATTTCGAGTTCATAGCGCGGGCTTTTGGAAAAAATACCCTGCGCTACCGCCACCTGCCTGAGGTGCTGGTGCGGATGCGCGTAGGGGGAGTCAGCACGGGCGGCTGGCGCAATACATTGGTGCTCAATCGGGAAGTTTTGCGTGCCTGCTGCGAAAACGGCATTCCAACCAACATGGTGAAAATACTTTCCAAGTACCCTGCCAAATTGCTGGAATACTTTCACAAATGAAAGTGTTGGTAACTGGTGCAGGCGGATTTGTCGGACACGCCTTGTGTAATCGGCTGGCCGTGGCAGGGTATGACATTGTCCCTGTGGTGCGGCGCGTATCAGGTTTGATGAATGAGTTAGTTATCAGTGAAATTGATGGTTCCGCGGATTGGCGGTATGCATTGGGCGGTTGCGGCGTGGTTGTGCACCTCGCCGCCCGCGTCCACGTGATGCACGACACGGCAGCCGACCGCTTGGCACTCTACCGCACGACCAACACCGACGCCACCCTCAACCTCGCCCGCCAGGCGGCGCAGGCCGGGGTGAAGCGCTTCGTGTTCGTCAGTAGCATCAAGGTCAACGGCGAAGGGCGCGATGCGCCCTACCGCGAAACCGACGTGCCGGCACCCGAAGATGCCTATGCGATCTCCAAGTGGGAGGCGGAGCAGGGTTTGTGGCGGATCGCGCAGGAGACCGGGTTGGAAGTCGTCATCCTGCGGCCGCCGCTGGTTTACGGGCCGGGGGTGAAGGCGAATTTCCGGCGCTTGCTCGATATTGTCGAACGCGGCTGGCCAATGCCGCTCGGCGCGATTCGTAATCACCGTAGTCTGCTGTACCTGGGCAATTTCGTCGATGCGATCCGGGTCTGCGTCGAGCATCCGGCTGCAGCCGGGCAGACCTTTCTGCTCGATGACGGCGGACCCGTTTCGACGCCGGAACTCATCCGTGCGGTCGCACGTGCCATGGGGCGGCCTGCGCGCCTGCTGCCGGTTCCGGTGGCTGTGCTCGAATTCGTCGGGGCCCTGCTTGGCAGGCGGGCGGCCGTTTCGCGCCTGACGGGCTCGCTGTGGATTGATGATTCGCTGATTCGCACGCGCCTGGGCTGGACGCCGCCGTATTCGATGGAAGCCGGCCTGGCGGCGACGGTGGCGGCGGGGTGATGGCGACCGCGATCCTGCTGGCTTTCGCGGTGTGTTGGCTGACGCTCGCCTGGTTGCTGCGCCGCCGCCATGCTCTGCCGATGGACCATCCCAACACCCGCTCGCTGCACACCACGCCGACGCCGCGCATTGGCGGGCTGGGCATCATGGCGGGCATCGCCGTCGCGAGTCCGTGGCTTGCCGACGCCGCCTCGCTGCCGGTGATGCTTGGCGCCTTCGCACTGGCCGCGGTGTCGCTCCTCGATGATGTACGCGGCCTGCCGGTTGGGGTGCGCTTCCTGGCGCACTTCATCGCGGCGGCAGGCTGCCTTCTCGCGCTGGGGCTCGGCGGCTGGGCCCTGCTCGCGGGTGTGCTGGTGGTGGTGTGGATGACCAATCTCTACAACTTCATGGATGGCGCCGACGGGCTGGCGGGGGGCATGGCGGCGATCGGCTGCGGTACCCTGGCGCTGGCCGCGTGGTTGGGCAATGCCTCGGGACTGGCTGCGTTCTGCGCCGCCATCGCGGCGGCGGCACTGGCCTTCCTGCGCTTCAACTTTCCTCCCGCGCGGATCTTCATGGGTGACGCGGGTTCCATTCCGCTCGGCTTTCTCGCCGCCATACTTGGGATCCTTGGAACGCAGCAGGGCGTGTGGCCGTGGGTGTTCCCGCTGCTGGTGTTCTCACCCTTCATCGTTGACGCCAGCACGACGCTGACGCGGCGGGTGCTGCGCGGGGAAAAGGTCTGGCAGGCGCACCGCTCGCACTATTACCAGCGCGTGGTGCTGCTCGGCGCCTCGCATCGGCAACTTGCGATCGCCGCCTGGGTGCTGATGCTGATGATGGCAGCGCTGGCGTTTTTCTTGCGTGCTTTTCCACAACATGCGGCAGGGGTGCTTATACTGTCGGCCGCAACATACATGCTGATCTTCGTCGCCATCGACTTCCGCTGGCGCCAAACCCGCAATGAATCTTAGTCCACGCACGCTGGTCATCATTTTGCACGACATCGTGGTCGCCGCGCTCGCCTGGCTGGGCGCCTACTGGCTGCGTTTCAACCTGACCGTGCCGGCGGAATTCCAGGCGGCAGCCTTTGCGACGCTGGCATGGGTGGTACCGCTGCAGGCGGTCGTGTTCTGGCGCTTCGGCCTGTATCGCGGCATCTGGCGCTTCGCCAGTCTGCCTGACCTCAAGCGCATCGTGATCGCGGTCGGCATTGCCGCGCTGCTGGTTCCGCTGGTTCTGGTGCTGTTCCGCGTCCACGCGGTGGTGCCGCGTTCGGTGCTGATCCTCGATCCGTTGCTGCTGTTGATCGTGATGGGAGGCAGCCGCCTGGCCTACCGGGCGTGGAAGGAGCATCGGCTTGCCAGCGTGCTGCGTCCGAACAGCAAGCCGGTACTGGTGGCCGGTGCGGGTTCGGCGGCGGACTTTCTGCTGCGCGAACTCGCGCGCAATCCGGCGGGTTTTCACGTGGTCGGTCTGCTGGACGACAGCCGCGACAAGCAGGGGCGGCTGGTACAGGGCCTTCCTGTTCTGGGCGCGTTGGACGATGTCGTGGCCTGCGCGAAGAAAATGGAGGTCGATGATGTCGTGCTGGCGTTGCCCTCCGCGGCGCATGCGGTGCGCAAGCGCATCACCCAGGCGTGTGCCGAAGCGGGGCTGAACGTGCTGACGGTTCCTTCTCTCGAAGACCTGGTCGCCGGGCGGGTGTCGGTGTCCAGCCTGCGCAGTATCGAGCTCGACGATCTGCTGGGCCGCGACCCGGTGCAGCTTGACGACAGCGGACTGCACCGCCTGCTGACGGGGCAGGTGGTGATGGTGACCGGAGCCGGTGGCTCAATCGGTTCGGAACTGTGTCGCCAGATCGCCCGGTTCACGCCGGCGAAGCTCGTCTTGTTCGAACTGTCCGAGCTTGCGCTTTATGCGATGGAACAGGAGCTGCCGCAGCGGTTTCCGGGTGTGCCGATCGTGCCTGTGATCGGCGACGTCAAGAACGCCGTGTGGGTCAACCGCGTGATGGCCGAGCACCGGCCTACCGTTGTGTTCCACGCCGCGGCCTACAAGCATGTGCCGCTGATGGAGAACGCCAACGCATGGGAGGCCGTGCGCAACAACGTGCTCGGCACGCAGGTCGTGGCGGCTGCCGCGCAGACATACGGGGTCGGCAAGTTCGTGTTGATCTCCACCGACAAGGCGGTGAACCCGACCAACGTGATGGGCGCCACCAAGCGGCTCGCGGAGATGGTGTGCCAGGCGATGCAGCGCGAGGACGGCACCCGCTGCGTATCGGTGCGCTTTGGCAACGTGCTGGGCTCGTCCGGCAGCGTGATTCCCAAGTTCCAGAAGCAGATCGAGGCAGGAGGGCCGGTGACGGTGACCCACCCGGACATCACGCGCTATTTCATGTCGATCCCCGAGGCCGCGCAACTGGTGCTGCAGGCCGGGCTGATGGGCGAGGGCGGCGAGATCTTCGTGCTCGACATGGGCGAGCCGGTGAAGATTGCCGACCTGGCGAGGTTGATGATTCGCTTGTCCGGTGCCGACGAAAACCGTATCCGTATTGAGTACACCGGTTTGCGGCCGGGCGAGAAACTCTACGAGGAACTGCTGGCCGACGACGAATCCACTTTGCCGACACCGCATCCCAAGCTCAGGGTGGCAAAGGCGCGAGCGGCCGGGATCAAGTGGTGCAATGAATGCATGAACTGGCTGGCGGATGCGGCGCCGAAAGATGAAAACGGGGTCAAACACCAATTGGAAGCCTGGGTACCCGAATACCGGCAGGATTCCCATTGGTCTGGCGCGGCACGGCGGGTTGACACCTTATAATCTGCACTGCGTCGATTCCCGGTCCGAATGCCTTGCAACCCCTCTGTGCTTTTGCCTCCCGTGCTGTCCGCTTGAAGCGTCCTGGCGCACCGACGCATCGATACAAGCCATGAAAAGCGGGACCAGACTGCTCGGCTGGACATTCCTGGCCCTGATTCTTTACGGTACGCTTGGCGCGGTCGTCTATGCGATCAGTCTCGTTGCGCTGCAGCAGGGCACCCGCATCGGACTGCCGTGGTTTGCCGCAACGCAAAAGTCGCTCTACCGCAACGGCCACGTCAACGTGAACAGTTGGCTTGGTATTCCCGGCTGCATCAAATCCGATCCTGATCTCATCTACGTGCCGGCGATCGGCACCTGTGCGTTCAATGACGTTGAATTCAGGACCACGCTGACCTTCACCGCGGAAGGCCGCGACACCGGTCCGAAGCCTGCGGGCGTCGGCATTGCCGTCATCGGCGATTCCCACGCCATGGGTTGGGGGGTGAACGATGAGGAGACTTTCGCGGCGCAGTTGCAGGTGCTGAGTGGCCGTCCCGTCTACAACCTCGGCGTGGCGAGTTATGGCACCGCGCGCGAGCTGATGCGTCTGCGGAAGTCCGGCCTGCTCGATCGTGTCGACACCGTGATCCTGCAATATTGCAACAACGACCTGGGCGAAAACCTGCAATTCGACACGGTGTCGAAGCAGGCACTGCACGACAAGGTGTTCGGTCCCCAGCCGGCTGCTGCGACGCCCAATACGTTCGAGCGCATCATCGGTGGCTACGGCCTGGCGCTGGCTGCGCCATTCCGTTCATTGTCGGAGCGCTTGCGTCGCAAGGATTTTTCTCCCCATGCGGAAGCGCTGAGGCCGGTTCTCGCCAAGTATCGCGAAGTGCTCGCGGGCAAGCGCGTGATCGTTTTCTACGCCAACTCCTATGGGCAGCGCTATCGCAATTTCCCTTCCGGACGCGACGCCGCCATGCCCAACATCGAGTTCGTCGATCTCGGACTTACAGCGGCCGACCATCGTCAACTCGACAACCACATGACACCGGCAGGCCATCGCAAGGCGGCCGAGCGTCTGTATGCCTATCTGCGGGCGGGCGCAGTGGAGAACGGCAACCGATGACCATGCAGACCCACGAAGACTTCCGTCGCGACGAAACCGCCAGGACAGGTTCGAACAGGATCTTTGGCCTGCTCTTCTTCGTTGTCTTTCTGCTGATCGCGTTGTGGCCGTTGCTCAAGGGCGGAACCGTGCATCTGTTGCCGCTTGGCCTCGCGCTGGCCTTTCTCGTCGTCGCGCTCGTCGTGCCCGAATGGCTGGCGCCGCTCAACCGGCTGTGGATGAAGTTCGGCGATCTGCTGCACCACATCGTCAGTCCGGTCATTCTCGGTATCATGTTCTTTGGCGTCATCACCCCGGTCGGCGTCCTGCTGCGGCTTGCCGGCAAGGATCTGCTGCGCACGAAGTTCGACCGCCAGGCCGACAGCTACTGGATTCCGCGCGAACCGCCCGGTCCCGAATCTTCCAGCATGAAACGGCAATTCTAGGAGCCTCCATGTCACTCTTCCGCGAACTCTGGGAATTCATGCGCGTGCGCAAGAAATTCTGGCTGCTGCCCATCTTCCTGGTCATGGTGTTGCTCGGCGGGCTGCTGGTGTTCGCCAAAGGCTCGGTCGTCGCGCCCTTCATCTACACGCTGTTCTGAGCCCGTGTACACGCTGGGTCTGTCTGCGTACTACCACGACAGCGCAGCCTGCCTGCTGCGCGGCGGCGAGATCGTTGCGGCGGCGCAGGAGGAGCGTTTTTCACGCAAGAAGCACGACGCACGCTTTCCGGTCAACGCGTTGAATTACTGCCTTGCCGAGGCGGGCATCGCGCTCGCCCAGGTCGAACAGGTCGCGTTCTACGACAAGCCCTTTCTCAAGTTCGAACGCCTGCTGGAAACCTATCACGCCTTCGCCCCGCGCGGCTTCGCGTCCTTTCGGATGGCGATGCCGTTGTGGCTGCGTGAAAAACTCTTCCAGAAGGATCTGCTGGCAAAGGAACTCAAACGTATCGAACCTGGCGTGAACTGGACCGAGCGCCTGCTGTTTTCCGAGCACCATCTGAGTCATGCCGCCAGCGCCTTTTTCCCCTCGCCTTTCGACGAGGCGCTGGTG
>JACDJA010001836.1_pt1 | contig 16597 bp, 12 predicted proteins | sample 7449241 | NCBI WGS metagenome assembly JACDJA01 (sample SAMN14253289, study PRJNA609438) | sludge metagenome | isolation source: initial anaerobic sludge | collected 2018-12-20 | reverse complement strand
GACTTGAATCGTGCGGGCACGCCACTGATCGAAATCGTCTCCGAGCCGGAAATGCGTTCGGCCGCCGAAGCGGTGGCCTATGCCCGCAAGGTTAATGCGATTGTGCAATACCTTGGGATTTGCGACGGCAACATGCAGGAAGGTTCGTTCCGCGTGGATGCCAATGTCTCCGTGCGTCCGAAAGGTGAAACGAAGCTGGGCACGCGCACGGAAATCAAGAATGTGAACTCCTTCCGTTTCCTCGAGCGGGCGATCGATTACGAGATCACCCGTCAGATTGAACTGATCGAGGATGGCGGTACGGTGCAGCAGCAAACACGGCTATACGATCCGGATAAGGATGAGACCCGTATGATGCGCACCAAGGAAGCGGCGGACGATTACCGCTACTTCCCCGATCCGGACTTGCTGCCTGTCGTGATCGACCAGGCGCTGTTGGCCGAGTGGAAAGCCGGCCTGCCGGAACTGCCGGATGCCAAGGCCGCCCGATACCAAAGCGATTATGGTCTTTCACCCTATGATGCCGGTGTGCTCACCAGCGCGCGGGCGATTGCGACCTACTTCGAGCAGACCTTGAATGCCATGGGTTCGGCCGCCGATGCCAAACTCTGCGCCAACTGGGTGACCGGCGCTTTGGCAGCCCAGCTCAATAAAGCGAACCTTGGGATCGAACAAAGCCCGGTATCGTCCGATGCATTGGCCGGGCTCTTGTTGCGCGTGGCGGACAATACCTTGTCGAACAAGCTCGCCAAGGAAGTATTCGATGCCATGTGGGCGGGCGAGGGCGATGCCGATTCGATTATCGATGCACGGGGCTTGAAGCAGATTACCGACAGCTCGGCGATCGAAGCCATGGTTGATGGCATTCTGGCCGCCAATCCGGACAAAGTGGCCGAATACCGCAGCGGCAAGGACAAACTGTTCGGCTTCTTCGTCGGCCAGGTGATGAAAGCTGCCCAAGGCAAGGCGAATCCACAGCAGCTCAATGAGGTGCTCAAAGCGCGGCTTGGTCCTTCGGAGGGTTCTTCATGAGTGAGTCTCTGCCTGAGCGTTCGATACTGACGGCCGACCAGCTTTACCGCTTCGGTCTTGCCAGCGGCAAGGTCCGGGGTGTTGCAGTCAGCCTCGATACGAGCTGGCGGACGGCTGGCGAACACCATGACTATCCCCCTGCGGTGGCACAGTTGCTGGGCCAATGTGTCGCAGCCGCCATGACGATGGTGGCTACCTTGAAGTTCGATGGCCGCCTGATATTGCAATTCCGTGGAGAAGGCCCTGTTTCGCTACTCGTTGTGCAGGCGCGTTCGGATCTGAGTTACCGCGTGACGGCACAGTGGTCCGAATCGCTGGTGGGCGACGTGTTGGATCAATCCATTCAGACGCTGTTCGGGGCAGGTCAGCTCGCGTTGACCATCGAACCGGATGAAGGCGTGCGTTACCAATCTCTGGTGCCGATAGAAGGCACACAGATCGCCGAAGCACTGGAAGGTTATTTCAGGCAATCGGAGCAGTTGCCGACGCGTCTTGTGCTCAGTGCCGATTCCGAACGCGCTGTGGGGCTCCTCATCCAGCAGGTACCGGGCGAGGGTGGCACCCCGATGGTGCGCGCCGCCGCTGTCGATGCGGATTTTGATCACTTATCGATCATGGTCGATACCTTGTTGACGCCCCAAGGCCGCACGGAATTTCAATCCACGGACATGCCGACCGTCCTCCATCGTCTGTTTCATCAGGATGCACTGGTGTTGACCCAACTGTCGGATGTTCGCTTCTTTTGTGGTTGCTCACGCGCGGGTGTCGGTGCCATGCTCCGCTCATTGGGCCGAGAAGAGTTGAACGCCGCACAGCGGGATGGCGACGAGAAGGGTTATGTGGCGGTGCGTTGCGAATTTTGTGGCGCTAACTATCGGTTTGATGCGGTCGATGTGGAGCAATTATTGCTAGATGACTCGGTTAGTCCACCTGATTCCACACGGCACTAGGAATTCCTCATGAAGCAGACCGTGCACCCGGCAGATCGAATTGCGTATCTGAATGCGTTATTCGAAGAAGTCCGCATCAACATCCTGAACCGTCAGCACCCGATCAGCGGGCTGTTGCCAGCCAGCACGGCGGTCAATGCGCATGGCGATTACACCGATGCCTGGGTGCGGGATAACGTGTACAGCATTCTGGCCGCCTGGGGGTTGGGCATTGCCTATCGTCGCGTCGATAGCGCCGATGCCCGTGCCTATGAGCTGGAACAGGCCACCGTCAAAAACATGCGCGGTTTATTGCTTGCGATGATGCGGCAGTCCGATCGGGTCGAACGGTTCAAATTGCGCCAGCGACCCACCGATGCGCTCCATGCGAAATACGATACCGCCACCGGATTGGCCGTGGTGGGTGATGATGCCTGGGGGCACCTGCAACTGGATGCGACTTCGTTGTTCGTGTTGATGTTGGTGCAGATGACGCTCAGTGGACTGAAAATCATCGCGACACACGATGAAGTTGATTTCATCCAGAATCTGGTCTGGTACTTGTCTCGTGCCTACGCCACACCGGACTTCGGCATCTGGGAGCGGGGGAACAAGATCAATCACGGTCAGCGTGAGCTCAATGCCAGTTCGCTCGGCATGGTGCTTGCCGCGCTTGAAGCGGTGAACGGGTTCGATCTGTTCGGCGGTGATGGCGATGATCACAGCCGGGTGTTCGTGCTCGCGGATGATATCGCTCGTACCGAAATGACGCTCAATGCAATTTTGCCGCGTGAATCCGGTTCCAAAGAAGTCGATGCGGCGCTGTTATCGATCGTGGGTTTTCCCGCATTCGCCGTGCGTGATCGGCAGAAGGCGGAAGCCGTCGATACAGCCATTCGCCAGAAACTGACGGGCCGGTTCGGCTGTAAACGCTTTTTGCGCGATGGTCATCAGACCGTGCTGGAAGATGAGCAGAAGCTGCATTACGAACCCGCGGAACTCGAAACGTTCGCCGGCATCGAATCCGAATGGCCACTGTTTTTCACCTACCAACTCATCAACCATCTGTTCGCCGGCAACCATGAAGCCGCAGAGGCCACAAACCGGCAACTGATGCGTGCCGCAGTCGAGCACGATGGCCTCTGGCTTCTACCTGAACTGTATTTTGTTTTGCCCGAAGATATCGAGGAAGAGCGACGCAATCCCGGCTCGACTGACCGTTCACCCAATGACAACCAACCGCTCGTTTGGGCTCAGAGTCTCTGGGTGCTTGGCCGTTTGCTGCTCTGCGGGGCGATTGATGTGAGTGATCTTGATCCCATCAATCGTCGGCATCAATTACGCGGTCCGGAAACGACCCGGGCCGTTTCAGTTGCCCTGATCGCCGAAACGCCTGCTGTCGATGCGGCTTTGATAGAAATGGGTTCTGATCGGCATGCGCTTCTGGGCGAATCGAGGGTACGGATCGGATCGGTTCGTTCGCTGATTGAAAATCTCGTCGATCTGGGTGCGAACGAGCGCTTGGGCTTAAGTGGTCGCCCGCGTCGGCGGATTCTGGCTTTGAGCACGGCCAAAGTCTATGAAATCGAAGGGCATCAATGGCTCATTGTTCCGCAACTCTTTGATACCGATAAATTTTACTTGACCCAGGATTTAGCCATCCTTGTGCAGGAGCTGCGTTCGACCATTCAGTATCTGCATCAATTCTGGCAACAACCGGGCAGACCCATTCTGACCATCATGATCAGTGAGTGGATGCTCAAGTCACCGGATTTCGGTGTGTTGCTAAGTTTCCTCCGGGATGAGGTCATGCGTGGCGAGATCTTCGGGGTGCCGGTGCATCTCGACCGGGTTGAAGCTCTTGTCTCACGCAGTCATCGCATTCGCTTGCCCGGGAAAATCGAGCAGTGGTCTGTTCGTGCTCAAACACGCGACCTCGATCCTAAAGTCATGGCCGAAACACACGAAAATGAACCTCCAAGCTGGACGCCGGACGATTCCGATGCCCGGCTGGTCGAGCTGCTGCGTATACTCGCCTCACCGGATGAACGCATGAAAATCGCCCAGGTGCTCGCCAGTCGGCATGCGAATCTGGATGTCGCGATCCCGGATCAGTCCGGGGGTTCCTGGCTACTGCGTGATCTGGTCGAGGATGTGTTCCGTCTGGCGCAGCAGCTGCGTGCCTGGGGCGCGATGCGTAGAAGTGCCGAATTGCTGGATAAGGTTGATGCCTATCTCGACGTGTCATTGATGGATCTGCTGGTTCGGCAGAAAAGATTGGCGGTTGGGCGTTCCTATACCAGTAAGGCTTTGATTTCAGAACCGATACCCAATCTTGAGATTCTAAAACGTATCCGCAAGTTCTGTGGCGATGATCCACGCGAACGTATTCTCACTCAGGAGTTGATCGTTCATCTGGGTGGTCGAATTCGAGCAGAACCGGATTTATTCGACAATGTGATTACCCTGCGGATCGGTCCACTATTGCAAACATTGATTGGCTTGACCGCGCGGGAAAAGAACATGGCGCCGAGCACGGCGTTTGATTGGTTGATGGAGCAACCACCCAGCGTCATCAGTCGGGAATTGCGTGCCGCGCTGACCTGGCAAGGGGGCACTTCGCGGCTGGAATCAATCCGTCTGGCCGGTGGTTCCGTCCGTTTCGATGGTCTGACATTTCAAGCCAAGGATGACCCCAAATCGACGGCAGCCGACTGGCTGCAATGGCGTATGGTCGAGGGAGCGATCGGGCGCCTGCCGGACACCTTCTACAGTGGCGTATGGGCATTGTTGGCGCATACGCCGGCGTTGATCATCGGGGATCGCTACAACCCGCGCAACACCTTGGACAGCGCATTGTTCCGCAGTCAGTCCACTGCCGGAGAAAAGAATTTCGCCCTGACCGTCGAACATATTCTCAATCGAATTGCCGCACCGGAATACCGTCATCTTGTCATTGAGGCCCTTGAGGCACTGATGCTGGTGACGCAGAAAAATCCCGGGCTGAAATTGCAAGATGCCCTGATTATCGATGTGCTGATTGGTCATGCGGTCCGATTGGCCTGGTGTCGTGGTCAGCAGGGTGAACATGCCCGTTACGACGAAGTGCGTGACCAGGCCTGGAGCGCGTTTTATCAGCTGCCGCCGCATCAGGTGGCTTACTATGTCACCGAAGCGCTTGAAACATTGTTGGGTATGGCGGATGCTCCGGAAGTTGGCGCTGTGGAGGTTAACTGATGATTTTAGCTGGCGATATCGGTGGCACCAAGACGCTATTGGCGTTGTTCGAGGAAGAGAGTGGGCGCATTCTTTTCCAGAAACGCTTCGAGAGCGCTATCGCCGATCGATTCGACAAATTGCTCGCTGATTTTTTGGCCGAAGTCGAGCGTTCTGCCCTGGTCAAGGGGGCAATTACCGCTGCGGGCTTCGGTATCGCCGGCCCGGTGACGGGCGAGCCGGGCAGCCAGAAAGTTCAAGCAACCAATTTGCCCTGGCAGATGGACAGCCGAACGATTTCACAGCAACTCGGTGGCGTTCCGGTTGTATTCGCCAATGATCTGGTCGCGAGCGGCACGGCGGCCATTGCCAGCAAACCCGCGTACCGTGTTGCGCTCAATCCATCTGCGATGGAAACGACGGGACACGCCGCCGTTATTGCCGCTGGCACCGGCCTCGGCGAGGCATTGTTTTATTATGATGGCGTCACACACCATCCCATGCCTACCGAAGGCGGTCACACCGATTTTGCGCCCAATAATGCGCTTGAATCCGAACTTTGGGCGTATTTGCGCCGCCACCATAATGGACACGTGAGTTATGAACGTATTTTATGTGGGCGGGGGTTTTATCATTTATATGGCTTTGTGCGCGATCAAGGTTTAGCGCCGGAGTCTCCACACATGGTTGAAAAATTTGCACAGGTCAGTGATCCCAGCGCACTGATCACGCAGCAAGCTGTCGCGGGCAGCGACGCCATCAGCGTGCGGGCCTGTCAACTGTTCGCCCGTATTTATGGTGCCGAAGCGGGTAATCTGGCACTAAAATCCTTACCCTTCGGTGGCGTTTTTGTTGCCGGGGCCATCGCCGGACACATTCTGCCGTTCTTGCAGCAGGAATTCATGCGTGGATTCCTGGATAAAGGCCGTTTCTCCGAGCTGCTGCAACAAATCCCCGTGTGGGTGGTCAGCGATCCTGAGCTTGCACTGAAAGGTGCAGCCGTGCTGGCCATGAAGCTACGCAAGTCAACTTGATGAGCCGGAACTCATAACATGCGCAATCGTTTACACGGCCTTTATGTCATTACCGATACGGTACAATTCAAACGAGATGCCCTCGTGCGCGTTGTCGCTGAAGCGATTGCCGGTGGCGCCCGCATCGTTCAGTACCGCGACAAGTCCGACGACTCAGAACGGCGTCTGGCTGAGGCTTCGGCACTTCGTACGCTGACACTCGAACACGAGGTGTTGTTCCTGATCAATGATGATCTCGATCTGGCCGAGGCGGTGGCCGCCGATGGTGTGCACCTGGGACGAGAGGATGGCGCGATCGAAGCGGCCCGAGCACGATTGGGCGCCGAGGCCATCATTGGCGCATCGTGCTACAACTCCCTTGAGCTGGCGGGTGATGCAGTGCAGGCGGGCGCGGATTACGTGGCCTTCGGTGCATTTTTTCCCAGCAGAACCAAGCCTGATGCCGCGGTCGCCTCGATGGCGTTATTGATTGAGGCCAAGCAGAAATTGAATGTGCCGATCTGCGCCATCGGTGGTATCACGAAAGATTCGGCACCGGAATTGATCAGCGCGGGTGCCGATATGCTGGCAGTGATTTCTGCCGTATTTTCTGCAACCGATATTAAAGCAGCCGCCCGCGATTTTTCCACGCTATGGCCATCAGCTGATTAACCCAAAAAATATCCGATGGCCCCTATACAGCAGTCAAAGCGCACTGTGGCCAAAATAACTTCAGGAGTATGTATGTCGAGCAACGAAAGCCTGTTTACTGCCGCCCAAAAGCACATCCCCGGCGGGGTCAATTCCCCGGTACGTGCCTTCCGGTCAGTCGGCGGTTCACCCGTGTTTGTCAAGAAGGCGGCGGGTGCCTATTTCTGGGACGAGAACGACAAGCGATATATTGATTACGTCGGTTCGTGGGGGCCGATGATCCTCGGGCATGCGCATCCTGCCGTGATTGAAGCGGTTCGTGCCGCAGCGCTCAATGGCTTGTCCTACGGTGCGCCGACCGTGGCCGAGACCCATATGGCCGACAAGATCTGTGAAATCATGCCATCGATCGAGATGGTGCGACTGACCTCGTCCGGTACCGAGGCGACCATGAGCGCCATTCGATTGGCCCGAGGCTTCACCGGACGGGATCGGATCGTGAAATTCGAAGGCAATTATCACGGTCATTCCGATTCATTGCTGGTCAAAGCCGGTTCTGGCGCCCTCACGTTTGGTGTGCCGAGTTCGCCCGGTGTGCCAAAGGCACTGGCAGAGCTGACGATCACGCTCGAATACAACAACATCGAGCAGGTGCGGGAAACTTTTGCCGAGATGGGTGATGACATTGCCGCGATCATTGTCGAACCGGTGGCCGGTAACATGAACTGCATCCCGCCCGTGCCGGGTTTCCTCGAAGGTTTGCGTGCCGTATGCGACGAGTATGGCGCCGTGCTGATTTTCGATGAAGTGATGACGGGCTTTCGCGTCGCGCTGGGCGGGGTTCAATCAAAGTACAACATCACGCCTGATCTGACGACTTTGGGCAAAATCATCGGTGGTGGCATGCCGGTGGGGGCATTTGGCGGCAAGCGCGAGATCATGTCGCACATCTCACCGCTCGGGCCGGTTTATCAGGCGGGTACGTTATCGGGTAACCCGGTTGCGATGGCAGCCGGGCTCGTCACGCTCGAATTGCTGCAGGAACCGGGATTCCACGAGCGCCTGACGGCCAAGACAACGATGCTGTGTGAGGGTTTGAACAAGGCCGCGGCGGCGGCGGGTGTGCCTGTTATCACGCAACAAGCGGGCGGGATGTTCGGTCTGTTTTTCACGCAGGAAAAATCAGTGACGAGTTTTGCTGCGGCAACACGCTGTGATACGGATGCCTTCAATCGGTTCTTCCACGGCATGTTGGACGCGGGCGTGTATTTCGCACCATCTGCCTATGAAGCCGGGTTTGTCTCGCAGGCGCACACAGAGGCGGATATCGAAGAAACGATTCACCAGGCCGAACAGGTGTTGCGTGCGCTGTAATTCATTATTTCCCAATTATTCTTTTATCTGGAACTGACTATGTGCGGAATTGTGGCAGCCATTGCCCAACGACCGGTTTGGCCGATCCTTATCGAAGGGTTACGCCGTCTTGAATATCGTGGGTATGATTCCGCCGGTCTTGCCGTGCTTGATCCAGCCGGTGGGTTGAGTTCGGCGCGAGCCGTAGGCAAGGTTCAGGCCTTGTGTGACCAGATTGGTGAGCAAGGGCTTCCCGGTTTCTCAGGCATTGCGCACACGCGATGGGCAACACACGGGGTACCCGCCGAACGCAATGCCCATCCGCATATCGCCTCAAAGCGTGTGGCTGTGGTGCATAACGGCATCATCGAAAACCATGCGGTTTTGCGTGAACAGATGATGGCAGAAGGCCGGATATTCAGCTCAGATACAGATACCGAAGTGGTCGCCCATTTGCTCGATCACTACCTCGTGGCGGGGCACACACCGCAAAAGGCCTTTGAGCTGACCCTTGATCGGTTGCACGGTGCCTTTGCGCTTGCGATCCTGATCAAGGATGCGCCGAACCGGATTTTCGTGGCGCGGCAAGGCAGCCCGCTGGTTATCGGGGTCGGGATCGGTGAACTGTTTGCCGCCTCCGATGCCTTGGCTCTGTTGCCGGTAACTCAACGATTCATCTATCTAAAGGAAGGCGACCGGGCGGTTCTTTCCTGCGATCGTCTCGAAGTGACTGATCGCACGGGGCAGGCTGTAGAGCGTCCGATCGTGGAGTCGGCACAGCGGGCAGACAGCGCGGGGCGCGGTGGTTACAAGCATTTCATGCTCAAGGAAATCCACGAGCAGCCGCGCGCTATTGCCGACACACTCGAAGGCCGGATCAGTGAAGGGCGCGTGCTGCCTGCCGCGTTCGGCGTGAATGCCGAGGCGGTGTTCAAAACAATCAAGCGCATCCAGATTGTCGCCTGCGGGACGAGTTACCACGCGGGCATGGTGGCACGTTATTGGTTTGAAGATATTCTTCGGTTACCCGCCGCCGTCGAGGTGTCTTCTGAGTTTCATTACCGCAATCCCGTCCTGGAAGAGGGAACGTTGCTGGTCATGCTCTCGCAGTCCGGTGAAACAGCGGACACCTTGGCCGCCTTGCGCATGGTGCGGGTGCGCTGTCCTCAAATGCCCATTCTGGCCATTTGCAATGCACCGGAATCATCCCTGGTACGTGAATCCGATCTCGTATTGATGACCCATGCCGGCCCTGAAATTTCTGTCGCCTCAACCAAGGCCTTTTCGACCCAACTGGTTGCACTGGCCTTGCTGATGCTTTCCATCGGGCGTATCAGGGCTATCTTGAGCGAGCAAGACGAGCGTCGAATCGTGGCTGGTCTTGAGAAAATCCCGAATCTGGCCCGTGATGCCCTGCAACACGATGAGGCCATCATGGCCTTGGCCGAGCGCTTGGTCGATAAGCAGCATGCCCTTTTTCTCGGCCGTGGCGTGATGTTCCCTATTGCGTTGGAAGGTGCGTTGAAGCTTAAAGAAATCAGCTATATACATGCGGAAGGTTATCCAGCGGGTGAGCTCAAGCACGGCCCGCTGGCCCTGATCGACGAGAATATGCCGGTGATCACCATTGCCCCCCAGAACGACCTGCTCGACAAACTCAAATCGAACATGTCGGAAGTCGCCGCACGGGGCGCGGAGTTATTCGTTTTTGCGGATGAACGATCTGGTCTTCGAACCGAAGAGCGCTTGCATGTATTGCCGGTCACATCAAACGTCGGCAGGATATCCGCGCCGATCATTTTCAATTTGCCGCTGCAGTTATTGGCTTATCATGTCGCCGTGTTGAAAGGTACCGATGTGGATCAGCCACGCAATCTTGCCAAATCGGTCACAGTGGAGTGAGTTATTTTCATGGATTCTTTTTATGGGTACCTCGAAAAACCTACTGTGCTGTCCGATTGCAGCGTCGCGTGCTCGTTTACGCGAAGCTGGCGTAAGCCCGCGCCTCGCCTATCTTCTTGATATGTCTCGTTGCTCACTGAATGCGCAGCTGGCGCAAGCCCGCGGCTCCTTGCACTCGAACATGCTCGTGACGGTTTTTTTGAGGTACCCATTATGAGTGATCGTCGATTTTACGCGGCTAAAAAAGCGCTTGAACAGAACGCACATCAACAAGATGTGCCGGAAGATGCCGACTTCGAGCCCAGCAAGACCGAGCGCAAGCGTGAGGCTCATGCCGCCCGCGATCTCGGCGCTGAGCTTTGCGCATTGAGCGATGTGCAACTGGCGGCTTTCCCGCTGTCCGATTCGTTGCTGGCGGCCATTGGCGAATCGCGCAATATCCATGCACACGGCGCCCGCAAACGCCATCTTCAATATATCGGCAAGCTCATGCGCCAGCACGATGTGGTCGCCATTGAGGCCGAGTTGAACCGGATCGATCCCGATGCACCACAAAATATTCGATTGCAACATGAGAGTGAGCGTTGGCGTGAGCGTTTATTGTCGGATGATGCCGCTGCGGTGACGGATTTCATTTCAAGCCATCCCCAGGTGGATATTCAGGCCTTGCGGCAGTTGTTGCGCCAGGTCGCCAAGGAGCGGGCAGAGCAGAAACCACCTCGGTATTTCCGCGAACTGTTTCGTCTGGTGCGGGATACCTTAAGTCAGACGGACGAGCAGGCCGACGGGCACGGTGCCTGACTAAAAATTACTAAGAGACACTGATAGATGAAGATTACGATTTTTGGCACGGGGTATGTGGGGCTGGTTACGGGCGCGTGTCTGGCTGAAGTTGGGCATGACGTTCTGTGTGTTGATGTCGACGAAAGCAAGATCGAGCGCTTGAAGCAGGGGATTATCCCGATTTTTGAGCCGGGGCTCGAAACCATCGTGCGGGATAATTTCAATCAGGGGCGTCTGCATTTCACGACCAGTGCGCGTGAAGCGGTCGAATTTGGTGACGTGCAGTTCATTGCTGTCGGCACACCGCCGGATGAGGATGGTTCCGCCGATCTGCAATATGTTCGCGCAGTGGCGCGCACGATCGGTGAGGCAATGACCGCGACGAAGATCGTCGTCAACAAATCCACTGTCCCGGTCGGAACAGGCGATAAAGTCCGAGCGGAAATCAGTACGGCGCTGGCCGAACGGGGACTTTCCATCGATTTCGATGTCGTATCGAATCCTGAGTTTCTCAAGGAAGGTGCAGCGGTCAATGACTTCATGAAGCCGGACCGGATCATCATCGGCACCACAAACCCCGCGAGTGAAAAGCGGATGCGCGAACTGTACGCCCCGTTCAACCGCAACCATGATCGAATGATCGTAATGGATTTGCGTTCGGCGGAACTGACGAAATATGCGGCGAACGCCATGCTGGCAACCAAGATCAGCTTCATGAATGAGTTGGCGAATCTTGCGGAACGCCTGGGTGCCGACATCGAGCAGGTTCGGATCGGGATCGGTTCAGATCCACGCATCGGTTACCACTTCATCTACCCAGGCTGCGGTTATGGTGGCTCTTGCTTTCCCAAGGATGTTCAGGCGCTGCACCGCACCGCCCGTGATGTTGGCTACAACGCCGAACTCCTCGCTGCGGTCGAGTCGGTCAATGACCGGCAGAAAGTCAAATTGTTCGATCTGATCGTGCGCCATTACGGCGGGCAGGAGGCGTTGGCTGGCAAAACCTTCGCATTGTGGGGCCTGGCATTCAAGCCGAATACCGATGACATGCGCGCCGCGCCGGCTCGCGAGGTGATGGCCGCCTTGTGGGCAGCCGGTGCCAAAGTCCAGGCTTATGATCCGGAGGCCATGGAAGAAACCCAGCGTATCTACGGCCAACGAGATGATCTGCTTTTGTGTGGAACACGTGACTCAGCCTTGAAAGGAGCAGATGCCCTGATTGTCTGCACAGAATGGAAGGCGTTCCGTGCGCCGGATTTCGCTTTGATGGCCAGTGCGCTCAAGGAAAAGCTGATCTTCGATGGACGCAATGTCTATGATCCCAAGCGCTTGGCCGAAGATAATTGGCTTTATTACGGCATTGGTCGTGGCTTGAGTATTTCAGCGCGCTGAATCGACGTCGACGGAAGTCATGTCTGAGGTTTATGCGTCACATCGGCTAAATGACGCGCGGCCTGGGCGCGGATGAGGGCACGTTCTTCCGCCGATTTGCGTTGCAGGTTCTTGACCTGCAGGGCTAGACGGGGATGCCGGGCAAAGCGCTTTTCGTGTCGGTCTAGAAAAGCCCAGTACAGGGTCGTGAACGGGCAGGCCTTCGCACCCACCGCCTCCTTGGGATTGAACGGGCAGTTTGCGCAATAATTGCTCATACGATCGATATAGCTGCCACTGGCGATATAGGGTTTGGATGCCATGATCCCGCCATCGGCGAACTGGCTCATGCCGATCACATTCGGTATTTCAACCCATTCCACCGCGTCGACGTAGACGGCCAGATACCACTCGTGCACAGCCCGAGGTCGAACGCCTGCCAGCAGGCAATACAGACCGGTGACCATCAACCGTTGAATGTGGTGGGCGTAACCCGTACGTAAAGTCTGGCCGATTGTCTGGCTCAGACAGTGGGCCGGTGTGTCGCCCGTCCAGAAAAAATCCGGTAAATCATGCCGGGCGTCCAATGCATTCATGTCGAGCCATTGATCGTCATAATGGGCATAAAGCCCGCGGACATATTCCCGCCAGCCCAGTATCTGCCGGATGAATCCTTCCGCCGCGGCCAGCGGCACTTTCCCCTGATGGTAAGCCGCTTCTGCGGCATGGCAAACGGTAGCCGGATCGATAAGCTTGAGGTTGAGCGCGGCTGAGAGTCTGCTGTGATATAGCCAGGGCTCATCCGTCCACATCGCGTCCTGATAGTGGCCGAACAGGGGCAGTCGATGGGTGATGAAGTCTGCGAGGGCGGCTTCGGCCTGCTCTGGCGTGACCGGCCAGTCGAACCCGTCCAATGCGCCTGGGTGCTCCGGAAAATGGCGTTCTACGGTTTCGATGACCTGTTGGGTAATGGCATCGGCTGGAAAGCCAAGAGGCGAGGGCAATAAGCCAGGCCCGCGGGCATCAAAGGGTGCACGATTCTGAGCATCGAAATTCCACGTGCCACCGATGGGCTCGTCATCCTCCATCAACAGACCGGTCTGCTGGCGAAGCTGGCGGTACCAATACTCCAGTCGCAAGGATTTACGGCCCTTTGCCCAGTCTGAAAACTGGTTCTCGGTGGCGATAAAATGTCGGTCTGGATAGATTTTCCAAGGCACTTTATGACTATCACAAGTGGCTTTCATTGCATGATTCAGGCGTTCGGCACCGGCCGATACCCAGACGACTTGCTGCGGTCGATGCGCCACGATGGCCGCGGCAAGGGCATCGGCTAATTCCCCATGAGAGTGGGAACCGATCTGGGCGTAATGAACCGTTATACCTTCGCTTCTCAGGGTCGCGGCAAAATGCCGCATGGCACTGAAAAACAGGGCAATCCGCTGTTTGTGTGACCAGACGAGCGTGGCTTCTCCGGACACTTCGGCCATGAATACTGCATCCTGGTCAGGATCGAAGACATCGAAAACCGCGCTGTTGCGGTTGAGTTGATCTCCCAGAACGACAATGAGTTGGCGCATGTTTTTTAGTGTCGATCAGGCTGAATGGATTTTGCTTGCGCTCGGCACTTATCGGAACAATATTTCAGGTTGGGCCAATCCCGTGCCCATTTCTTGCGCCACGTGAAGGGGCGCTGGCAATGACAACAGGTTTTCTGGGGCAGTAAGTGCTTGTCATTCGACCTGCGTTTGATTGCACTCTCGGTCATCGAACCATTAGCCATTGTTCGATTTGATTAGCGGGACGTTGTCAATGAAGGCCAGCATCAAGGCCGCTGCGGAGTCGCCGCTCAAGGTGTACGGATCAAAGGTATCGGTGCCGCTGTATTCATAAAAAGTGGCTTTGTTGATTGATCCCTCACCGAGATAACCCATGTTCCAGTCCGCGAATTGGCGTTTGACGACTTCCCGATAGTCCAGCAACACGGGGGCGGTGTGCCGCGGGTCTTGGCTGATCCGCGCAAAGCGCTCGTTGACGGCCAAGCGCTCACCCTCAAGCCATTGCAGGAAAAATCCCGAATTGAACATCAATAAACCGGATACGCCTCGAGGTTTGTTGTTGCGTTGCGAGGCGGCCAGAATATCCTTGATGGCACGATAATCTAAATCAGGCGCGAGCCTGGAAACGTAGATGAGGCGAACAAGCATGGATTACTCCTATCATTTTTAAGTTGTACTAGACTTATACAATATTTATTCAACCAGTGCTTGAATTGTTTGGTCGGGAACAGGTGCGCAAGCGACCAGAAAAACCTGAGAATGAAATCACGGCGAATGGGTGTGAGTAGTTCAGGCTCAACAAGCTACAATACGGTCTTGTTAAGTGTTATTGAGTCAATGTGAATGAAAGCGCCTGAATTGTTATCTCCTGCCGGTACGCTCAAATCGATGCGTTACGCCTTTGCCTACGGTGCCGACGCCGTTTATGCGGGGCTGCCTCGGTACAGCCTGCGGGTGCGTAACAATGATTTTCTTGAAGATAATCTGCGCATCGGCATTGATGAAGCGCATGCGGCGGGCAAGAAATTTTTCATGACAGTGAATCTGTCGCCACATAACGCCAAGCTCAGAACATTTATCAAGGACATGACACCGCTGGTCGAGATGCAGCCGGATGCGTTCATCATGGCCGACCCCGGCCTGATCATGATGGTGCGTCAGCAGTGGCCGGATCTGCCGATTCATCTTTCGGTACAGGCCAATACAGTCAACTGGGCGACGGTGCAGTTCTGGAAAAACGCGGGTATTTCGCGTGTGATTCTCTCGCGTGAACTCTCTTTAGATGAGATCAGCGAGATTCGTGATCGCTGCCCGGATATGGAGCTGGAAGTATTCGTTCACGGCGCACTTTGCATCGCCTATTCGGGTCGTTGCCTGCTTTCCGGCTACTTCAATCATCGTGATCCGAATCAGGGCACCTGCACCAATGCCTGCCGCTGGGAATACAAAACCGAGGCCGCGACAGAAGATTTGTCCGGTGTCTATCGCCCGGCAGAATCGTCGATTATCCCGCTCGATGCCGTGGGTGGTGCCACGGCCATGGAAGGCTTCGATTTCTCGGGTGCAGAGCAAGCATTTGGTCCGACGGGAAGCGATAACCGCCATCCCAAGGCCAACGATGTGTATTTCATCGAAGAGCCGAATCGACCGGGCGAATTGATGCCGATCGAAGAAGATGAGCACGGCACGTATATCCTCAACTCCCGTGATTTGCGCGCGGTGGAACATGTCCAGGCGCTGACGCGAATCGGTGTGGATTGCCTCAAGATCGAGGGCCGGACCAAATCACACTATTACGTGGCGCGAACCGCGCAGGTTTATCGCCAAGCGATCGATGATGCGGTGGCCGGTCGCCCCTTCGACCCGAATCTGATTGCCGAACTCGATAATCTCGCACATCGCGGTTATACCGACGGATTTTTTGAACGGCATCACACCAAGGAATATCAGAACTACATCGAGGGTGTTTCCAAACACCGCGAGCAGCAGTTCGTAGGCGAGATCACCTCGGTGCAGGGCGATTGGGCCGAAGTGGATATCAAGAACAAGTTGGCCGTAGGTGATTCGGTCACCTTCATGCTGCCCGACGGCAACCGCATCGAGCAACTGGCCGATATGCAAACCTTGGAGGGTGCTGCCATGACCGAAGCGCCGGGTGGTGGCTACAAGGTTCGCCTCAAGTTGCCGGAGGGCGCCGGGGCATTTGGCGACCGCTTGAAATATGGTCTGATTGCCAAACATCTGAACGGCTGATTTCATGCCGATTCTGAATCGTTATCTGTTGCGCGAGGCGAGTGTGGCCACCCTTGGGGTGACCTTGATCGTGATGCTCATCATGCTGGCGAATCTGCTTGCTCGTTCACTTTCTGCGGCAGCGGACGGTACGTTGCCCTCAAGCCTGATCCCCGCGATGATGGGTTTCAACGCCGTCAAGCTGTTGATCTATGTGTTGCCGGTGGGGTTGTTCATCGGTTTGATGTTCGCCCTGGGGCGGATGAGTCGGGATTCGGAGCTGACCGTCCTTCGCGCCTGCGGCTACGGACCCCGGCATCTAAGCCAGGCCATCCTCTGGCTGGCTATACCAGTTAGCCTGTTGACGGCCAGTATTTCGCTGATCGGTTATCCGGCTCTGCAGCAGGTTCAGTCGCGGATGATCGACGCCGCACGCGGTCAACAAGTGGTTAATCAACTGCCGGTTGGCCGTTTTATTGAAGATCCGTCCGGTAGAGCGGTGTTGTATATCGGGAGTAAGTCCGGTAATGGTTATTCGGATATCTTCGCATTCAAT
>JACDJA010001834.1_pt1 | contig 16601 bp, 14 predicted proteins | sample 7449241 | NCBI WGS metagenome assembly JACDJA01 (sample SAMN14253289, study PRJNA609438) | sludge metagenome | isolation source: initial anaerobic sludge | collected 2018-12-20 | reverse complement strand
ATGGTCAGCGTGTACTTGATGTTCTTCAATCAGCTATCTCAGGTAAACCCTATGTTCCTCCTATTCTTCAGGACAGACTTGTCTTCCCTGCCTGAGCAGTTACGTTAATTCAATATATAATTTTTCGGTTAAGTCTTCTGGGGTTAAAGATCCCAGGTTGCTCGTCGATCCTATCACGCTTTCAAATAAGCCATCGGTTACATTTACTGTTTCCGTTTCTGTGTAGATGGCGGTTCCGCCGGTGGCGGCTTTGTAGAGTTTGTAGGTGATGTCATAGCTGCCGTTGAGCGGTACGCCATTCTCATCGGTCAGTTTCCCTTGATAAGTAAATTCCGGGGACAAGGCATTGCAGCCGGCTACAAAGGTCAGGAGGATGATTCCGACAATTAATTGAAAACTACGCACGTACAATTTTGAGGACATTTTTTTTCCTTTCTTGATCTAAGCCGAATAGTTTTCCATGTATCGAAATGAAAAAGCGATGTTTCAGAAAATTATTCGTCAATGCCTGGCTGTTGCCAGAAGGGATGGGTATAGTCAATTATAGAGGAAAAATTATCCCATTGTCAATCAATAAACTAGATAATTTGGGTTTTGTATGACCTGGATTTCCGCGCATAGATTCGCAGAAGAACATGTTGGGCAAGCGTGCTATCCAAACGCTATGAAGGTCGGGTGCGGGCTGGCAAACCAACTTTTTGGGGGGACGGGGCTTGTCCTACCTACGGAATATTTGTCATATCTACGATAGTGACATTCATCACTTGTGAAAAAAGGAACATAGGTTTATTATAGCAATATATAACAAGCTATAACAAAATATAACAGAAAGTTGTGATGGATAAATTTTACACAAGCAAACAAGTGCAAGATCTTTTTAAAGTAGACCGCATTACGATTTACCGCATGCTTCAGGATGGACGCCTGAAGGGGGTCAAGATCGGTACGCAATGGCGTTTTCCCGAAAGTGAGATTGAACGTTTGTTGGGGGGAGAGACGGCGGTTCTGGATCTGGACGCGGATGCTGATACCAGTTTTCCGGTGCATTGCGTACAGACCATTCAGGATTTGTTCTCCTCGATCAGCCAGGTCAGTGCGCTGGTGGTCGATCAGCAGGGTAGCCTGGTGACGGAGATCAGCCAGCCGACCCGCTTTTGCCAGCTGATCCGCTCCAGCCCGCTTGGGAAGGCCGCCTGCCAAACCTGTTGGGCTGAATCCGCGCAAAGCGGCATTTCCCACAATAAGGTGTTTACCTGTCACGCCGGTTTAAATTATGTGGGCACTTCGATTGTGCATGACAAGCAAGCACAGGGCTTGTTCTTGATGGGTGAAATTTACCTGCATGCACCCGATGCGCGAGAAGCAGACAGCCGCTATGAACGCCTGGCGCGGCAGTATGACCTGCCATTGGCAGAGCTGAAACAGGCCGCCGCGGATATTCCGGTATTCGAGGAGCAGCAGCGCTCGCACCTTGTATCCCAACCAGCGGCGGCGGCGCGGGCGGTTGAAAGTATCTTAAATGAACGCGGGGCATTCCTCAAGCGTTTACAAGAAATTGCAAATCTAACACAGAATCTATAAGGAGTTCGATGATGAAGAAAATTGTGATCCTGGGCGCGGGCACCGCTGGAACGATGGTTGCGAACCGTTTTTCAAAAATGCTGGATTTAAAGGACTGGCAAGTCACTCTGGTGGACGAAGATCCGATCCATTATTATCAGGCCGGTTATATCTTTTTGCCGTTTGGGATGCAGGATGAAAAAGGGATTGTCAAGCCCAAGCAAAAATATATCCCGTCCGGTATGCAGTTGGTGCAGGCCACCATTCAGGCCATCCAGCCTGAGAATAACAAAGTAGAATTGGATAACGGCACGACCCTCGATTATGATTATTTAATCATCGCCACCGGTTGTGACATTTACCCCGAGGAAACCCCCGGGTTGGCCGAACACGAATGGGGCAAATCGATCCACTCTTTTTACACGTTGGAGACGGCCAAGAAATTAGCCGAAACGCTGAAAACCTGGCCGGGCGGACGCATGGTGGTGAACGTGGTTGAGAATCCGATTAAATGCCCGGTGGCACCGATGGAATTTTTAATGTTGGCCGATTATTGGTTCACCAAACGTGGCATGCGTGACAAAGTGGAACTGGTGTATGCCACCCCGTTAACGGGTGCCTTTACCAAACCGATTGCCTCGCAGATGATCGGGGACCTGCTCGATAAAAAGAACATCAAAGTCGAATCCGAATTTTATGTGGAACGCGCCGAACCGGATGCCAAAAAGATCGTTTCTTACGATGAACGGGAAGTCGATTACGATTTGCTGGTCAGCATTCCGGTCAATAAGGGTGCAGATGTGGTTGGTGCGGCCGGCCTGGGCGATGAATTGAATTATGCCTATGTCAATAAGCACACCTTCCTTTCGGATAAATTTGATAATATCTTTGTGTTGGGAGATGCCGCCAATATCCCCACCTCCAAAGCGGGTTCTGTGGCGCACTATTCAATTGACTTGTTCGGGGAGAATTTTGAACGCTATATCAACGGCAAGGAGCTGGTGCCCGAATTTGATGGGCACGCTAATTGTTTTGTGGAATCCGGCTATGGTAAGGGGGTCTTGATCGACTTTAATTACGAGCAGGAACCCTTGCCAGGTACGTTCCCGGTGCCGGGGATCGGTCCCTTCCAGTTGCTCAAAAACACGCGCATTAATCACTTCGGCAAATTATCCTTCCAATGGATGTATTGGAATATCCTGATGCGCGGTTTCCACATTCCGCTGCCCGCGAATATGATGATGGCCGGAAAACGACAGGTTTCCACCAATTAGGAAGCCGGAAATTGTAGATGAATCGGTAGATTTACCGAATGAAACGAAACAAATAAAACGAGATGGAGAAAAGATTATGACAAGCAAAGTAATTGCAGGAAAAAGTGTTGACGTGAATGAGGAAGGGTTCTTGACCGACCCCAGTGAATGGAATAAAGAGATTGCGGCTGAATTGGCGAAGGAAGAAGGGATTGACTCCTTGACGGATGCGCATTGGACGGTGATCGATTTCTGCCGCACGGCAGCCGCCGACAGTGGGAATGCCCCGACCTTACGCGCGATCACCAGCGGTTCCGGTGTCAGCACGAAGGAGTTGTTTAAGCTCTTCCCGAAGGGGCCGGCCAAAAAAGTTGCCAAGATTTCCGGTTTGGGAAAGCCGGAAGGTTGCGTGTAGGCGTTTTTTGAACGTCGATACGATAGGAGAAAAATAGAATGAATGATGAACCAAGAAAAATCGCTTTTATTTGTTCCAAGGGTGATCTGGATATGGCCTACCCGGCCCTGATCATGGGTTGGGCTGCGCTGGGCAATGGCCTGGATGTGACCTTGTTTTTTACCTTCTGGGGCATGGATCTGATCAATAAACACCGTGTTGACCATCTGGAGCTAGCTCCGGTGGGCAATACGAGTATGAAAATGAGCATGATGGGTGTCAAAAACCCCAACCTCGGTATTCCGAATATCATGGGGGTCTTGCCCGGGATGACAGCCTTCGCCACCAAATTAATGAAAGATAAGATTGCCGAGCTGGATGTACCGCCGGTGAGCGAGTTTATGGAGATGTTGTCCGATGCTGGGGCACATCTGTATGCCTGTAAGATGTCGGTCGATATGATGGATCTGAAGGAAGAAGATTTCATTGATGGGGTCGAGGCGGTGGTGACCGCTGCTGATTTTATTGATATGGTGGATGGCGCACAGGTCATTTTCATCTAAGGTTTTCCGGGGATCGGGCATACGACATGGTAGGGGCGAGGCGGAGACCAGGCTCATTTTGATGAAAACCGGCCCATAGCCTCGCCCAACCGCGAATCAATACGACATTGTAGGGGCGAGGCGCAAACCAACCCACTGCCCTCGGTTGCCTTACCCAACCCGCCCCGGCAGGCTGCGCAAAAAGGCGCGTACCGCAGGGGGATCGGTCAGATGCCAATTGGCGGTGGTTTTGACGGTTTCGGCGGCGGCTTTGATGGCTGCCCCGCCCAAACCCTGTACGGCTTTCATGCCCAGTTCATCTTTTTCATCATCGCCGATGTAGAGGTAGTTCATACCCTCAAAGCCAAATCGCTTCACCAGCACCAGTACGGCTTGGCCTTTGTTCGCCAGAAGGGGCGCAGCTTCTAAAAATTGGTCGTCAAGAATGATTTGAAAACGGGTATGGTCGATCAAGGCTTGGGCAGCTGCCAGGGCGTCGCTTAAGACTTGTTGGGCAAGCTGTGGATCGACAAATTTGGCATGAATCGCGAGAGACCAGCCTTTGTCTTCCAAAAAGAAAGCCTGATCCTGCCGGATCAATTCCTGCCAGACGGGTTTGATGCGGCTGATGGTCGGGCGGATGGTGTCGTAGGCTTCCTGTTCGATTTGGCTGCCTGCGCTGGTTTGTACTTCTAGCCCGTAGGTGCCGGCCAGGCACAGACCGGCCACCGGCAGCAGGGCTTGCAAATGGCCCAATTTGCGGCCGCTGAGGATGATCGGGTGAATGTGGGGATCCGCAACGAGTGCTTCCAGGATCTGGATCACCTCAGGATTGGGCAATATATCATCCGGGGTGGGGGCAAAATCATCTAAGGTGCCGTCATAATCCAAGAATAAGACCAGGGGTTTGTGGGGAATGAGCTGTGCTAAGAACGGGCTTAATACCGCGCTCATCGGCGGGCCTGACTTTCGACCAGGGGCTTGATCTGCCGGTGGAAGAGGGCCTCCCAGGTGTAGGACTGGCGCACTTTCCGGCGCATGTGATGGGTCTGGCTGGCGTTGGCCCAAGCGATGATTTGCTGAGCGGTGTCGGCGGCGGGCTTATGGATGTCAATCGTGTGAATATCTTGTTGGCCGATCTCCACGCTGGCCGGGATGGGGGCCGAGAAGACCGCCAGACCACACAAACCGGCTTCCAGAATGGGCATGCCAAACCCTTCGCGGTGGCTGGGCATCAATAACCCATCCGCCACGCGGAACAATTCCCCGACCACATCCATGCTGAGGGTGAGCGGCTGCCCGGCCTCATCGCCTAGCTCGTACACAAAAAAGAAATGCTCTTGCAAACCGAGCTGATCGCGCTGCTGCCTGAGGGCCTCAAAATAGGCCATGTTTTGGGGATCATGCGGGTCGGGCGGGCCGGTCAGGATCAGTTTGGGGTTCAGCGACGCTTGTTTGAGGGCCGCCAGGGTGTCTAAGGCGAACTCGATATTTTTGGCCTGGGTGACGCGCACCGGCATGAGCAGGGTCAGGTCACTGTCGTTCAGGCCGCACGCGGATACAATGCGCATCGCCAGGGGGGATAGGCCTAACAGGGCTTGTGGGTCAACCCCGTTATACACGACCTGAATCGTTTCCGGCGGCAGCTGATATAACTCAGCCAGATCCTGCTGGCGGGCCTGGGAAACGACCACGTGCTGCAGGCGCGGGTGATGGCTGCGCAGTAAGTCCCAGGGGTATTTGGGAAACACTTTATGGGCAGAATTGGGACTGGTCCAGGTGAAATCATGCGACCAGGCGATCCAATTGCTGCCAATCTCTTGATCGAGCAGGTCAAACAGGGCGGCGGTCAGTGGCAGATTAAAATGTTTGGTGAAGATATTGTGGACGATGACCGCATCGAAACCGGATAGCAGGGGTTTGAGGGTCTCGACGAGTTCTTGTTTGAGGCTGTCGAAAATAGCGGGCAGGACGCCGGTTTCCAGCTCTTGATTGAGGGCAATGATCTGCGGATGCTGGGAGTCGATCAGCGGCACACATATCAGCTTGACCCCATCCGGCAGGGCGGATTCCGCGCCGCGCCCGCTGATGACGGTTACGGCGTACCCATGCTGAATGAACAGATTGGCATGCGCTTCCAAGACCGATTCGACCCCGCCAATCACCGGCGGGGCAGCATAGTGCAAGATCGCTATTTTTTTTGGGTTGCTCATAAGGCCTTCTTTATATTTCCAGATTGGCAATGGTTTGCAATTGATCGCAGAACCATTGGTGAATATCTTCTTTTTGAATGGAGTCGCGCAGGAAATCGGCGTGTACCTTTTTTTCTGCGGCTGGCATGGTTAGGGCCTGGTGCAAGGCTTCGGCCGTTTCGTAGACATCACAGGGTGAGATGATCTTGGCACCATCGCGCAGCTGCTGGCTGGCCCCGGTGCGGTCGGAGAGGATCAGGACGCCATCCTTTTCATTTAAAAGGGAACCTTCTTTGGCAACCAGGTTCATACCATCGGCGATGGAGTTCACCAGCAGCACATCGTAATGTTTGAGTGCGGAAACCGCGCGGTTGTAGTCTTCCCCCACCAAGAGGCGGATCGGCTCCCAGGTGCCGGTGCCGTAATTGGCATTGATCTGCCCGACCACGGCCATGATGTCGTCCAAGTAGGTTTTGTATTCGATGACATCCATGCGCGATGGGGCGATGATGGCCACGAACTGCACCTTGCCAATATGCTCAGGGTGAAATTCGAGCAGCTCATCAAAGGCTTGAAAGCCGCGGATGATATTTTTGCTGGGTTCGAGGCGGTCTACCCGCAGGATCATTTTCTGACTGTTGATCATTTCCTTAAACATGGTGTCGTATTCTTTGACCGGCGGGGTTTCTGCGCGGTTCTTTAACGAATCAACATCAATCGAAATTGGCAAATTGCGTACATGGGTGGCATGGTTGCGGTACCACACGCGCCGCCGGCGGAAGTTGCCATAGGCGCGCGGCAGGTAGGCCTGGCAGGTGCGGATGAAGTTTAACTCGTCCTCTTTGGTTTGAAAGCCGAGCATATCAATCGCGCACAGTCCATCCAAAATGGCAAAGCGCATTTTCTGGGGGATAATGCCCCAATATTCGGGGCCGGGCCAGGGAATGTGAACGAAGAGGGACATGGCCGGGCGTTTGGTGGGCCCCATTGCTTTATAAATCGTGCGGGCAGCCAGGTAGAGGTGGTAGTCTTGCAAGAAAAGCAAGACCGGACGCTTGGACATGCGCGTTTGCTCGATGATGCGTTTGGCAAATAAGCGGTTGACCGCCACATAGCCATCATCCCAGCCTTGCCAGGTTTTACGGGTAATGACCGGCGAGCGGGGTACATCCCACATGGAATGCTGCAAGAACCACAACAGCGGGTTGGCGATCTGGTTGTAGTAGCCTTCGTATTGTTGTGCGGTGGGGGTCAGGAAGCTGACATTAATATCACGCCCCTCGTCCATGCTGACCTTGCCCTCGCGCCATTCGGCGTCGGCATCCGTCATGGCACAGGCGATCCAATTGGAATCTACATTTTGCAGCAACCCGGTCAGGGCCGTGATCAGGCCGCCGCTGCCGAGATTGTAGGTCAGGTGCCCCTGCTCATCCTTTTCAAACGTGACCGGACCGCGATTGGAGGCGATGATCAGGCGGTGACTTTTCAAAAAATCGTAATTCAGGTTGGAATAACAATCCGGTGTTTTTATGTTTGATGGTTCAGCGATCATAGTATCGATTTCCCTTTTTATCTTTAATTTATTTTGCTGGCGGGTTGGTTTCACCCGCTTGAACTTTACTGGCTTGAATAGCAAGATCGATAAAAACGGCGGCCGACCAACCGAAAATTTCGGCGGATTTTGTGGGGGGGATGCCGGTTTCCGCGCTGTAATATTCGTAAATGCTGGGCTGCTGCATGATCAGTTCCAGGGTTTTGGTTTGTAATTGATCGGCGATGTCATCATAGCCTACCTGACGTAAGGCTTCAATAAAGAAATAATTGATATTGACCCATACCGGGCCGCGCCACATGGATTGAGAATCATAGTGTTCATCATTAAAGGCGACCGAGGGCAGGGCGAATTTGCCCCAAAATTCATCTGGGTTGGTGAGGTGGTCGACCAGGCGTTGGTTGATGTGCGGGGGCAGCTGGCCGCTCCAGAGCGGGTAGAGGTTGAAGGGGGTCAGCACCGGGATGGGTTGGTCATCGTGATAGGCCTGAAAGACACCTTTTTCCTCATCCCAAAATACATCCAGCATGCGCTGCACAATGGCCCGCGCCCGCCGCCGCCACATGGCACCTTCGGCGTCCATGCCAAGCAGTTCGGCAATCACGGCCAGGGATCCCATCTGAACGCATAAGTAGGTGTTGATGTCGGGCGATTCAACCGGCATGCCGTAATCCCAGAGCGGGTTGTTATCCAGCCCGGAGGAATAGGGATGGTTATACTGCACCAGGCCGTTAACGTTATCGTCATTCATGCTGAACCACCAGGCGTTCCAGCGCACGAGGGGGATGTAAATCTCCTTCAAAAACTCCAGATCGGGGTCGGTTTCGTGTAGCTTTAGGGCGGCCCAGGCCAGGATGGGTGGTTTGGTGACTTCAGCGCGGATCGGGTGGTCGATTTCGGCGATGACGCCTTCATCATAAATGGCATCCGGCAGCATACCATCCGGCAGCTGGCTTTCGATCATGGCGCGAATTTGGTTGCGGGCTAGTTCCGGGTCGGTATGGCGGAAGGCCAGGGCGTGCATGGCGCTGTCCCACAGCCACAGCCCGACGTAGTTGATCTTGGACGGCATCATGGCTTCGTAGGTGATCTTGCCGAGCGGGCTGAGCAAATTATTCGCCATGACCCACCAGGCGTAGGCGTAAGTGCGGCAGTATTTTTCTTCGACGGGCGGCACATGCTCAAACCAGCTTTTCCAGCGCTGTTCGGCGGCAGTGTGTGAGATAGAGAAGGCTTTGGGTTCGTGATAGGGATCGACGCTATCCACGGTCAGGGTGATGGCACTATCCACGCCCGATTTAACGATCAGCTCGACCGAATAGCCGCCACTTTGGGGGGTAATGGTGTGGTGGACCATCTCGGCGTTGGTATTGTAGGCGAAATTGCGCACCGTTTTGAACAAGCCGCCGTCGTTGGTGATCTTCCAAAACAAGGGGGAGACCTGAAAGCGGATGCCGAGAATTTGTTCCGGCGGGAGACCAATGGAGAGGGTGCGATTGTTATCAAAGACGAGCCCGAAATCACCGCGGTTGGTGGTGAAGTAGGCGACATGCGGATAGGTGGTGGTGGTAAAGGGCAGTGGGCTGCCTGCTTCGTCAATCAATTCCAGGTTGGTCAGGAAGGGGGCCCGGTCGAGGTAGGCTTCCAGGGCTGGGTCGAGGAAGGAAAGCCGCTCAGCCAGTTTGATGTAGAGCTGATCCTCGTTTTCGTATTGGAAGACCATCAGCCGCGAGCCGCGATCACTGAAGGGTACTTTTTTGATATTAATATGGTTGCGAAGTAAGTTGATTTGTGGTTTTGTGAGCATAGTTTGTCCTATTGATTTGATACTACCTTCGTTTATACCATTTTCTTCGTACAAAACAAACCGCATTTAAAAGATCGTAAGGATTGTAATCAAGATTTCACCATAGGGTGCGCATGTAGGGGCGAGGCGGGAACGGTTAACTCGGATATGCAATTCGCCGGTAGCCTCGCCCGACGATAATCATAAAAAAAAGCAACCGCGAATATACGCGAATTTTGAATGAGAGGGTAGGCACAAGGCCTACCCCCACAAGGCCTACCCTCAACGAGGCCTACCCCCAACGCGGCCTACCCCAACGCGGCCTACCCCAACGCGGCCTACCCCAACGCGGCCTACCCCAATAGATTACTTTACGTCAATCTCATCCAATGAAACCAGGTCGTGACTGAGGGCGTATAAGACCGCCTGAACGCGGTTATCCAGCTTGAGCTTTTGCAGGATATTCCCCACATGAACTTTCACCGTTTTGATGCTAATCGTTAATCGGGTGGCGATTTCCTGATTGGTGAGGCCTTTGGCAACCCAGGTTAGGACTTCTATTTCACGGTTGGTGAGGTTTTCTAAACTGCGATTGGAGTCTTTGGCATTTAAAAAATCGGGGCGCATTTTTTTTGCTAAAAAGCGGGCAGCCGCAGGCACCAGGAAAACCTCTCCTTCCGCTGCAGAACGAATGGCTTGTGCCAATTCGATCGGGTTGACATCTTTCATAATATAGCCCGATACACCTGCTTTTATGGCAGCGACGACTTTTTCATCATCAATGAAACTGGTCAGGGCAATAATCTCGATTTGAGGATACAGAAATTTTACCCGCTGGGTGGCTTCAATCCCATCCATAACCGGCATGATCAAATCCATTAAGATGACATCGGGCTGGCGTTGCTTTAATTTTTCCAGGGCCTCTTGGCCGTTGCCGGCCTGGTCAATCACTTCAAAATCGGGCTGACTGGATAAAAACACAACCAGCCCTTCCCGGACCATCTCATGGTCGTCCACGAGCATTAATTGAATTTTGTTTTGGGGTTTCATGCAATCTGCTCCTGAATGGGGATCATGACCGTAATCGTCGTACCTCGATTTTTTTCCGATTGGATGGTGACCTGCCCACCGAACAATTCGCTGCGTTCGCGGATGTTGATCAGTCCATAGGCACCAATGCGCTGGCTGGCTGCATTGACATCAAATCCGCTGCCGTTGTCTGTGATCTTCAAACGCGCTATGCTGTCGCAAAAAGCCAGGCAGATGCTGACTTGATCCGCCCGAGCATGGCGTGCGATATTGCTCAAACTTTCCTGCACGATGCGATTTAGAGCGGTTTGAATATCACGGGGCAGGTTATCAATTGGCCCGCGGATGGTGGTGTCGATGTGTATATTGGTGGTGCGCTGTAAGCTGGCAGCATGCCCCAAAATGGCTTCTTCCAGATTTTGGCTGCCCAACTCAATCGGACGTAGCTCCAGGATCAATCCCCGCATTTCACTGCGTACCCGATCGAGCTGATCTAACAGTAAAGTTAAGGCGCGATGTACTGCCGGATTTCGATTTTCGCCGATCGTGCCCTTTAGTCCTTCAGCAGCCAGGGAAACACTAAACAGGGTTTGTGTGACCGAATCGTGTAATTCACGGGCAAGATGGCGGCGCTCTTCCGAGATGGTGATGGAACGCACCTGACTTTGCAATTCAGCGTTCTTAATGAGTACGCCAATTGTCGTGGATAAGGCTTCCAAAAAATCGGTATGTACCGGATTCAAGGGATGATCTGCGGCACAGTTTAGGATCAATTTTCCCAGCTGCTGTTTGCTGAAAATGATCTCAATTTCGATGGGATCGCTTTGCGGGGCGATGGGGTGGCAGTCCCCTTCAAATTGGGCAGCCTGGTATAAATTTCCCCCCGGTTCATAGAGCAAGATACGGGCATTACAAATCTCTAATGTTTTACACAAGACTTGAATGACACCATTCAATTTTTGAGGGAGGTCAACATCGGTATTTGTGAAGGCAATAATGCCATTCATGGCCGAAAGCTCCTCCACCCGGGCAGTCAAGGTATGTTTTAATTCCAATTGTTTCGATTCGAGCCGCCCTTGCGAAATTTGGATGGCATTCGCCATTTGGTTGAAGGCAATCGCCAGGCCCTTCATTTCGCCCAGCCCGCTTTCGGCAACGCGGGTGTTAAGTTGGTTATTCGCAATGGCAGAGGCACCCTCGTGCAAGGTTTTAATCGGTGAGGCGATTACGCGCAGCGAAAGTAAGGCTCCAAAAAAGATGACGAGTAAGAAGCTGACGGCCGAGATGGCGGCCTGGGTAACAGCGGGAATACTGTCCATGCGGGTCAGGCTGGCCCCATAAAAAGCAGCTTGCCCATAAATATCGGTCAGCGGCAGCATCAGAATGACAGCTACTGGGGTATCTTCGATCTTGCGAAGTGCAAAGTATACTTTTTCCTCCCGAATTTTTGTGGAAAAGATATGCGGTTGTTGATCTTGGAGATAAATTTGTAGATTTTCGGGGCTGAAAAATTCGGCAGACGGGAGCGGCAGGCTGTTTTGAAGGGTCTTTCCGCGGAGTTCTTCTTTGGGGTCATTAAATTGGTCCAGTAAATCTACCCTGCCCCAATCCGATGGGTATCCCAGCACCTGCCCTTCCTCATTGATCAATAACAAAGTGGAGTGCGGTGCCAGGCCAAAGCGCGGCACTTCATTTAAGATCCTATTCAGGTTGTAGGTTATTTCTATTTCGATCCCGTTTTGCTGGCCGGATAAACGTAAAAAAGCAGCGGGTTGTTGCGATTCAGTCAACGCTTCCCATTCCAGCGCGTGATTGCTGGCTTCTGGGAATTCTGTCGCAGCGGCGGAAAAACAGGAAGCATAGCGGTTCTCATCCGGGCGGCATACGATCTGATGCTGATGGCTGCGGATGATGAGCTTCGTCGCAGACGGGTCGTTTGCAAATAACCACTCTGCATAGGTAAACCAATTTTTTTGCTCGTGGTCATTCACCAAATCGAAAAAGAGCATGGCAGTTTGATAACGTTGCGTTAACCGTTGTTCGTAATGTGCCGTTTTGGTGTTAACCAAGTTGGTGAAGGTGTCCTCTGCATTTGCTTGTAGACTGATTTCTAAGGCGGCGACGGCTTTCTATTGTTCATTGGCGCGGATCAATAAGGGTATGATAACAATTGCCAAGGTTGGCAAAATGGATAAGGCGATAAATAATAACAACAAACGCCGCGTCAGGGCACCTTTGATGACTTCAAACATGGCTTCTCCCAAATATGATGGTTGTACGGACTAAGTTTAACATACAAGCAGATTATGACGAGGGGCTGCGTGAAAGGAAAAAGGTCTCCACCCACTTAAAGCGGAGACCCTTCCTTAGTTTTGTGTGCGGAAATAGAGGATTAGGCTGTCAGGGCTGCGGCGATGGTATCACCAGCGTGCATGCCGATTGCAAAGACATCATGTACATTGGGCGTGGTTTCACCGGTACAGGAACCGGCCGCATATAAATTGGGAATGGGGTCTTCGGCTTTATCGACCACCTGGCAGTACTCATTGATCTTTAATCCGCCGTCAGTTTTATAGCGCACTACCTGGCTTTTAATGGCGATGTAAGGGGGTTTCATGGGGTAGAAGCCTAATTTCTTGCCGAATTCCGTATCTTCGCCCGCTTCGGCATCGGTGTTATATTTTTCCAGCGTTGCTTTAAGGGCCGCTGGGGGAACCATGATTTTTTCCGCTAATTCTTCAACGGTATCGGCATACACCAGATCGCCTTTTTGTTCACGGGTTTTAAAGCTCGTGGTGTGATAGCCATTCGGCAGGCTGCTGTCGGCGATGGTCCACCAGAAGGTGTGTCCGTTGGCATGGGCCATGGTGGGTGCATCAAAGATCTTATTTTCATTGCTGATGCGTTTTCCATCGGGGTAGACGTTGACCAAGCTATTGTAATATCCCCAAACAACGGTGGGTGCAAAATTGGACATGAGGTTGGTAGGTTTATCCATATTGGTCAGATCAGCCCCAACCGATTCAGCCAATTGAAGGCCTTCTCCCATGCTGCCATAGGTGCTGACGGCGGTATTTGTCCAGGCCGGCATATACTTCGCGATCATTTCCTGGTTAGAAACCCAATCGCCGGTGGTTAGTAATACTTTTTTGGCTTTCACATCCATAAATTCGCCGGTAACTTCATCACGCAGGCGAACACCAGCGACCACCTTGTCTGCATCTAAGATTAAATCAACTGCTCTGGTCTCAAATAAATATTCACCGCCATTGCTGCGATTAAATTCATAGAGGGGTTCCAGTAATTTGTGGTCATTTTGCATGCCCGGCGTGGGAATATGCAGGTAAGGCTGTGAGCCGCTGTTTTTCATATCCATCCAGGTGATGCCGAATTCTTCGGTGAGGATGTCGATACATTTTGGTGCATTCAGGTAAACCATGCGGGTTAATTCGGGCACGCGAACGTCTGCGTAATAGCCTTTATAGGCTTCCCAGGTATCTTCCGGGCTCATATCCTCGATGCCCTGGTTTTTTTGAACGACGGTGCCGTGGACGGGTAATACGCCGCAGGCTAAGATGGTATCGCCGCCCCAGGAGATGGATTTATCAACCACAAGATGGTTGATGCCAGCTTTGGCTAACATATAAGAAGCCCATAAACCAGCCCCACCGGCACCGACAATGATGACATCGGTTTCTTTCACAAACTCAATTTTCCCACCCACAAATTGAGCATCCGTTTTGCCCGCGCTTGGCCCACACGCGGCTAACATAAACCCACCAGCAGTGGTGATGCCCGCTGCTTTTAAGAAATCACGGCGACTAACATTTTTGTTGATTGACATTTGTAAACTCCTTAGATTGCCTCTTAATTTGATTCGGGAACGACTGCTTCCGCATCTGCCCAGGGGTTGTGTCCACGTGGGATGATTTCATCTCCGGTCATGCGTTGACCACCGTTTTCATGGCAGCGGCTACAGTAATCGACCTGTTCGTCATGGGAAATATGACAGCTTGTACAGCGTAATTCTGGCCAGTGGCTTTGATGCGGATTTTTGTTGAGAAAATCGGTGCGGTCGGCATGGTAATCCAAACTGATGTGGCACTGTAAACACATCCCATCTTCCACTTTTCTGCGTTTAAAAACCTTCTCATAATCCCCAGTGACATATTTCACCAAGGATTGGGCTTCTTCGACGATGGTGTAATCGCTGTGACAGTCTTTACAGCCTACATTGGCTTGATGATGAATATTGTCCATCGCGTTTCCGCTGAGATACGAAGTGACATGCGATTCCATATTATGACAGGAGGCACAAAACTCAGGACTGGTGCGGGAATGGTTGTCTATCGCTAGAAAACCGAATATCCCGATGTTGACGATAATCAGGGCAATGAAAGCCACAAACCATCCCCCCAGGTGTCGCTTTTGTTTCGGTGTTTTTCTTTCCGTTTTCATACACGCTCCCATACGAATAAATATTGCATAGGTTATTGTATGGTGTGCGGGAAGAACTGTCATCGGGCGGAAAACGTATTTTTTTAATCGAAAAAATAATCCCGCAGGCTTAATAAGCCTAGGCATATAGTCTTAAAATGAGATTGAAATATCCACGAATTTACGCGAATACCGTGTCGGGGACAAGTTACCATACGCATCAAGCTAAGAAAGAAAAAGACCTCTATAATAGGGATATAGTAACCAAACAATATCCTAAAATGGAGGTCTGCTATGAAATATAGCATAAAAAAGTTTGATAAAGAAGGTTTTTGCAAAAAGTTAATCCATTTTTTCGATGTAGCAGAGGAGATCGCAAAAGAAACGAAGTTTGTTCAACGAAAATCATCGATCAACGGAGTGATATTTTTAAAGACAGTGATATTCGGTTTCATGAAGAATCCCCACGCATCGTTGACAGATTTAGCACAAGAAAGTCATTCATTAGGGGTTAAGGTGAACCCGCAAGCGATTCACGAACGAATTAATGGGTATTCAGTTGAGTTCATGCAACGTATGTTTTGGCATGCTTTTGAACAATTCAAGAATAAATTAGCCCTGCCCTTAGCCATACTACAACAATTTAATGGCATATTTATAGTGGATAGCACCTACAAAAGTTTACCGGTAAACATGGAAAAGGAATATCCTGGTGCAGGCGGGAAGGGTTCAACAGCAGGCTTAAAAGTGCAATTTGTACTTGAATTTACCAAAGGAAATATGGTTCAGCTAGAAATTGAGCCAGGCACAAAGCCGGATCAGAAGTACGAAAAGTGTTTGGAGCTTCTAGAGAAGGGGTCATTGATTATCACGGACTTAGGGTATCTAAGTATTGGATTTCTAAGAAAGATTAAAGACAAAACGGGCTATTTTCTAACGCGCTATCGATATAAAACCACGTTATATTCCCAATCGGGAGAAAAGATTGACCTTATTGAACTACTTAAGGAACAAGAGGAAGAAATGCTGGATATAAAAGTTGAAATTGGAGAAAGTAAGAAAAATCGTGTGCCAGCTCGATTGATTAGCACCAAAGTTCCTCCGCAAGTAGCCGAAGAACGGCGGCGCAAGGCGAAACGAAAAAGTCAAGTAAGAAAAAGAACCTGTACCCAAGCCTACTTGGATTCTTTAGGTTGGAGTATTTATCTAACCAATGTTCCCCCTTCCATGCTTTCTGGTGCGCAAGTCATTTTGTTTTACCGGATCCGCTGGCAAATCGAGCTTATTTTTAAGTTTTGGAAAAGCTATTGTGGTTTAAAAACAATCCCAGGAACCCGCTCAGAGCGTGTTTTGACAGAGTTTTACACAAAATTACTGGTTGCCGTGCTATGTAATTTCGTAATCGCTCCTATCCGTGTTCCTGAAGAAGAATGGTTCAATCACGAAATCAGCATATTTAAAGTTCAAAAAATCTTTTCTAACTTTAGTCAAAAAATAATGTTAGCTATTCCTACCCTGGTGACTTTGCTGGAACTGATGGACGATTTATTTGAGCAAATTATACTCTTTGGTTGTAAGCAAAAAAGGTGCAAAAATCCTAATCTCCTCGCCCGTCTCGCTGAATTGACTGCCCCCTCACACTAGTGCTTAGCTTGATGCGTATGGTACGTGTGCCCGCAGGGTACGTGTGCCTGCAGGGTAAAATAGATCGCCTGTGGATGAAAACAGAGCGTAGCCTCACCCAAGTTACAAGGATACCCTTAATCCATTAAATAGGCAGCGTAAATTGAGTCCGGCATGGCCGCGATGCCGATCACGGTTGGGCCGGCATGCGCACCCAGCACGGGGGTGATGGT
>JACDJA010001833.1_pt1 | contig 16601 bp, 18 predicted proteins | sample 7449241 | NCBI WGS metagenome assembly JACDJA01 (sample SAMN14253289, study PRJNA609438) | sludge metagenome | isolation source: initial anaerobic sludge | collected 2018-12-20 | reverse complement strand
TACAGCCCTCCAGCGCTCGATAGATTCTCAATCGCTTCTAGGGCCGTTTTGATTCTCTCAGGCAATACGCCTGCAATGATTTGCACCGGCGAGTTCGTCAGCAGGTTTTCATACACCTCGAAGAGTTCGTTTCGACGGTGCTCGTCTTCACGCAGCGGCGATGGCTCGTAGGGTATGTCTGGCCTGCAGAGCAGGAAAAGATCTGGGTGCCAATCCGTTTTCATCTGCCGGAGTCTTTCGGGCAAAGGCCCGATTTTATCGCGGTGCCACACTTCAATGACCTCGATACCGGTATCTACAATAAGCACCCGTCGTGCAGAATTTTTCTTCTCGGAAATATTCCGCAACTGACCTTCGGCAATGGCTATCAGATCGTCTGAGGTATAGTTGCGATCGATTTCGGTTAAATACTCAACCGCAAACTCTGGCACCCAGGGTTCGTTGAGCGCTTCCGAGAGGGCAGCACACAAAGTGGATTTGCCGCTGCACTCTGGCCCAGTAACCACTACCATTTTGATGGGTGACGTAGCCATAGTATGCTTCCACTATAGTTGGTAATTCACCTGTGATGGATTTTTATCTATTGAATAGTAGTCAAACACCACCACGATCGCTCAAGTCCGACAGGCTCCCAGCGGCAAGCCGAACCCACAGAGACCCGGAACCGACATGATCAGCCTCAAACGTATCGTCCTGGATATCCTCAAGCCCCATCACCCCGATGCCCTGGAATTCGCCCGCAGCATTGCGGCCTGCGGTGATGATTATCATGTGCTGCTGACCGTCATCGAGATGGATGAAAAGACCGAGACCCTGCAGGTGGTGGTGGAGGGTGACGATGTGGATATGGATCAGGTGCGCGAGGCCATCACCCGGCTGGGTGGTTCGTTGCACAGCATCGACGTGGTCGAGGTCCAGTCCGCGCCGGACGGGGAGTAAGGCCGCCCCGTGGCCCTTGAACGCATCGGGTTCCTGCTCCACATCACCCGCAGCCACGGCATTATACGGCGCTATTTCGTGGTGAATGGTTTTGATGGTGCACTGACCATGCTGGGCATCGTCACCGGTTTCTATGTGGGCGATACCCAGGACCTGCAACTGGTCATCGGTGCCTGTGTCGGTGCCGCCATCGCGCTCACCATGAGTGGCCTCAGTAGCGCCTATATCAGCGAGCGGGCTGAGCGGCGCAAGGCGCTGGCCGAGTTGGAGGAATCCATGATGGCGGACCTCGGCGACTCGGCACATGGCAGTGCAGTTCGCTGGGTACCGCTGTTGATTGCGGCAGTGAATGGCATGGCACCACTGCTGCTGTCGCTGCTCATCATCCTGCCGCTTGCGCTGGCCCAGTGGGGCCTGCCGTTGCCGCTGTCGCCCCTGGTGATGGCCATGGTCACGGCGCTGGCAGTGATCTTCCTGCTGGGCGTGTTCCTGGGCCAGATCGGACAGATCTTCTGGTTGCTGAGCGGTGCACAGACGCTCATCATCGCGCTGTGCACCATGGTCATTATCCTGCTGGTCGGCTGATGGGTGACGCCTCCGCCAGCGGCCGTACTCCAGCCTGGCATACCCGCTCGGTGCCGCAGACGCTGGAGGCCCTGGGCAGTGATCCCGTCACGGGCCTTACCCATCGGGAAGCACAATCCCGTCGTGAGGAGTTCGGTGGTAATTGCCTCGCCGAGGGCCACCACCGCTCTCTGCTGTCCATGCTCCTCGGCCAGTTCGCCGACTTCATGATCCTGGTACTGCTCGGTGCCGCGGTGGTTTCCGGGGTGATCGGTGAGCCGCAGGATACCATCGCCATCCTGGTCATCGTGCTGCTCAACGCCATCATCGGTGCCGTGCAGGAGTTTCGTGCCGATCGTGCCCTGACCGCATTACGCGCCATGTCGGCGCCGGAGGCGCGGGTGGTGCGCGAGGGTGAACACCGGACCCTGCCCACGGAGGATCTGGTGCCCGGTGACCTGGTGCTGCTGGAGGCGGGTGACGTGGTGCCGGCGGACCTGCGTCTGCTCGAGGGGGTGGAACTGCAGGCCGATGAAGCGGCGCTCACTGGCGAATCCCAGGTGGTGGACAAGGACGAGGTGCAGCTGGTCGAGGCGGATCTGCCGCTCGGCAGCCGCCGCAATCTGCTGTTCAAGAGCAGCCTGGTCACCCACGGTCGCGGCCGTGGCCTGGTGGTGGCCACCGGTATGGCCACCGAGATCGGCCGCATCGCCGAACTGCTGCATACCCAGAAGGGGGTGAAGACGCCGCTGCAGGAACGGCTGACCCACTTCGGCCGTTACCTGACCCTGGCGGTACTGGCCATCTGCGCCATCGTGTTCGTCAGCGGTCTGCTGCAGGGGCAGCCACTGGTGCTGATGTTCCTCACCGCCGTGAGCCTCGCGGTGGCCGCTATCCCCGAGGCGTTGCCCGCTGTGGTCACTGTGTCGCTGGCCTTCGGCGCCCGCAAACTCAGTCGCCATAACGCCCTGGTGCGCAACCTGCCGGCGGTGGAGACCCTGGGCTCCGTCACCTACATCTGCACCGACAAGACCGGCACCCTGACCCTCAACCGCATGACCGCCGAGGCCTTCCTGGTGCAGGGGGCACGCTGCGACAAACCGCCCTCGATCAAGGCATCTCCCTGGCGTGAACTACTGCAGGCCATGGCGCTCAGCAACGACGTGACGGAGCGCGATGGCGAACCGGCGGGTGATCCCACCGAGGTGGCGTTGCATGCGGCGGCCCGCGACGCCGGGCTGGAGAAGGCGGAGCTGGAAGCGGCGCTGCCGCGCGTTGCCGAACTGGCCTTCGACAGCGACCGCAAGCGCATGGCCACGTTGCACGCGACGGACCAGGGCATCATCGCCTATGTGAAAGGCGCACCGGAGGCAGTACTGGCGTTATGCACGGAGCAGCTGGGCGATGCAGGCACTGCAGCGCTCGATGTCGAGGCGGTTACACGGCAGGCGGAGCAGCTGGCGGAGGAGGGATACCGGGTGCTGGCCCTGGCGCAACGCAGCCTGTCTGCCCTGCCCGATGTCCTGCAGCCGGAAGCCATCGAGCAGGACCTCACCCTGCTGGGCCTGGTGGGGCTCATCGATCCGCCGCGCCCGGAGGTGCCGGAGGCGGTGGCCGATTGCCGCGCCGCCGGCATCACCCCGGTGATGATCACCGGCGATCACCCGGGTACCGCACGGGCCATCGCCCTGCGCCTCGGCATCCTGCAGGAAGGTGATACGGTAATGACTGGTCAGGAACTGGCCCGGCTGTCGGAGCAGGACTTCGGTCGGCACGTGGGCTCGATCCGTGTCTATGCCCGCGTCAGCCCCGAACAGAAGACCCGTATCGTCATGGCGCTGCAGAAGCGGGGCGAGTTCGTGGCCATGACCGGCGACGGCGTCAACGACGCCCCGGCGCTGAAACGCGCCGGCATCGGCGTGGCCATGGGGCAGAAGGGTACCGATGTGGCCCGCGAGGCGGCGGACATGGTGCTGCTGGACGACAACTTCGCCACCATCGTGCAGGCGGTGCGCGCCGGGCGGCGCATCTTCGACAACATCCGCAAGTTCATCAAGGACACCATGAGTTCCAACTCGGGGGAGATCTGGACGCTGTTCCTGGCGCCCTTCCTCGGCCTGCCGGTGCCGCTGCTGCCGATCCACATCCTCTGGATCAACCTGGTGACCGATGGCCTGCCGGGCCTGGCCTTCACCGCCGAACCGGCGGAGCCGGGCCTGATGCAGCGCCCGCCGCGTCCGCCCCGGGAAAACATCTTCGCCCATGGCATGTGGCAACACATCCTCTGGGTGGGCCTGTTCGTCGGCAGCATTTCCATCGCCGCCCAGGCCTGGGCCTGGAACCGCGGCGAGGAATACTGGCAGACGGTGGTGTTCACGGTGCTGACCATCTCCCAGCTGTTCCACTCCCTGGCCGTGCGCGCCGAACGTGCCTCCTTGCTGCGTATCGGCCTGTTCAGCAATCTGCCCATGCTGGGTGCGGTACTGCTCATGGTGATGCTGCAACTGATGGTGATTTACGTGCCCACCCTCAATGGCATCTTCCACACCCAGCCGCTGCCGCTGCCGGTGCTGCTGGGTTGTTTCGCATTGTCCTCGTTGGTGTTGTTCGCGGTAGAGATTGAAAAATGGCTGGTGCGTGCCGGGATGCTCTATCGGAGGAAGGCTGGCGCAATAAAAAACCTGTCTGAATGAATTCGGACCTGCGAGGGGACGCGGCACATCGAAGAGATTCCGTGGGTACTGTCAGTCCAGTCAAGGACGCGGGCGATCTCCTGGCGCACGGTAACCAGCGTGCCGGCTGGGATGCGGGCCAGCGCTTCGACCATCCAAACCCTGAGTACCGCCAGGTGCCCGACGGGTTATCGCCATGAACCAGCTCGGTGCGCGTGCCTGGTGCCCGACGCCATGAGCGTGGCGGGTTGTGCTCGGTATCACCCACCTTTGCATCACGATGCACCTGATCAACAAGGCGGGGCCTCCCGCAAAACGCCTCAGATCGGTTCGGCCAGGGCAAGGGTGCTCCAATATCAGGATCTGGACCGGGCGGGGCCTAGCCCAAAATTGAGCTGAACCACACCGGGATGGGTCACGGCGTGTGGCACGGCCCTAAGATGGGGCTCCCCGGACTGTGATCCGTATCTTGAAATTGCAAAGGGAAACGCTTGACATGGTAATGCGAATGATTATCATTCATATCCAATGATCTCACGTGATGCAATCTACAGGGCATAACTGTGTGCACGGATTTGAATCGATATCAAGTTGAATCGACGGCGAAAAGGAGCGGCTGCACCAGGCGGAAGAAGCTCTGGGAGCTCGATTCTCCGTCCCACTGCAGCGTTATTGGCACATGCCTTTCGCTGGGAGAGCTTAGACGTCTTTGCCAAAAAATGCGGATCAGTGTGCAGACGACCCTGTCGGATTACGAGTTGCACCGATCCTTCGTCGGAATCGCCGGGAAACAGACGTATGCGTCCAGATATTTATGCAAGCACCTGGATCAGAAGTACCGGGCCGCGATCCGCCATTTCGCCAAGGCGCAAGATGATGCAGAACTGAAGAAACGCTGGGATGAGGCGGTCGCATCCGGCGATATCGGTGGCGCCTACTGGGCGCTGGTGAGTCACCCCGAGGCATCGGATGCATTGGTGGATCGCGTGTACGGAGAAGTCCACATGCTGTCTCACCTGGCCGGCGCTGCGGTGCGTGTTGATATGGAGGAACTCCACCGGCTCCGGCGTCAGGCCCGGACACTCGTTCGGCAGCTGACAGACATTCAACGCAAGACCAAGGCGCAGATCACAGAAAGAGATAACACTATCCGCCGGTTAAGCGATCAATTGACGCAAACAGAGGGTGCAACCAGAGACCTTGAAGTGGCACGCAAACAGCTGGCCGCGTTGGAGACCGATCCCGCCTTGCGTCAGAGGAGGGACGATGTCGAAAAACTCGCGACGATGCTCACGGCCGAGCAGTTGCGGGCGCAGCGGGCTGCAGTCAGTGCAGAAACATGGGAAAGGATAGCGATCGAGAAAGGTGGCCGGAATTTGTATCTGGAGAGCCAATTGGCGGAAGTGCATGCCGAGCGCGATGTGCTGGAGGCGACACTGGAGAAGCTACTGACACCCGATTGCAGCAGCTGCGCAACTCAGGAAGATTGCCTTGGCGGTATCAATCTGCTTGGTCGCTGCATTCTTTATGTGGGCGGAAGAAGTCGGCAGTGTGCTCACTTCCGCTCGCTGGTGGAGCGACAGAATGGTCAGTTCATTCATCACGATGGGGGCTTGCATGGTGGCCGGTCGCGACTGAGCTCGATCCTGCCACAAGCCGATGTCGTGCTTTGCCCGCTGGATTGCGTCAGCCACGATGCAGCGCATCGGGTCAAACAATTCTGCAAACGTCATAGGAAGAGATTGGTACTACTACCCAGATCGAGCCTGGCGGCCTTCGCCCGGGGGTTGAATGAATTGGTTGCTTAAGAAGCCTGCTGGAAGACATAGGGGGAAATTTCACCCGACCTCCATTGGCAGAATGGCAGATGATGTGGGTGGTGCAGCCACCGCAAGCGATTATCTGCGGTTGGAAGTTTCAGTGGAGACGCTGTCGCGGCTGTTGGCCAGTGGTCAATTGTGCGCGGCGGATTTTCGTTGTCTGGACTGTGAATCAAAGCAGTGCGTATGGAGGTTATTACTTATGAATTGTGACTGGAGTAGCGGAACGAACAATGGATGACAGACAAAGCAATGCGATCCCAGACAGGCAAATTGAGGGCTGCCATAAGAAACAGCGAAGATACGCCAGTCAGGCACTTTTTCATGATGCGCGGGAAATTCTAATCGACCATGCTGGCCACGAATACCGGCTCCGAATCACCCGGCATGACAAACTTATCCTGACCAAGTGACAACGGTAAACGATACTGTAAAAGCGACCTTCGGTGGATCACCTGTGCCGGGGAATCGGTTCTGTAACGATGTCAATGGAGAATGAAACTCCTGATAAATTAAGACAATCATCGCCAGCCAACAAGCCCTTGCTTCAGTAGCCAGCATCACTCCTGTGAAACATAAAAGAGGCAGAGATGAACGAGCAACTGAAGCGCAAGCCAGTAGTAGTGCCTATTCTTATGGTGCTGTCATTACCACACGCATACGCACAGGAAAACACTGCGGTAACAGCCGCCACATTGCCGGCAATCACCATCACGGCCAAGGGCTATGTCGCCGACGAACTGGAGACTCCGGCAGCCACCATTAGCATGGAACGTGAGGAGATACTCCAGCGCGGTGCCAACAATGTCGGTGATATTTTACGTGGCGAACCAGGGCTGGCTGTGGCTAACGATAGCGCGCAAGGCCAGAACCCGGTAATTCGCGGTCTGAAGAAGGAGAGCGTGGTGTTGCTGGTGGATGGAATGCGACTGAATTCCGCCCAGCCGGCCGGTGCCATCGGCTCCTTCTTATCCCTCGGCCTGGCGGAGCGGGTAGAAGTGGTCAAGGGACCGGCGTCGGTACTCTACGGTACGGGAGCATTGGGCGGTGCGATCAACGTGCTGTTGCCGCAGGCCAGATTCATCCCCGGCACCGGGCTTGATATTTCCACTGGTGTTGACAGTGCCAGCAGCGGCATACGCGGTACCGGTGCGATAAATGCTTCCCAGGGAGATCACGCAATGATGTTGGGGGCCTCAGTGGCTCACATTGGAGATTATAAGTCCCCCGAGGGAACGATACCGCGCACCGGTTATGACTCTGATAGCTTCATTGGGCAGTACCGCTTGCGTATCGATACCGCGCAGCAATTGCGTCTCTCGCTGCAACAGCACCGCGACGAAGACGTGTGGTACCCGGGTTCGACCAAGCCACACCCCAATCCTCAAGTGCAAAGCACCACCTTGCACTCGCCCAAACAGACACGTCAACTGGCCGAGGTGGGTTACAGCCGCAAGGGCACGGGTGACAAGCCACTCAACTTCGACCTGCGGCTGTACCGGCAGGAAATGCAGCGACAGATCTTTTCACACGCCAATGGCCCCCTGAACGACAATATTGCCGAAACCAATGTCAGCTTCGATACCAATGGATTGGATGCCAAGGCCGACTGGCTGGTCCATTCCGCCCATCTGTTGTCGTTCGGAGCCAACGCCTGGCGCATGGACGCCTCGCCAGATCGACATCTCGCTATGCCGCCGAGCTTCGAGTTCATACGTAACGTCCCTTTCGAGGACGGGCGTATCGAGGCGCTGGGCTTCTATCTACAGGACGATATGTATTTCGATAAGCTCAATCTGCTGGCTGGTATACGTCACGACACGGTTAAGGGGAGTGCCGCCTCGGTGAGTAATGGCACCGTCACCACGGGGTTGGATCGCAGCGATAGTGCGCTATCGGGTAGCCTGGGGGCGATCTATGAAGCCACACCGCTGTTACGGCCCTATGTAAATCTTGCGCGCGGCTTCCGTGCTGGGGAAATGCGCGAGCGTTTCGAGGCGTCACCGCGCGGTGATGGTTTCTTTTATGCCGGAAACCCGCAGATCAAACCAGAGCACGCCACCCAGGTGGAAATCGGCCTCAAGGGCGCGAACGACAGGTTCAGCTACACGATTTCTGCCTACCACAACCGGATTAACGATTACATTACCGGACAGGATATCTCCAATACGCCAGCCGCCAGTACTGCTTGCGGTGCTGCCAATGCCAGTGCCTGTAAGCAGACCGTCAACCTTGGCCGCGCCACCCTCACCGGACTGGAGGCGCAGGCACGTTGGCAGGCCGCAGCGGGGCAGTGGGTGAGTGTGGGTTATTCGCAGGTCCGTGGTGAGAATGACGACCTCAACGAGCCGCTATTCCAGATGCCCGCCGACGAACTGTCGCTAGGCTGGGAAGGCCGCATCACTCAGGGCTGGACGGCGGACGCTACGTTACGCCTGGTGGATCGACAGGATCGCATCGCCACGGTCTTCACGCGTGGTACCGAGAACGCCACACCCGGGTTCGTCACTGCTGACCTCGGCGCGACCTACCGCTGGCTACAACAGAGCCTGCATGTTGCCGTGAAAAATATCGCTGACAAGGTCTACCACGAGCACCTGACTGAAGGTATTTCAGGGCAGGAAATCAAAGCACCCGGCCGCAGCTTTACTGTTATTTACCAAGGACACTTCTGATGGTAAGCATCCTTCACTTCATACAGCGTTACCGCTGGCAATTTATTTCTGGCCTGCTGGTGTTGGCTCTTTCTGTGGTACTGGTCTTCTTCGGTGCCTTCGGCCGTGTCGCCGAGATGCCTTCCAGTGACGGGCGTGTGAGACTTTTGGTCTCCAATGACGAACGTGACCTTATTCTCGCTGAAATGCGCGATATGCTCGCTGCCAGCCAAAGTATCCTGGATGCAGCGCTCGTTGATGATATGTCACGCGTTGCAGCGGAGGCACGCAAGCTCGGAATGTCCGGTGTACAGAATATACCGCTGGAAATTCGTGGCCCACTGATCGGTAAACTTCCAATCGAGTTCAAGCAGTTGGGGTTCTCTGTACATGAAGGTATGGATACCATCGCTCTCGATGCCGAGGCCTTGGGAGATCGTGATCATACGCTCAGGCAACTTGCCGATCTGATGAACAAGTGCGTCGCCTGTCATGCCACTTATACCGTCCTGCCCCCCGGACAATCTCCCAGGATCAGCCCCGGAGAAGGATGGTAACGCCTGCCAAGCTGTTACGTGTCCTACGTATTCTCGCTATCTGTCCAAAAGTGTAATAGTTTCCACAGTCTGGTCAGTGATGACATCACACATTTGCGAGGCAGTGTCACATTATGTGAGCATAACAAAGACTTTGTCAGCCGCGATCTACTGAGCAAGATGCTCGATGACGAGGAGCAGCACCTCGACTGGCTCGATACACAAATCGCACTCATAGGCAAGATCAGTCTGGAAAACTACCTACAGGCACCGCTCTTAACATGGACTGCCCTGAGAGTCTTTGTAGACATTATTTATGACTTATGAATAATCTTTCTCAAAATGGCCGATGAGCGGGATAAGGCCGGTCAGCAAGTCCAAGTGCCGAATAAATACGCCTGGGCCAGGTTGGTCAAGCTCGATGGCGATGATCTGGAGCCGCAATACCGCCACACTCTGGAAAACCTGGGCAAACAAGGCGGCATGTTAGGCACCATCTTTCGTAAGGCACAAAACAAAATCCAGGACCCCGCCAAGCTGGAACGCCTGATCAAGATGATCGACAAGGAGCAGTGGTCCACCTTGCCGGCGGACGTGAAGGGCGACATCTACGAAGGCTTGTTGGAACGCAATGCGCAGGATGTGAAAGGCGGTGCCGGGCAATACTTTACCCCGCGCCCGTTAATCCAGGCGATGGTGGAGGTGATGCAACCCAAACCGACTGACACCGTGGCCGATCCCGCCTGTGGTACCGGCGGCTTTTTACTGGCCGCCCACGATTACATGGCGGCACAGGCCAGCTCCAAAAAAGAACAACGCCATCTCAAGGAACACGCCTTACGCGGTAACGACATTGTCGATAGCGTGGTGCGCTTATGTGCCATGAACTTATACCTGCACGGTATCGGTGGCGACGAATGTCCGATTACGTCCAATGATGCCCTGGCCAAGGAAGTGGGCGATGACCGTGTCGATATGGTCCTGGCCAATCCGCCCTTTGGTAAAAAGAGCTCCATTACCGTCATCAATGAAAAGACCGGTAAAAAGGAGCAGGAAAAGCTGGTTTATGAACGCGAGGACTTTTGGGCGACCACCTCCAACAAACAGCTCAACTTCGTGCAACACATCGCCAACATGCTCAAGATCGACGGCAAGGCCGCCGTGGTAGTGCCGGATAACGTCCTCTTCGAAGGGGTGCCGGGGAAACCGTGCGCAAAAACCTGCTGGAACGCACCGACCTCCACACCTTGCTGCGCCTGCCCACCCCGGCATCTTCTACGCCCAGGGTGTGAAGGCCAATGTCATCTTCTTCGATGCCAAACCCGCCTCCAAAACCGCCTGGACCAAAAAGCTCTGGATCTATGACTTCCGCACCAACGTGCATATGACGCTGAAGACCAAACGCCTGGTGAAGAGCGATTTCGATGAATTTATCGAGCTCTATAAGGCAGGGGACAGGAGCAAGCGAAAACCCGCCTGGTCGGAAAAGAAGCCCGACGGCAGGTGGCGGGCCTTCAGCTACGATGAGCTGATTGCCCGGGACAAGACCAATCTGGATATCTTCTGGCTGAAGGATGATTCGCTGGAAGACACGGAAAATCTACCCGCACCGGCAATACTGGCCCAGGAGATTGTTGAACAACTGGAGGCGGCGCTGGAGGAGTTTCGGTCAGTGGAGGATATCCTGACAATGAATGGCAGTGATCTCGCTTCAGCCAGCGAGTAGCTCGCCGTTCCGGGACGTCAGCGGGACGGTCAACAGCCAATGCCAGACCGACGGGGACCGATCGCGGTACTACCGGAAGCAATAAATAAGGACCCTGCAGAACAGGGCCCTGGCTGGTCTGGATCGGGCTTGGCGAGCCCGACCACGCCCTGGCGGTCTCGCTCTCAGCTCCGGCATCCTCACCAACCGCGACAGCCTGCTGGAGAATCTGGTGTTCACCACGCTGCAGGGTGACGCCGGAAATTTTCTACTACAGGACCAAAAGGAGTCGGGAGGTGGATCTCGTCGCACTGTTGTCACCAGTGCCGACGACAAGAACGAGCCGTAATGCTGGTCCAGGTCTGCGCCTCGCTGGCCGATCCCGGCGTCAAGCAGAGCGAGGTCCGCTCCCTCGCCTAAGCCATGGTCGAGCTGGTGGTGGCGGAGGGGACCATCGTCACCTGGCGCACCGACGGGACCATCCCCGTGGGTTTTGGCACCATTCAGGTGGCGCCGGTCTGGTGGTTTCTGCTGGAGATGGAGCCGCGAACCTAAAATAACGATTCGTCATATTTTAGGTTCGTGCCGCTTCCAAAAATAACGGTCGCCATCGGTTTGATCTCGTACCCTATGGCCCGGTAGCCGCGCTGGCGCTTATCCCACATGCGGGCGAGCTGAGGCTGATCGGTCTCGGCATAGTCGTAGATGCGCACATCCTGCTTGTCGGCATGCTCCCGGTGCAGGCGTCCGGCGTATTGCTGCAAGGTTCCTTTCCAGGAGACCGGCATGGCCAGCACCAGCGTGTCGAGCGGAGGGTGGTCGAAACCTTCGCCGATCAGGCGGCCGGTGGCAAGTAGTACCCTTGGGGCTGACTCATCCAATGCATCCAGTTCTGCGAATACTGCCATTCGCTGCTTCTTCGACAAGCGGCCATGCAGGACAAAGCAGTGTTCGACCTCATCCCCCAACGCCTCCTGCAACAGTGGCAAATGATCTGTTCGCTCGGTAAGCACCAACACCTTTCGCCCTTCGCGGTAGGCGGCCAGCACATCCCCGGCGATGCGTCGATTGCGGGTCGCCTCGTTGGCGAGGATGCGGAACACATCCTGAATCGGCGAGTCCGGCGGAATCTCCGGCACGGGTATCATCTTCGGCCAGACCTCCAGTTGCGCCGGGGCGGTTTCCGGTCTGGCGGCGCTGTGGCGGATCGGCCCACACTGCATGAAGATGATTGGCTGATGCCCGTCGCGGCGTATCGGTGTGGCGGTCAGGCCCACCACAAATTTCGCCTTGGCCTGTTTGAGGATTGCCTCGAAGGAAAACGCCGACAGGTGGTGGCATTCGTCGATGATGATCTGTCCGTACTGGTCGAGCAGTTCGCCCAAATCCCCCCGACGGGAAAGAGACTGCATAACGGCGATATCGATTTTGCCGGACAGTTTTTTCTTGCCGCCACCAATGACACCCAAGCTTTCTTTCGGGAACTCAAGAAACCCGGTCAATCGTTCCTGCCACTGGCGCAGCAGTTCGGTGCGATGGACCAGCACCAGTGTGCTGACCTTGCGCCGGGCGATCAGGGCGGCTGCGGTAACGGTTTTGCCGAAGGCCGTCGGGGCGCAGAGTACGCCGACCTCGTGCTTGAGCATCTCCCGCACCGCCGCCTTCTGATCCTTGCGCAAAGTGCCGGTGAATTTGGCCGTCACCTTCCGTCCGGCCAAGCGTTCGTCCTGCAGTTCCGGACGGATGTCATTCTCCTGCAACAGGGCGAGTACCGTATCGAGACAGCCTCGTGGCAGGCCGATGTGCTGGGGGTAGTTCTCGGCGCAGCCGATGATGCGTGGTTTGCTCCAAACCGGCAGGCGCATGGCCTGGGCCTTGTAAAATTCCGGATTCTGGAAGGCGGCGAGGCGAATCAGGCGGTTGGCCAGTGGCTGAGGCAGATCGGCCTTGACGATGAAAATCTGGTTGGCCAGCACCAGGGTCAGCGATTCCGGCAGCGGACCGGTAATTCTTGGGGGAACAGGTGATAGTCGCTGCCATGGTTTGCTGTCTTTTTCTTCGGTGGCAAAGGCAACATCCAGGGAATGGCGGCCTCCGCTGGCCCGCAAAATAGCGTCTTCCAAGTCCCGCCGGGACATGGGACGGATGGATGCCAGAAAAGCCCACTGGTCTGAAAGGGATTGAAGGTGTTCATCGACGAACACGCTGCGCCCTGATTCCCTCGGCTGTTTTTGCAGGGGCAGCGCGATCAGGTTGCCGAAGCCGCCCTTGGGCATGATGTCCTGGTTAGGAAACAGGCGGTCGTAGCTGGTCAGGGACAATTGTCGGGTGCGGTCGCAGGTGTGGCTGATCAGTGCGGCCCCGAGCTGCCGGGCCTCGCGGGCCGGAACCGGCTCGGCAAAAAAGACCCAGGCGTGAGCGCCATTGCCGGAGCGGGAAATCTCCAGCACTCCGGGAATGCCAAGTTCCCGGCAGGACTGCATGAAAGCCTTGGCATCCTCCCGCCAGTCGGCCTCGTCGAAATCGGCCGCGAGAAAATAGCAGTTGTCGTCGCTCAGGAGCGGATAGACGCCGATGGTCTGTTTTCCGGCCAAATGGTCATAGATCACCTGATCGGTCACGGGCAGCAACTGGCGTTGGTTGCAGTCACCGCATTTCACCCGGGGCTTGTGGCAGATGCCGGGCTTCCACTCGTTACCGCAGGCCGGTGAATATCCAGATGTGCCCTTGGCAGACTCCCAGCGCTGGGGATAGACATCTTCCCGCCCCCAGAACAGACGGCGGAATAGGGCAATCTTGGCGTCTGTGGTGAAGTGGGTTTGCGCTGGTGCGGTTTCGGTTGGGGCAGGTTCAGGGATAGCCCGTTCTTCCCAGGCGATACCATGCTGGGTCAGCAGGTCCTTGAGGCGGGCGTTCTCCTCGCGCAGCCACCGCAGTTCGCCTTGGGTATTTAGCTCCTGGTTACTCTTCGGCAAATCCATACTCCGCCATCAGATCGTCCATGTCATCACCAACGCCCCAGCCCCAGTTGTGGCCTTCGCTCCGGACGCGTTCAAGCCGTTCGACAAAGTCTTTCTGCTGGCCTGGATCAATCGCCGCAATTGCCTTCAGCGCCTGCTCAAACATACGTACAAGAGCGTTGAAATAGCCTTCGTCATCCATACCGCAGTAGCCGAGCAGGTTCATGCACGATTCGCAATAGAACACCGTCAGTTCCGCCAGTCCTTCCGGCCGCCCTATGGCTTTTTTGTAATCGGAGATCGCCTTCTTGGCCTTGGCGACCGAAATATCCTGATTGCGTATCACATCCGGACAAACCCAGCGGTCGATGGTGGACTTATACGGTTCGAGCACATCCTCACCCAGGGCGAAGCGGGCATGGAGAAAAGCCTGATTGTTCTTGCTGGCAGCGTACAGATCCTGAATCAGACCCAGCAATGCCGGATGGTCGAGGTCGGCAAGCTGGCGTTTGAGATCGGTCCAGGTCAGTTTTTTCTTGCGACCTGTCACTGAAATATCTCCTGCAACTTTCCAGTCGCCTCGGCGGCGAGCCGGATGACTTCGGTGCCCGCTGGTTGGATTTGGTCCCGGAACTTATCGATAAAGGAGCGGCTCCCCCTCATCCGGCGTGGCGACGAATGTCTTGTGGATGCTCTCCAGCAACTCCGGCTTACAGAGTGTGGCCTGTTCGAAAAGCAGAGAGCCATTGCGCAGAAGGCAGTTGGTGCGGAGAGCATCCGCCGCCTCGTAAATCCTGGGAGTGTCATGTTCGGAATAACGTGCCATAGGGCCTCCTGTCGTTGAATATCAGTCCATCATCCTGTCGCAAGCCGTGTCGCGAGTTTGTCGTAAGCTATCCATCGCCATTCTGCACCAGCCACTGACGACCCTTGTCGGTCAGGCGGTATTTCTGCAAACGGCTGTTGGGCTTGTCGGGGATGGTCATCTCAATCAGGCCATCGGCCAGGGCCGGTTTGAGGTAGCGCTCACGGAAGGATTTGCGGTCCGAAAGCCCCAGGGCGGATTGCAGCGCCTCACGGCCCATCTCGCCCCGGATCGCCGCCAGCAGTTCGCCGACTTGGGGGGTGACTTGAGGGCTGACTTGGGGGGCGGTGGTAGTCACCGTATCCAGGATCATCCGCAGCATGAAGGCGATGAAGGGTGCGGAGTCGGTCTGCCGGGTACTTTCCTGAATGGCCTGGTAATACTCGACCTGGTGCTCGAAGATCAGGCTTTCCACCGGGATATCAGCGAACAAGGGATTCCAGCGGGCCAGAATCAGGCCCTGCCACAGCCGCCCCATGCGACCGTTGCCGTCGGCGAAGGGGTGGATGAATTCGAACTCGTAGTGAAAAACCGAGCTGGTGATGAGCGGGTGGGCATCGGTGGCGGCCAGCCAGCCGAACAGGTCGGCCATCAGTTGTGGTACCCGGTCGGCGGGCGGGGCCATGTGGATTACCTGTTGGCCCGCCATTACCCCCACGCCACCATGCCGATACAGTCCCGCCTCGTCGATCAGGCCGGACATCAGCATCCGGTGCGCCTCCAGCAGGTCCGTTTCTGCCTCGGGCTTCCAGCTGTCGAGCCGGTCGTAAGCAGCCAGGGCGTTCTTCACCTCCTGCACCTCGCGGGGCGGGGCAACGACCCGCTTGCCATCAAGAATCGCGGTTATCTGCGCCTCGCTTAAGCTGTTACCTTCGATGGCCAGCGAGCCATGAATGGTGCGGATGCGGTTGATGCGCCGCAGACGTAAGGCTCTTGCCTGATCGGTGAGCACGGTCAGCCGCCCGATGGCCTCGCTGATCGCGGCGACCCGGTTCAGGATCTCCGGGGTGATGGTGTAGGGCGGCTGGTAGGTGAATTTTGTCATGCAGCCCTCACAGATACTTTTTCATCACCGCCTCTTTTATTCACTGATTGATCTCCTCCCGGTCAAAACCTCACTGGTTGCCGATCTTGGAGGCGGGAACCTCACCACGCTGGGCCATGCTGTAGAGCTTGGTCCGGCTCATCTTGATGTATCCCGCCAGTTCATCGATGGTCAGCCATTTGTCGATCTTATCCATGACCTCACCGCTCGGAAGAGATTCGTAGTGAAACAATGATAAAGAAAGATAATTTTGGTCACCTATAAAGACAAGAAGAAAACAGGCAATCTGGCTCATAGCGGGATTTTCCGACACATCCCGCCGCCACTTGGTAAGTAAGAGCCATGGAACCAGGCACAAAAAAATTTCAGCTACTACCCGGCACGTTCTCCGTCTCTCCGGTAAGTAAGCGGGGAAGCAATCAGAATTCATAACGAGGAGCGACCGGCCATGGACATCAATGACCTGTTTGACGGAATCATGAAGAGCATCAACCAGTTTACCGATGAAATCGCCGAGCAGCGGTTGCAGGACAAACTACAGGAGTCCGGACGGGGTCCGGAGAATGAGGGTAAGAATGCGGAGAATTTTGAGGCGGAAGAGAAGCGGGGTATGGCGGATTGGTGCCCCGCTGACGCGGTGGCATCCCTTCGGGACGCGCCTGAAGGCTCGCGCTCCGTTTGCTCGCAGGACTCGCAAGCCGTAGTCCCGAAAATGGAATGATCGGGCCGGCAGCGCTTGCACCTTAAAAGCGGCGTAAGCGGCTGACAATACGCAGATAAAGAAAACCCGTCCAATAACCGGACGCGGTTATTGGACGGGTTTGTCTTTTGTAAATGGTGG
>JACDJA010001831.1_pt1 | contig 16603 bp, 9 predicted proteins | sample 7449241 | NCBI WGS metagenome assembly JACDJA01 (sample SAMN14253289, study PRJNA609438) | sludge metagenome | isolation source: initial anaerobic sludge | collected 2018-12-20 | reverse complement strand
TTTACCGTTCACTGTTTACCTTTTACCAAACACCTTTTACCTTTTACCTTTTACCTTTCATTCTACCATAATGTCGCACCGCTGGTGCTTGTTTTCCGTTCCGATAGCTATCGGAATCCCTCTTCCGTCTTCCGTCTTCGGTCTTCTACCCCCTTTTACCAAACACCCTTCACCTTTCACCTTCACCTTTCACCTTCACCTTTTACCTTTTTCTCCGCCTCCTTCTCACCCATTTTTTCCCAGCCACTCTTCAGATGCAAATCTCTTTGCGGAAATGGTATCTCCACATGGTGGGCTCTGAATTTTTCATCGATGGCAAACCTCAAAGCACTCCTTAATTTTTCCACATAAAACACATCCTCCACCCAAAAATAGAGCCTGAAATCGAGCGATGAGTTGCCAAAATTCATGAAAAACACAAAAGGCCTGGGCTCGGCTATCACGTCCTTGTGTTCGAGGGCACAATCTATCAACAGTTTTTCTACCAGCCGCACATCCGACCCATAAGCCACCCCCACATCCACATAAAAACGGGTTTTAGGTTCGTTGTAACTCCAGTTGATCACATTATCCTGCACAAACAGGTGATTGGGGACGATCATAATAATGTTGTCGCGGGTTAATATGGTGGAAGTGCGCAATCCCACATCCATCACCCGTCCCACAAATTCTTTCCCTATCTCCACCACATGCCCCACTTTTATGGAGCCCTCGAACAACAGCACCAACCCCGACATATAATCGTTAAAGAGTCCCTGGATTCCAATGCCCAAACCAACCAGCAAAGCCGCCGAGCCGGCCAGCAAAACGGTTAAATCCAACCCGATGGACTCGAGCAACAGGATAAAAACCACCAGCCAGAAAGCGTATTTAAACAACTGAAAAACGGTGCGCGACTGCCCCACGTTGAGGCCCTTTTTAGCTGTATGCCGGGTATACAGCAACTCAACCAGTTTAACACCAATAGATACGCCATACAAAATGATGAACAGATAAATGGTACTCCCCAGGGTTATCTTAACATCCTTCACCGAAAAGAGCTCATCGCTAAATATACTCATCAGAAAAGAACCGGCTATCTTTAGCCAGAAACTTCCGATGGCTGCAAAAAGAAACAGCATGAAGAAACGACGCACCTGGCGGCCAATTCGACGGTCGAACCCCCACTTCTCTCCGGCTTTAATCACCAGCGACTTAAAAAACTGATTGGAAGCCACCAATAAGTAAACACCAAAAATAAGAGTGAGAATAAAAAATGGAGACACCGGCACTTCATCTGCAAGGGTAATCACCGGGGTGGCAAAAAACTCTTTCCAACCCAACCCCAGAATCTCCAAAGTCCACAAGGTCAGAAGAAATACAGCTATTATGCGAGCCGCCCATAACAACCCTTTAAAGAAATAGCCTTTCAATTCGGACTGATTTTTTATGCGCGATGGCCTGGTAACCCACCAGCTCACCATCAGCAATATGATAATAAGGGCCAGCAAAATATACTGCTTCAAACCAAGGGCTACCAGCCAACCCTCGTCGTAAATGGGCAAATTACTGATTAAAGAGTCGTTCATGATTGTTTAGATTGAGGTGTGAGGTGGGAAGCACGAAGCACGAAGCACGAAGCACGAAGCACGATTCCGATAGCTATCGGAACGGAAAACGAAGATTGATAAAAAAGGATTGATAAATGATTGCACCGGGTTGGTGGATAAAATTCGTGAATTTTCTCCACGTCGGCAGGTGACCGAAACGTTGCATTGACCGTAGCCGAAATGCACCGTATCGGGTGAATTGCTGTATTGATTCCAATCTTCTCTTTTTCCATTTTCCACTATTCCAATATTCCACCATTCCATCATTCCACCATTCCACCATTCCATCATTCCAATATTCCATCATTCCAATATTCCATCCTTCCATCATTTGCTCATTCCAAAATTCCCATCCTTTCGCCCTCACCCTTCGCCGGACATACCCACTTTTTCGAGTCGCTTTTCGAGAACCTCAACAGAGATGTTGAACTCTCCCTCGCCGCGCTGAAAAAAGGAGATGTGCCCCCGCTCTTCCGAAACCACAATGGCCACCGCATCGGTAGCCTCGGTGATGCCCAGACCGGCCCGGTGCCGGAGCCCAAAGCGCTTGGGCAGGTCCCGGTTTTGGGAAACAGGCAATATACAACCGGCTGCCTTAATTTTATTGCGGTTAATGATGACCGCTCCATCGTGCAAAGGACTGTTTTTAAAAAAAATATTTTCCAGCAGTTGCCTGGATATAACGGCATTAAGCAACTCCCCGGTATGTACAAAATCGAGCAATTCCGCATTTTTGGTAATGACAATGAGTGCACCGGTACGTGTACGAGCAAACCCTTCGCAAGCTTTCACGATGGGCTTAATATAAATACTCATCATACCCGGCAGTTTGGACTCAAACACACGGTCGAAAGAGAACTTGTTGAACAGATTGTAACGGCTTCCAACCAACAGCAAAAATCGCCTTATCTCCTGTTGAAACACAATAATAACGGCCAGAACACCCACATTTACAAAGTTGTCGAGGATGGTGGACGTCAACTCCATATTAAGCGCCTTTATCAGGAGCCAGAAGAGGATAAAAGAAAAAAGTCCAATAAATATATTGAGTGCAACCGTTCCCTGTATCAACTTATACAAGCGATACATCAGATAGGCCACCAAAAAAATATCCACCAGGTCGATAAACCGGATTTCCAAAAAAGTCATAGCTGATGTGTTAGTTATTAAGCTTCTCAACCAGGTTAATACATTCTACCGCCTCTTGAACATCATGAACCCGTAAAATTTGTGCGCCTTTAATCAGAGCCACTGTATTAAGCGTGGTGGTGCCATTGAGTGCCGATGCGGCATCGCTTCCCAACAGCTTATATATCATCGACTTGCGTGACAAGCCCACCAAAACCGGCAATTCAAACATTTTAAACTGCTCCAGGGCATTTAAAAGCTGGTAATTGTGCTCCACATTCTTTCCGAAACCAAACCCCGGGTCTAATATCAGATCGTTGACGCCCAGCTCTCTTAACCGCCTTATTTTTTTTGCCAATGCTACCATTACCTCGCCTATCACATCGTCGTAATGTGGATGGTGTTGCATGTTGGCAGGTGTCCCCTTCATGTGCATCAACACATAAGGTACCTGCAACCGGGCTACGGTTTCAAACATGGCCTCGTCGAGGTCCCCTCCTGAAATATCGTTAACCATAGACACTCCAAAATCCTCAATTGCTCTTCGGGCAATGGCACTTCTAAAGGTATCAACCGACACAACCGCCCCGGGATAATGTTCACCGATTACATCCAATACCGGCCACAGTCGTTCGCCTTCCTCCTGCAGAGAAAGTAAGCGGGCTCCGGGTCGTGACGATTGAGCACCCACATCTACCAGTGTTCCGCCCTGCTCTAATATCTGCCCCACACGCTCCACCACTGCCTGCGTTCCAACAAACCGGCTTCCCTCGTAAAAACTGTCGGGGGTAATGTTCACAATCCCCATTACCGCAGGCCTTGACAAATCGAAAAGCTGCCCTCCGCAATTAATGGATTGCCGAATGCGTAAGAATGAACCTGCCGTTTCGTGTGGTAGTTCCATGTAGTGCAGTTAGCCTTAAATTAATGACCGGGATAAAAACAAAAACAAAAGAAAGCAAAATATCGCATATTTCAAACAGATTACGGCCAGGGTTTCAACTCTTTTACATAGAAAAGCTTAAACAGCCCCTTTTGTTCCACATGTTTTTGTAATTTTACGGCTTAAAATCAGGTGATGGCAAATAAAACAGACCAACAATTTGAGCACGTTGCCGGTCTTTGCAGAGATATATTTGAAAAAAAGACCAAAGATTACGGAACGGCCTGGCGCATTTTACGGCCCGAATCGATGACCGACCAGATATTTATAAAGGCTCAGCGCATCCGAAGCATCGAAACCAAGGGCGTTTCAAAAATTGAGGAAGATATTAAGTCGGAGTTTATAGGTATTGTTAACTATGCCACCATGGCACTTATTCAACTGGAGCTGGGTCCGGCCAATCAACCCGACATGGAGGCCGCCGAAGCATTGGCCCTTTACCAGAAGCACCTTTACGCCGCCAAGAGCCTGATGGAAAATAAAAATCACGATTACGACGAAGCCTGGAGGAGCATGCGCATCAGCTCCTTTACCGACCTCATACTCATGAAGCTTCACCGCACCAAGCAAATTGAGGACAACCGTGGCAAAACGTTGGCATCGGAAGGCATTGATGCCAATTACATGGATATGATTAACTACGCCGTATTCGGACTCATAAAACTGGAGTTTCCGGAACAAGACACCGAGGCATCAATACCTTAAGTAACCAAGCACTATGTTAAAACTATTCGGGTTTATCAGCAGGGTAATTGTTGGTTTAACCTTTGTATTTTCAGGTTTTGTAAAAGCCGTTGACCCGGTAGGCGGGGCGGTAAAGTTCAACGACTATTTTCAGGCCTTTGGCATGGAGTGGATGATGTCGCTCTCACAACCCCTGGCCGTAGCCCTTGCAGCTTTTGAGTTTATGCTGGGCATGCTCCTTGTATTCAATACCTTCCCAAAAATAATGGCCAGACTGGCTTTTATTTTTATGGGGTTTTTTACCCTGCTGGCACTGGGCCTGGCCCTTTTCAACCCGGTGTCGGACTGCGGCTGTTTTGGCGATGCCATCATCTTAACCAACTGGCAAACCTTTTGGAAAAATGTGGTGATAATGGTCTTTGCAACCCATCTGGTAATCATCTCCAATAAATTGGTATCACCCTACAGCATTCCCCGTCAAAGCGCCTTTGCCCTGCTGATGCTGGCTTACATTACCGGCATAGCCATTTACAGCCTCCGCCATCTGCCCCTCATCGACTTCAGACCCTATGCCATTGGCAAACACCTCCCCTCGGGCATGTCCATCCCCGAAGATGCCAGCCCACCGGAATTTGAAACCACCTTTGTGCTGGAAAAAGAGGGCCGGCAGCAAACCTTCACGGTGGACAATTATCCCTACGAGGACACCACCTGGACATTTGTAACCAGCGAAACCAAAATGATAAAAGAGGGCTATCAGCCCCCTATTCACGACTTTTTACTGCAACATCCTCAGGATGGGGACATCACCGAACAGTTGGTGCAGCAACAGGAGCCTCTGCTTTTGATGATTTCTCCCGACGTTTCCAAAATTTCCCCAAAAGTTGCACTTCAGATGGCAGAATTGTCGGCCGTCCAAACCCGGTTCAACAATCCATTCTACCTGGTTACCTCCTCACCGCCCGAAGTGACCGGTGCCTTTGAGCGCGCCCACAAAACCTTCTTTACCTTTTTGCAGGGCGACGAAACCAACCTGAAAACCATCATTCGCTCAAACCCCGGTTTGCTGCTCATAAATAATGGAACGGTAACAGGCAAATGGCATTTCCGCGATTTTCCCACGCCTGAACAATTGAAGCATCCGCTGAGCACGGCGCTGCTGCAAAACCAAAAAAATAAAACCCGATTAATGATATGGGGCCACCTGTTTTTATTGATACTGGTAGCCACCATTACTTTAAAATCAATTAAAACCAAAAGTAAAGCAAAATGAGACAAAACATTGTAGCCGGAAACTGGAAGATGAACAAGAATCTTCAGGAAGGCATCGAACTGACCAAAGAGCTTATGGAAGCATTAAAGAGCCATAAACCCAATTGCAGGGTTATAATTGGTACGCCGTTTATCCACCTTTCGGAGGTTAGCAAAATCACCGACCAGGATTTGCTGGGCGTATCGGCGCAAAACTGTGCCGACCATGAGTCGGGCGCCTACACGGGCGAAATTTCAGCCGAAATGGTGAAATCAACCGGTGCCCGTTACGTAATACTGGGGCACAGCGAAAGAAGAGCCTACTATGGCGAAACCTCCGGTACATTAAAAACCAAGACAGAACTGGCTCTCAAAAACGGCCTTACCCCCATCTTTTGCATTGGCGAGGTGCTCGAAGAGCGCGAAGCAGGCCATCATTTTGAGGTGGTAAAGCGTCAAATTGAGGAGTCGTTGTTTCATCTTTCGGCGAAGGAGTTCGCGAAAATAGTTTTAGCCTACGAACCGGTTTGGGCCATCGGCACCGGCAAAACGGCCTCACCTGAGCAGGCGCAGGAGATACATGCATTTATCCGCCAAACCATTGCCGGCAAATATGGCAAAGAGTTGGCCAATAACATTTCTATACTGTACGGCGGAAGCTGTAAGCCCTCCAACGCCAAAGAGCTCTTTGCAAACCCCGATGTGGATGGTGGCCTGATTGGTGGCGCGGCTCTCAATGCCAAAGATTTTATGGGTATTGTGGAAGCATTTTAAGCAAATTCTTGCAAGCAACCGGCAGAGCCGAGCGGAGCGATTCTCGATCAACGCAAAGTAAAAGGCAAAAAATAAGCAATAACTTTGGCTCAAAGATGTACATCTTTGAGCCAAAATAGATTTCTCCCTGCCTACGTGCCTTCGGCAGGCAGGCCTGCGGTACCAATGACAGAATTTTGTATAAATCACATTATCAATAGATTCCTCACCCCTCGGACGCCATGCGCCTACGCTGAAGCTTCAGCGCAAGCGTAAGGCTTGCCGACGGCGATGCCTAAAGGGTTACCAATGACAGAATTTCGTAAGATCCAAACTATCAGACGATAGGGGAACTCCTCCAGAACCTGCTCCGCCTATGCGGAGGTTCTGGCTCATAACGCCAATTTACCCCCGGATGAATCCGGGGGTTATGCACAGGAAACCACTCCGTGGTTCACTTTTCTGTCATTCCCTCTTATTTCCCAATGAAAATTGGGTAGTGGTTCGGAATGACAAGGCGTTGGGCGCGGAGTCTCAGCGGGGTCTCCTTTTTGGGACCCCGCGATCTGAACCTGAGATTATTGTATCTGCGCAAAAATGGCCGCAAGGTCTCCCGAAGCTGCCTGCCTGCCAGTAGGCGGGCGGGAAGAGCTTGCTCCGACGCTTCTCCCCTGTCAATTCCTCATTATGCCTAATTAAATTGGGTGAAAACTACTAATGACGGAAATTGCTTCGGCTTTCAGCCTCGCAATGACGGGGATTGCTTCGGGCGGGAGCCCTCGCAATGACGGTTCGGTTCTTAGACAGGGGGCGGAGGGGAAAAAGAAGGGCGGCTGCCGGAGAAGCAATCCTAATTTGCACAAAACCGAAGCAATCTTCTGTTGCAAAAGCGAAGGTGGAGGCAATGCTATCCATTGCAAGACTACTATCCGGATGACAAGAAAGTCGAATACTGGAATCAGAACGACAAATAGATTTTGCTGTCTTTTCAAGTCAACCTCAATCTGAAATTTTAATGAAGTACAAAAAAGTTACCATAAAAATTGAACCTCTCAACAGCGAGGTGGCAGAGATGTTGATAGCGTGGCTGAGCGAAATGCAATACGATGGTTTTCAGGAGACCATCGATGGCCTGGAGGCATATATCCCTTCGCACCTTTATGTGCCTCTTAGCCAGAAGAATGTACCCATTTTAGGCAGCCCCGGTTACCACTTTGAGATAACCGTTGAAACCCTGGCAGATATAAACTGGAACGAAGAGTGGGAAAAAAACTACTTCAAGCCCATTGTAATAAACGACCAATGCCTCATCCGCAGTCCTTTTCAGGAAGCACCCGCAAAATGCCGGTACGAGATATTGATAGAGCCACGCATGGCTTTTGGCACCGGACACCATGAGACCACCAGCCTGATGGTGCAGCATTTGTTGGAGACCCCACTTGCCGGGCACCGGGTTTTGGACATGGGCTGCGGCACCGGGATCTTGGGCATACTGGCCGCCATGAAAGGTGCACTTGAGGTGGTTGGCATCGACAACGACCACTGGGCCGTGGAGAACGCCCGTGACAATTTGAAGCTCAACACCATCACCAATATGACCATTGAACAGGGAGATGCCCAAATGCTCTCCACCCTCGCTCCCTTCGACATTATTGCAGCCAACATTAACCGAAATATTCTGTTGCAGGATATGCACCTCTACAACAAGGCATTAAAGCCGGGTGGCACCATTTTTATGAGTGGCTTTTATACCCTGGATATGGACAAAATCCAAAGTGAAGCGCTCCGCCAGCAGTGGCATCCAATTTTTACAAAAACACAAAACAATTGGGTCGCTCTTGCGTATAGTAAAGCAGCCCACCCATCCGGTTAATGTTTTTGCGTTTATGGAAAAATCTTTACTACCTCTTTTTATATTACTGTTTGTTGTTTTTCCCGCCCCCCGTTTAATGGCGCAGAGTGCCCGGTTCGACCCATCGGGTCAGGATGGTTTCCCGGAGCAGATGAAGGCGGTTTTTGAGGCATCCTCCGAAAAAAAGAGGTCGAAAGAGTTTATCGAAGCGCTGGAATATTTTTGGCACGCGCCTGGTACTGCCGACCGATTAAAAGGGCAGATGGTTGAAATATCCAACCGGCTCTATGAAAAAAAAGCACGTCCCTTCCCCGATTACTACCTTTACTTAAGCACCGTTCAGGCGTTTGTTAATCACAACCAGTACAACCAAAGCTATGAGAACTGGCACCATGCCATTACCGATCTGCTTAATCAGCCCCGCTATCCGTTGCGCCATTTAAACACGCTTCTGGAAACCACCCTGGGGCTCCTTTCCGAAAACAAGATATTTGGCAACCGGGGTGTAAACTGGTATTCGCGCAGTCCACATTATCATTTTGAGTATCGGGATACACTTAAGCTGATAATTGACGACACCCAATTGGTATGTCACTCAAAAGGCGACAGCATAATGGTGTATGATGCGGGTGGGACGCTCTATCCCGAAAACGGCATATGGAAAGGACACAAAGGAAAGATCACCTGGCAACGCAGCGGCTTTGAACCCAACAAGGTGTATGCCCGGCTGAAGGACTACACCATAAATATGAACAATCCCTACTTTGAGGCCGGTGAAGCCACATTTTATAATCTTCAATACTTTACAGAACCGTTAAAAGGAAGTGTGGAACATAAGGTTATGACCATTCGAAACCCTGAAACCAGCACCTATCCCAAATTTGAGTCGTCGGAACAGGTTTTCAACATCAACAACATCCATGCGGGCATCAATTACAGTGGTGGATTTAGTCAGCATGGGGCCAAATTTCTGGGTTCGGGCACCCGGCAAAATCCGGCCACCATCTCCATATTCCGACACGACAGCCTGTTTATCACTGCCCGGTCGCTCAGCTTCTCGCTCAGGGCAGAGGAGATATTGAGCAACAACACCGAGATAAAAGTACATCTCGACACCGGATTTATTTATCACCCCGGGTTGGTATTCAAATACATGCTGCAGCCCAATGAGATAAGCCTGATAAGGGATGGCGAAGGATTGTCCAAAAGTCCCTTCTTCGACACCTATCACAACATCAGCATCGACTCTGAGATGATTCAATGGAATATGTCGGGCGATTTTATGGAGATGCGCATGATGCGGGGTGCCGCCGAAAATCATGCCTTCTTCGAGTCGCTCAGCTATTACCGCGAGTCGTTTTACAACGCGTTGCAGGGTATGGACGCCATACATCCCCTCCAGGGGCTTAAAAACTATGCCTCGCAACGCAAAACCCACTCATTTACGGCATTGGACTATTCGCGCTTTCTTAATTTGCCCGAGAGCCACGTGCGGCAACAGGTCCTACAGCTCTCCTTTTTTGGTTTTGTAGGCTACAATACCAATACCGACAGCATTGAAATACGCGAACGCCTCAACGATTACCTGCTGTTTCGATTAGGCGAAAAAGATTACGACGTCATCCGGTTTAAATCCCTCACCCCGGGCAAAGAAGCCAATGCCGTTTTGAACCTGCAAAACAACCAGCTGGCGATTAATGGGGTGGACGCTGTCTCCATCTGTGATCATCAAAACGTCACTTTTTTTCCCGGCGACCGCAAAGTAACGCTGAAACACAACCGCAATTTTAGCTTCGACGGCCACATCAAAGCCGGTATGTTGAACCTTACGGGTAAAGGTTTTCTGTTCTCGTACGATCAGTTCCGCATAAACATGGCCAGCATCGACACCATGCGTATGGAAGTGATGACAGGTGAAACCGACTATTTTGGCCAGCCTGTTCTTCAAACCATAAAAAACAGCATCGCCAACCTTTCGGGCTATTTGCAAATTGATACAGCCAATAACAAATCGGGGAAAGAGGATTATCCGCACTACCCGGTATTGGTAAGCAACAGTAAATCATTTGTTTACTACAGCAACAGCGCCATTCAGCAGGGAGCCTACAACAAAGAATCGTTTTATTTTGAAGCCGATCCATTCATCATGGACAGCATCAACCGTTTGAATGAGTCGAATATTGCCTTTGAAGGGCGATTAATCTCTAATATTTTACCTACTCTGGAAAATCAACTGGTGGTTCGGGATGACTTTTCACTGGGATTTGTAAAACAATCGCCACCCGAGGGTTATGCCATCTACAACAACAAAGCACGCTTTTTCAATGACCTGGACCTGAGCAACCGCGGACTGATGGGGAATGGCACCCTGGAATATCTCACATCGAAGAGCAACTCCAAATCTTTTACCTTTCTCCCCAAGGAGGTTAGCGGACAGGCTTCGGAATTCACCATCGCGCCCAGGGAGGAAGGCGTGGAATACCCCGGCGTGGAAGGAGAATATGTACATGTGAGCTACAAACCCGATGATGAGACTCTTGTGGCCAGGAGTCAGGAAATGCCTTTCGCCGTTTATGAGCAGGAATCGACACTTGATGGGGAACTGAGCCTCACGCCTTCGGTGCTCAAAGCAAAAGGGACATTAATAATGCCACAGGCCAGCCTGTTGTCGGATAAAATGGAATTAAGCCACCACGCACTCATGGCCGACAGTTCCAGCTTCAATATTATTGGCGGCGAACAGGTAGAGGGCATCTCATTTAAAACCACCAACCTTATTTCGCAACTCGACTTCAGGGAGCGACAGGGGCGCTTTACCTCCCGGGGCATGGGCAATAAAGTGGAATTTACCGAAAACCGGTATGTGTCATTTATCAACGAGTTTTCGTGGGATATGGAGCAAAACCATATCTATTTAGGCGCCCGTGGTTCAAGGGGAAACCGGTTTGTGTCGACACACCGCAAACAGGACTCGCTGGAGTTTTATGCTCCCCTGGCGCGATACGACATGGGCACCCAAACCATTGAAGCCAGCGAGGTGAAAGATATCCGGGTAGCCGATGCCAGCATCTTATTAAAGGATGGCATTGTAAAAATAATGCCCGATGCGGTAATGGCTCCCTTAGATTCGGCCGTCATTGAACTCAACGACTCGCTGCACATCTTTAAAAATGCACGGGTATCCATTATGGGAAAAAATATTTACAGCGCTTTTGGCGAATATGATTTTGTGAATGGAAACCGTGAAACCCAAACCATCGATTTTCACAACATCGAAGTAAGCAAAGCAGGAATCACGACTGCCCAGGGGCATATATCCGACAAACAACCGTTCACTTTTAACAGCCATTTTGCCTATAAAGGCGAAGTGACCCTCACGGCGGGCGACACACTGCTGAACTTCAACGGAGGTGTGCAGATGCTTCACTCCTGCCAAAACCGTGGGCCTCAGGCATTTACCCGGTTTTCGGGCCCCATTGATCCCAGCCATGTAATGATACCCATAGATGGAGAGACGCAAAATTTCGAACATGAAAATCTCTATCACGATATTTTTCTCTCCCTCGATTCGGTGCATGTTTACAGCACTTTTCTGGAAGGCCGGAAGGCGTACAACGATGTGCCCATCCTCTCATCCAAAGGGTTCTTAACCTATAATGCGGCAGCAAACAGTTTCGACCTGGCCGAAGCCCGCAAAATGGCTGCGCCGGCCACCTCCGGGCCTATTTTAAGATACCACGACAAGGAGTGCTTTGTAAGTGGTGAAGGCGCCCTGAATCTGGGTATGGATTTAGACCAGGTAAAGTTAGAGACCAGCGGAATCATTAAACATCTGCGCGACAATAACCGCATCACCATTTCGGCTATGCTGGGAGCCGGTTTTTATCTGGATACCAAAAGCACCCAAATGATGACCCATGCGCTGAGGAGCTCCAAAGCACCTGAAATGAAAGAAGATACATCACGTCTGATAAAGCGGCTTAGCGAGTGGAGCACGCCTCAGGTGGCCCGGAAAATAGTAAATGTGTTGAGCCCCACTACCGATGTAATTGACTTGCTGCCTTCCGGAAAACGACACACCCTGTGTTTCACCAACATCAACATCGACTGGAACAGCGCCTCAAAATCGTACATGGCAGATGGCATGGCCCAATTGGGCTGGATAAAAGAGAGCGCCATTGCCCGTCAGGTAAAGGTAAAATCGGTAATTACCCGAAGCCGGGGGGGTAATACTTTCGAGTTATACCTGGAAGCCGACCCGGATACCTGGTTCTTTTTCAGCTACGAAAACGGGGTGATGCAAACACGCTCCGCGTTGTCCGAATACAATACGCACGTGCAGGCCCTGGAAACCGACGAGCGAAAAACCAAATCCGGTTCCGGCGATAAATCCTACGTGTTTATTCTCTCACCCGAGAGCCGCATGAACCGATTTATGCAAAAGTTTGGGGCAGGCGGTGCAGAAGCAACCGGCGAAGAGCCCGAACCGGCGGTCTCTGCACTTTAGATCGCGGGGTCTCCGGCAGCTGCCGGAAGACCCCACTGGAACACAGACTTCGGAGCGAGGTCTTCCCGCAAGTGCGGGAGACCTTGCGGCCATTGGAGACCTCCGCTGGAACCCGGGGATTAGCGTCTATAGCGTCGTCTCCTTAAAAAAGGAATTAACAGTCCGGCCAAAAGCACCAACACCAATGGGGCAGCCACATTCATCATCTTCCAGAAGGAGCCGCGGCGGGCCAGCTTCTCCTTATTGAGCAAACGCAGGGTAAAACTTCGGTTTCGCAGGGCCATCCACCCTTCGTCGTCGGTGAGGTAGTTGAGGGCATTCAAAAGAAACTGCTTATTGCCGTAGGTCTGGTTGGTTACTTCATCAAACCCCAGGGGAAGTATCTTCGGGTCTCCGCTCTGCTTGAAGCGCACCTCGTTTTTTATCAGCTCACCATCTGCCACCACAATCATCCGTGTGGGCACACTCTCCATCATCATACCCTGAGGAGGCAATCCTGTAACGCCCGGAGGAACCGCCCTGTTTTGAAACACGGAGGTAAATATCCCCTCCGCCGCATAAGCCACCGGGATATGTGAGCGGTTAAACAGGGTGCGGTCGGGTGGTTCATTTATCCTGGCCAATGAAACGAACACGGGGGGCTGTAACTCCCGGGAATGGCTGCCGGTTTGTAACAAAGGTGTGCGAATCACCCGGTGGTTCTCCCCCACCGTATCGATACTGCTCACAAACTCTCCCTTCACCACATTAAGATGGCGGGTGACCGGATGCTCCAAATTGGTATTGAGCAACGGACTAAAATGCCAGGGCATGGGCACGAAACGGGAAGGTTCACCCGGTGGCGACACATTTACCGGCACCATGCCCGACTGCAGGTCCTGCACCAATACGGGATTGATTCTAAAACCATAGCGAAACAACTGGTCGTCCAAATTCAACTGATAAGGCAACCCCACCGTTTGGGATGCCACCCGCAAGCTGTCCATCGACACGTGGATGCCATCCAACAGCCAAAGAATGCGTCCCCCCTGCATCAGGTACTGGTCGACGATGAATTTCTCCTCCTCGCTGAAGCTGCTCCGTGGACGCGCAATTATCAAAGCTTGGTAGGGCATTAATGCCGCCAGGTTACCACCGGGGTTGCCACGCTCCACCTCGTAATATTGGGTAAACGCGTCGGTGGCATCCAGCACATCCAGTTCGTCCAACTCACCATGCCCTTCCAGAAAAGCGATGCGCGGCTTATCATGCACCAGGAGACGCCTCAAAGCGTCGGTCAACTTGTATTCCAGCCCTTCAATGGAAGCATTCAGATTCTCTGCACCGGAGCGGCCGGGAAGGTTTTCCAGCAAATTGACAGCCACTTCGCTGTCATTGCTACCGAATATAAGGTAGGGATAGACCAGTGTCCGCGTTCGGCTGCCATCTTCCGAAGCCTCGAATACCGGTACCGGGCTCAGCCCCACCTCCTTCAGGCGCTCCTCAGCTCTGCGACTCTCCTCTGTATCGCCCAGCGGATTCACAAAGGTATATTCCAAATTGTTTCCGGCATATACCCGCAGTTCATCTAACAACTCACGGGTGGAACGCCCCAGGCGTGCAAAGCCTGCATTCAAATCTCCTTCCAGATAGATGTGTGCCAGAACCGGCGATTCCATACCGGCCACAAAATTTTTTGTAACCCTGGCCAGCGAATAACGCTTACCGGCTGTAAGGTCCCATCTGAAAAACCCCGCCGAAGAGGCCAGATTGAGGAGTACAACCGCACCCAGAATGCCCAAAAATCCGCTCACTTTTTTGCGGTTGCCTAATAGTGATTTGGTAAGGCCCAAAAACACCAGCATAAACCCAAGGAAATAGACCAAATCGCGCGAATCCACCACGCCACGGCTGATGGAACGGTAATGGGCCTCCATGCCCAGACTGCTTAAAAAGGTGCTGCTCCCTTTCAAAACGGGGATAGAAGCCAGAGCATCAAAACCACTGTAAAAGAAAAACGAGAGAAGTGTGGCCAGCACAAAGGCAACCACCTGATTTTGAGTGATGGCCGAAGTAAACAACCCGAGGCTCACATAAGCACCTGCCAAAAGTACCAGGCCGATGTAACTTCCCCACACAGCTCCGGTGTCCACATTGCCAACAGGTTGAGCCAATTGCCAAAGCGATAAAAAGTAAATAAGGGTGGGCAACAATGCCAAAAGCACCAGAGTAAAGCCGGCCAAAAATTTACCGGTCACCAGTTGCCAGGTGGTGAGTGGGCGCGTGAGCAACAACTCGAGGGTGCCACTCTTTTTTTCGTCGGCCAGCAGACGCATGGTCACCGCCGGGGCCAGAAAAAGATAGAGCCAGGGTGCCAGGTAAAACAGCGCATCCAGAGTGGCATAACCGCCATACAAAATATTCAGATTGCCCGGGATGACCCATAAAAAAAGGCCGCTCATCAACAAAAAAACGGCCATCACCAAATAGCCCGTGAGAGAGCTAAAAAAGGTGAGCAACTCTTTTTTCCAAAGTGCAAGCATAGTTTAGGTTTGTGATGATTTTCCTCTCTTCATTTTTAAAGGGTCCTGGCGGGTATCCTACGCATATCCTTGATGCCATGACTGAGCTTTGTGTAACAAAAGATTTCTCCCTGCGGTGCCAATGACATGTTCCTCAAAAATCTTATTATCAAGGACTTAAAGAGGTCCCTGGACTGAAAACCTTGCTCATGCGCTTCTCCCCTGTCATTTCCTTTTAATTCTCAATGAAAATTGGGTAGTGATTCGAAATGATCGGGCCAACAGAACTCAACGATGTCGAATCAACAAACCCCTTTTTCTTAAGATTTCTGTAGGTTTTTCGTGCATCTAATACGCTCATCACTCAACGCGCTTAATTATCTGGTTTAATATATTCTTAATTAGAATGTTATGGTCAGTAAGCCGGGTATCGCCCAATTGATTAAACCTTTTGAATTCTAATCCTACCCACTGCTTCGGTACTTTCCAATAAATTTTCCATGATACTGCATTTTTACAAATATACAACAGTTGAGCCATTAAATCAGACCGGTAGATTCATACCATACCTCAGGATACAACATCTTTTTGCAGCGCCTCCCACATAAGGGCCGCTGTTTTATGGCTACTGCCGGGGCCGCCCATGATATGAGCCAGTTCATCGTAATCGCTCAGCATTTTAGCGCGCACCGACTCGTCGAACAACAGCTTTTTCAACTCCGTTCTTAGCGTTTCGGGTGTCATCTCCTTTTGGAACAGTTCACGAACCACTTCGCGCCCCATTATAAGGTTGACCAATGAGATGAAAGGCACTTTTATGATCACCTTTTTGGCCATGAAATCGGTAATGGCGCCGCCCCACATCTTATAACACACCACCTGGGGGCACTTTAACAGACCTGCCTCAAGGGTGGCGGTGCCCGAGGTCACCATAGCAGCCCTGGCCTGCTGAAGCAAGGAATAGGTCTCCTCAAAAATCACCTTCACCCGTTTCATGCCTTGCAGATAAGGAGCGTAATCGTTGGCACTGAAGGAAGGTGCCCCGGCAATCACGAACTGATGACCGGGAAAATGAGGCATCATCGCCAGCATATCGGGCAACAAACGGTCTATCTCCTGTTTGCGACTGCCGGCCAGAAGCGCCACGATAGGCTCATCGGGCAGTTGATGTCTCCCTAAAAAAGCTGACCGGGGCTCATCTTTGAATTTCCGGCTATGGATGGCATCCAGCAAAGGGTTGCCCGAATAGACCACCGGCACATTGTAACGGGCAAAGAAGTCGGTCTCGAAAGGCAGAATGGTGAACATCTTATCCACGTAACGGCGAATGCGATGCACCCGGCTGCGGTTCCAGGCCCATATCTTGGGTGAGATATAATAAAAAACAGGGAACCG
>JACDJA010001830.1_pt1 | contig 16604 bp, 11 predicted proteins | sample 7449241 | NCBI WGS metagenome assembly JACDJA01 (sample SAMN14253289, study PRJNA609438) | sludge metagenome | isolation source: initial anaerobic sludge | collected 2018-12-20 | reverse complement strand
AGCAGGCGTTCTGCGGTTTCGATGATTTTTTTGCGTTTGGCAAACGATACGCTTTCCGCCGCCGATACCCAGGCGCCCGCCTTGCGGGCACGTACTTCGACAAATACAAGGGTTGCGCCATCCTGCATGATCAGGTCGATTTCCCCACGTCCTGCACGGACATTGCGGTCAATCAGCTTGAGCCCTCTATGCGAAAGATATTCCGCTGCCACCGTCTCGGCATGGTGACCTCTTGCCAGTGTGGTTTGCGCTTTTGCGTTAGGCAACTCTGCGTCCGTGCCGCGCATCGGAATCAATTTGCCGAGCCGTTTACTGAGCCCACTAATTAGCCATTGGGGCAGTGTCATTTGTGGGCGCTACGCTTGCGGGTGGTGGCGCCATGCCACCGCCATCTGTGAATGTCGGCACGGCTTTAGCGGTGCCCGAATCGTTGGGTTCCGAATCCGCCGGTTGGGTATCTGTGCCGGTGCCGTCACCACTGTCGGGCGTGGTGCTGTCTTCCGGCGGCAGAGCAACCGTCGGGTTGCCCTCTGCCTGCTTGCTGCTGTAATCGACGACAGTGCTTGGGATATAGCCACTGTCCGTGCTGTCCATCGGTTGCAGCAGGCCTTGTCGGAATTGTCCCCAGGCCGGTTTGCGTTCGATTTCCCCCGTCAGGGACAGACTCAACTGGCCGGTGAGCCCATTGATGACCTGATGCGCGAGTAAGGGCTGCAAGTTGGCGGCAATCATCAGGGCATCAGCGCCAAACGCGAATAGACGCGGGAGTTGCGAGAGGCTGGCGCGTTCGTAATTGGGGCGCATGGGGCCGTTTGGTCCCTCGTTGGCGGCGAGCAGTACCGGTTCGACCGGAATCACGAGGCCACTTTTATCCTGATCGGCAAGCGGGTTTGGTGTGCCGCTGTACACCATGCCTACGCTGTACCTTGGAAGCTGGTCGGCGCCGAAATAATCGAGTTGCGGCACGATCATCCGTGCCTGCTGGCTGGTGGCACCGAGGAATATTCCCTGTGCATCGTGTCGAATCCTGGGTTGGAACGGGCCATTTCTGGAAGAGGTGACTTCCAGTAGCCGACGGAGCTGGCTGGAGAAATCGGTAGCGTTTGGATCGAAGAAGGCGCTGTCGAGGATCTGTCCACCGAGCAGGGTGTATTCGCGGGTGAAGGCATCATAGATGCGGTGACCGAGGCTGTTGTCGGCACAATAAACCAGCGCTGTCATCTTCTGATCGTGAATCATTTGATCGGCGGCGGCGCGGGCATCGGCACCGGGCGACAGGGAATAGCTCACGACACCGGCAGGCAGGCTGGTGCCCTCGGCAGGTGTGTTCAAGGCAATGACCGGTGGTGCATTGGCAGGCAGGTTGGCCAGCGCCGGAATTTGTTCCTTGAGCAGCGGGCCGATAATCACTGAAGGATTGGCTGCCAGCGCCGCCGTCAATGCCTGGGTAAAGGAGGCCAGTGTGCTGCCGCTGTCCTGAATCTGAACGCTGCGATCACTCACCATGCCAAGCCGGTCATGGGCGAAATTGATGCCATCGCTGATGGCCTGGCCAACAGGCTGGTAATCACCGGATAGAGGCACCAGAACAATGACTGGCCCCTGACCGGTCGGCAATGGAATGGTAGCCGCAGTGTCCGATCGGCCAAGGAGCAGGGTAGTGAAGCCGGAGGTGACCACAGGATGATTCGGGTGATTGTTGATCCAGGTGTTCAGTTCGCCGGGACGCGTGCGGTACACCAGAGCAAGGCCGATCCAGTCGGCAAAATTGGCATTGGTTGCCTGTTTCGCTGCATCCGAGAGTTGATTGATGTCGGCCGAAGAAAGATCATTCCAGAGTTTTGCGCGGTTGCTATCCGCGGCTGAACCCGTCAGTAATTCGTTCAGTGCCGAGCGTTGACGTGCCGCATCGATGGGGCGTTTTTCGGCTTCATCAATGGCGGCCAGCAGGATCAGGCGACGTTTCGCTTCATCTGGAGTCAGCGGGATCGGCAGATTGTTGACCGTGTCATACGCCCTGGAAATGGCGCCTTGTTGCCATTGTTCGAAACCGGTAAGCAGTTGGGCGCGCCGTGCGGACACGGCAGGCCAGAGCGCTTGCGTATTTGCCTGTGCATAAAGGGTGTTTGCGAGCGTGAACGCTTCGGCGTCAATGGCCGTTTCCAGTGCGCGCATCTGCATGTCTGCCCGGGCTGGGCCCTTGAGCGTGGCGGCATATTGCATCTGGGCGGGGGCAATCTGTTTTGGATCCTGGCTGGCAAGCGCCTGGTTTAGCGCAGTCAGCGGGCCGGATTGCGCTGTGGTGGAGGTATAGGGATTCTGAGCGCAGCCGGAGAGCAGGCCGAGCGCGAGCAGGAGCGTGAAGCCTGCCTTCGTTATGTGACGGAAATAGGCAACTTGTCGGAGGAAGGCGCTCAAATCTTTAATCAAATCTCTGATAGGGGCAGGCATGGCAATTGAGTAGCTCTCGTTATGGGAATGGCACAGTTGCCATGAGATTTCCAGTGTACTGTTTCGCTCTTGGAGGCACATTCGGAGAGCTCTGAAAGCTCCTCCAAGAGTGAAACAGTACACTAGTGGCGATGGACGGTATGATGATTAAATTAATTTTGAGTAGCAAGACATGATGATGCCGATGGACGCTTCCTCTGCGGACACCTGTTGTGCCCATGCCGCGCCAACCTCGCCATTATCGGATGAAACGGAGGGGGTCGATGGTGGCCTGACGCCCACTCGCTGGGTTGAACCGGGCGTGTTGTACCTTGTGGCGACACCGATTGGCAATCTGGCCGATATGAGCCCACGGGCGGTTGCCGTGCTCAAGGGCGTACAGGTCATCGCCTGCGAGGATACGCGCCATGCGCGCAAGCTGTTGGATCATTTCGGTGTTCGTCAGCGCGTGGTGGCGTTACACGAACACAACGAAGCATCCCGCGTGGCGACGGTGGCCGAATGGCTTTCTGAAGGGCAGTCGGTCGCGTTGATCAGTGATGCGGGCACGCCTGCCATCAGTGACCCGGGGAGCCTGCTGGTGCGGCGACTGGTCGATATGGGGCATCGCGTGAGCCCCATTCCCGGCGCGTGTGCGGCGATTGCGGCGTTGTCGGCTTCCGGGCTCGATAGCACGCATTTCTGGTTCGAAGGATTTTTACCTGCCAAGGCCCAGTCGCGCGCCGCCCGTTTACAGGTTTTGGCTGCCCAGCCGGCGACGCTGATTTTCTATGAAGCTCCGCATCGGATACGCGCCATGCTGGAGGCCGTGCGGGCGCATCTTGGCGAGGCACGCCGCGCCGTTGTGGGCCGGGAGCTGACCAAACGGTTCGAAACGCTGGTTTCCGGTGACCTGGGTTATCTGGCCGCCGCCGTGCAATCGGGCGAAATCCCGGAACGTGGTGAGTTTGTGGTGCTGGTCGAAGGGGCTGCGCCTGTGGAAACTTCCGCCGAAGCATCGGGCGTGGCTATCGAGCAATTGCTTACTGTTTTGCTGGCCGAAAAGGCGCCTGCCAGCATGATCGCCCGCATATTGACCAAATTGACGCCGATGAAACGCAACGAAGCGTACGACATTGTTCAGGCCCGGCTGGGCGAAGATTCGCAGGGTTGACCGCAGATTGCTTGTCAGTTACCCCGGCCAATCGGTAGTATGGCGGGTTAAAGCTTCACTCAGTTATAACAAATCTTTTTCTATAAAGGCGGTATATGGCGACGCAACAGATCACGGGCAGTCTGGTGGCACTGGTCACTCCGATGACGGACACCGGGGCCGTGGATTACCCGGCATTGACTCGGCTGGTCGAGTTTCATATCGAACAAGGTACGGACGCGATCGTATCGGTCGGTACGACGGGCGAGTCGGCCACGCTGGGTTTCGATGAGCATGTGGCCGTCATCGAAGCGACCGTGCGTGCGGCGGCGGGCCGTATTCCGGTCATCGCCGGTACGGGCGCCAACAATACTCGTGAGGCCATCGAACTGACCGAAGCCGCCAAAAAAGCCGGTGCCGTCGCGCACCTTTCGGTCACGCCTTATTACAATCGCCCCACGCAAGCCGGCTTGATCGCCCACTATACGGCCATCGCCGATGCGGTTGACCTCCCCATGATCCTGTACAACGTGCCCGGCCGAACCGCAGTGGACATGACGACAGAAACCACGCTGGCCTTGAGCGCGCACCCTCGAATAATCGGTACGAAGGAAGCCAGTGGATCCCTGGAGCGCATCCAGGCGTTGATTGCGGGCGCGCCGGAAGGGTTTGCCGTGTACAGCGGTGATGACGGTCTGGGATGCAAAACGATTTTGTCGGGCGGGCAGGGCACCATTTCCGTAACGGCAAACGTGGCACCGGCCTTGATGCATCAAATGACATCGGCGGCGTTGCGTGGTGATGAAGACGAAGCGCTGGCCGTTGATGCCCGTCTGGCCTCCCTTCACCGCGAACTGTTCTGCCAACCCAATCCGATCCCGGTGAAGTGGGCCGTTGCAGCGATGGGCTTGGCTACTCATGCGCTCCGCCTGCCTTTGTTGCCCTTGACGCCGGAGTTCATTCCTCAGGTTTGTGCTGCGCTGAATTCGGCTGGCATTGCCACTGAAGGTTGTTCATAGGACATCAGCAGTACAGCGGTTACCAGTTTGTGCTGCTTTTTTTATGTGCCCCACTCATTGGAAAATGAGAAAAGTTGTGATCGAATCGGTTACCTTATGGCCTCAAAATTTACTTCCTCATCATCGCGAGTTTTTTCCATGACATTCAACGCCCCTTCAGCCGCGCGATTCAAACTTACTATCCTGGCCGGAATGGTTCTGGGCGCGAGCACCTTGGCGGGCTGCTCCTACATCCCATTTATCTCTTCTGACCAGCCGGTGAACAGGGCCGCCAAGCTGGACGTGCCGCCGGCCTTCACGCCACCAAGCCCGCGCGCTGAATTGGCTGTTCCCGAGATTGCTTCGGCACGAGCGGCACAAGCCGCAGCACGAACCGAAGGCAGTGGTGTGCTGGTTTCCGGTACTGGAGTCAAGGTCATGGGCGGCCCGGATTCACGCTACCTTGAGGTAGATGCCAAGCCGGATGCCGTATGGCCGAAACTGCAAAATTTCCTGCAGGACGAGGGTTATATCGTCAAGAAAGTCGAGCCGGGTGTGGGGTTGATCGAAACCGATTGGACAGGTACACAGTCTGCCGATCAAAACGGTTTCAACCTGATGAGCTTCCTGAAACTCGCCAAAGACACGTTCTTCAAGCCGGATCACATCCAGAAAGTGCGTATCCGCATCGAAAATGGCGAGAACAAGAACCAGACGCTCGTGTTCGTGACCAGTCAGAAAATGGAGTTGACGGGCGAGAAGCCATACTTCCCTGGAGACGACGAATCTTCATTCAAATATGCGAATGCCAAATCCGACCCGACGCTGACGGCTGATATGCTCGCACGTTTGACGGCCTACCTCTCGGGCAAGACCGAAGCAGAGTCTCGTGCCCTGATGGCGGCGAGTTTCGCGCCGCGTTCGAAAATCATCTTCAATAAAGATAAGGACGAGCGTTATCTGATCGTTAGTCAGGCCTATCCGCAGGTATGGAACCGTTTGGGATTGGCCTTGGATCGCTTGGGCTTCAACCCGGTCAAGAGCAATCAGAAAGACGGTGAAATTACGGTCACACACCCTTACCCGCAATCGTTCTATGCCGATGGCGCCATTCGCGGTGCGAAGGTGGATATGAAGCAGAAGATGAGTATGCAGCTCACTTTGAAAGTGTTGCCGCAGAAAGACGGTTCAACGCGCATCGACGTGTCTAAAATCAGTGTGACTGGTGGTACGTTGCCCGATGACCGTTACGCGGTATTGAGCAAAATCAACGAACAGATGGAATAAATCCAATCCAGCATCTCGTCATGCTGAACCCTTCACAATCGCTTCGCAAACCTCGATATGAGATGTGCGGAGCGTGCCGATTATTAGTTGCATGGCGTTGATTTTTTTCCAGTCTGATTCTGGCGTGTAGGCCAGATCCGGCTTTGGGTTTTGCTTTTTATAATTTTGCATTTTTAACGACAGGTTCCTGAAACGTAATGACGACACAAACCGAATTCAAAAAAGTAGTGCTGGCCTATTCCGGTGGCCTTGATACCTCAGTCATTCTCAAGTGGCTTGAAGACACCTACGGCTGTGAAGTGGTGACTTTCACGGCCGATCTGGGGCAGGGCGATGAACTGGAGCCTGCGCGCATCAAGGCGCAGAAAATGGGCGTCAAGCAGATTTTTATTGAAGATTTGCGTGAAGAATTCATCCGTGACTACGTATTCCCGATGTTCCGCGCCAATGCGGTTTACGAAGGCGAATACCTTCTGGGTACCTCGATAGCGCGTCCGTTGATCGCCAAACGCCTGGTCGATATCGCCAATCAAACCGGTGCCGATGCCATTGCCCATGGCGCAACCGGCAAGGGGAACGATCAGGTGCGGTTCGAGCTGGGCGCCTATGCCCTCAAACCCGGTATCAAGGTAATTGCGCCTTGGCGCGAGTGGGATCTGCTCTCGCGCGAAAAGCTGATGGCCTATGCCAAGACCCATGATATTCCGGTGGATTTCGCCGCCGCGGGCAAGAAGTCGCCTTATTCAATGGATGCCAACCTGCTGCATATCTCCTACGAAGGCGGCAATCTGGAAGATCCATGGTGGACGCCTGAGGAAAGCATGTGGCGCTGGTCCGTATCTCCCGAAGCGGCGCCGGAGCAAGGCGAGGAATTCGTGCTGACCTTTGTCAAGGGCGATCCGGTTGCCATCAATGGCGAGGCCCTGTCTCCAGCCACCCTGTGGGCAAAACTGAACAAGCTCGGTGGAGCGAATGGTGTCGGCCGCCTCGATCTGGTGGAAAACCGCTATGTGGGCATGAAATCCCGTGGCTGCTACGAAACGCCGGGTGGAACGATCGTGCTCAAGGCGCGTCGGGCACTGGAATCCATTACGCTGGATCGCGGTGTCGCCCATCTCAAGGATGAACTCATGCCGCGTTACGCCGAAATGATTTACAACGGCTACTGGTGGTCGCCTGAGCGCGTCATGCTGCAAGCGGCGATTGACGCGTCCCAAGTTTATGTGAATGGCGACGTGCGTTTGCGTCTGTACAAAGGTAACGTGCAGGTGCTGGGGCGTCGTTCGGATGACACCTTGTTCGATCCGTCCATTGCCACCTTTGAAGACGATGCCGGTGCCTACGATCAGCGTGACGCGGCGGGCTTTATCAAGCTCAATGCCCTGCGTCTGCGTATCGCCGCCCAGGCCGGCCGAAAGTTTTGAGGTATTTTCTGTTGCCTCCGCTCGAATCGCAGCTGAGTGTCTGATTTTCGGATAGACAGGCGTTGTTTCGTGATAGCCCAGGATGAGCCAGTGACGCAACAAGCACTCTTTGAAACGAAAGCGAACGATGGACTCCAGCCTAAAGGCCGTTCATTGCGTCTGGGAAAGTGCTTTTTTCTGTTGCTCTCGCTGTTCCTGTTTATCTCGTCAGGTGCTGGCGTTCAGGCGGCAGAACCAACCCAAACGACCGACAAGGTAGTTGAAATCGGCGTATTGGCCTATCAGGGGAAAACAGACACGGTTCACCGCTGGGGTCCCACAGCCGCTTATCTGAGCGAGAAAAATCCCGGCTATGCCTTCCGTATTGTGCCGATGTTCCTGTCCGAACTTGCCGCCGCCGTGCGGGAAAACCGGTTGGACTTCGTGCTCACGCAACCATTGCAGTTTGTGCAACTGGGCCAGGATGATGGCGTCTGGCCATTGGCTACCATGGTTGTAAAGACCCCGGGCGGCACGCTGAATCGTTTTGGCTCTGCCATTATCGTGCGTGCCGATCGGAGCGATATTCAACATGTCTCTGATTTGAAAAATAAAATCGTGGCCGGGGCATCCAAAGATGCCTTGGGCGCATGGCTACTGGGGCTGGATAGCATGGTCCGGGCAGGGATTGATCCCAAAACCCAGATTCAACCGCTGTTCACCGGCTTGCCGATGTTCCAGGTTGTGCAGGCCGTTGGGCAGGGTCGCGCTGATGCAGGCGTGATCCGTGCCGGATTTCTGGAACATCTTGTGACGCAAGGTGATGTAAAACCGGGCGAATTCCGCGTTCTCGATCCCAAACAGTACAGTGATTATCCCTATCAGGTTTCAACCGAGCTTGTGCCCGAATGGCCCTTTGCTGCCACGCGGAAAGTGAATCGAATTTTTGCCGAAAAAGTGGCCCGGGACCTGATGGGGATGACTCCAGAGAACCCCGCTTTGATTACGAGTGGACTAGCTAAGTGGGCTTTGCCGCTGGATTACTCGACCGTTCAGCAAATCAGGGATCGCTGGTTGCCAAGCAATCCCTCGTTTATCGCTTTGTTCAAGGCCTACGGTTGGTGGTTGCTTCTGCCCACTGGCCTGATTCTGTTTGCTTTTTTTCTGCAAGGTAAACGAACGCAGAAAAAAATAGTACGACAGGAAATTCAGCTGAGAAAAACACTCAATGCGTTGGAAGATGCGGTTGTCGTGCTTTCACCGGACGGTCGTGTGTTGTTCGCCAACCAGTCGAGTCTTGGGTTTTTAAGACACCCCGTTGAACATCCCGACGAGTTGAGTGGACGGCATTACACGGTGCTTTTCGATTTGCGCTGGCGTGAAACCGATCCCAACTTCGATCTGCGAACGGCCATCGGTTTGTTGTGCAAACGGCCCGAGCAATCCTATAGTTTGCAATTGTCTGTTGGACACCAGATCAAGGACATCGAAGTTCATCTCCGACTCTTGGGATCGTGTCTGGATAAGCTGTCATGCAAGATCATCCTCACGCTGCGTGATGAAACCGACTATCGTGAAGCCACAGCACTGCTGGCTTACCGAGCGGCCCATGATCGACTCACGGGGCTGCTCAATCACACCGCCTTTGCGGATTTTCTCGAAGCGCAGTGCGATGCCCATGATCAAAAGAAGAGCGAAGGATTGATCTTGTGGCTGGATGTGGACGACTTCCGGCTCATCAATGAAACCAACTCGCGTACTGCTGGCGATCAGGTGGTTACCCGTATCGCCAGCTACTTGAGTTCTTCCGTGCCACCAAATGGTGTTATTGCCCGATTGGGCATTGATGAGTTCGGGATATGGATTCCGGATGTGCAATCGTTTGCCTATCAGCAATGGCCGGATGAACTGTTGAGCGGCCTGCAGGATATGCGTGTTGAGGTCGGCGAACAGCGCTTACGCGTGAGCATCAGCATGGGGGCCTGCCTGGCTGATTGTCGATTGGGTGCCGGACTGCTGAACGATGCCGAAGCAGCCTGTCGGCGGGCGCATCGCGAGGGTGGTAACCGGGTGGTCTGGTTCTCTCGTGACGATCAGGAGATCGTCTCCAGACGCCATCAACTGGCCACCTTGCACCAACTCAAGCAGGCTCTGGATGAGGAGGGATTAAGGCAGGTAATTCAGGCCATTGCGCCCTTGCCGCTACCTTCCGACAATCCGGCACCCGTGCCGCATTACGAGGTGCTGTTGCGATTGCGCGGAGCGGATGGCAGTTTGCAATCGCCGGTGCAGTTCATCGAAGCGGCGGAAAAAAACCATTTCATGACCGAAATCGACCGTTGGGTGATCCGGCAGACGTTCGCGCTGTTGGCGCGTTGCGGGGAACACCCGCCACTGCTTGCCATCAATCTCTCCGGTGCAACAGTGCAGGATCCGTCGATGAACGCATTCATCCGTTCCGCTTTCCGTGAGTTCAATCTCGATCCAGCCTTGATCTGTTTCGAGATTACCGAAACCTCAGCGATCACCAATTATGAACTGGTGTTGGAACTGGTCCACTCGTTACGTCAGATGGGCTGCAAGATTTCGCTCGATGATTTCGGCGCGGGGCTGCTTTCTTTCGAATTCATGCGTCGGTTGAAGCCGGATTTCGTCAAAATCGATGGCAAGCTGGTTCGTGACATCGAGCACGATCCGGTCGCCTCGGTCATCGTTACGACCATCGTGCAGGTATCGAAGGTGATGGGAGCCAAAACGATTGGCGAATGGGTCGAGAACGAGGCGACCTTGCGCCGGTTGGAGGCCATCGGTATCGATTTCATCCAAGGTTATTACTACCACGCGCCGGTTCCGATCGATAGCTTGATCCAGGAACCGTTGGTTCATTAACAGCAGGGCAGAAAACTCGACCATGAGTTATTCAGCCCTATAGAGTTCAGTACGCCCATATCCAGCCTAAAATCCTGTCGAATTGGGTAGTTGTAGCAGCCTGTCAATTGGCCGACTGAACAATATCGCCCACTTGCACTACATGCTGGCCACCATAGTGGATGCGCGTCGTGTGTTCACCCAGTCGTGCAACTTCAGCCGTGCCCAGGCTTTGCAACAAGTAGTGCTCGGTATAAGCATCCTGACCGGGCTGATAGACACGATCGGTTCGTTGCAGGATCAGCAATCGGTCGCTACTGCGCAGACCATCGTTGATGCCGCGATTGATCGTGATGGTCGAGCCATCGACATGCACCACCTGACCGATCAGTGGCTTGCAGACCAGTGTCTGGTCAATCCAGTTGGCGGCTTCACTTGCGAGTTGATTCATTGCTTGTCCATAGGCAGAGGCAGCGAAATCAGTGCCCAAGGCATCGATCACAGGATCATATTCACCCGCATTGACACTGGGTGCGCTCACCGTGGTTTGTGCCATGGTCTGCGTTGTCAGCGCATCGACGATGCGGATATCCAGCGTACCGCCCCGTGGGTTGAGGCTGGGGCCCAGAAACGACCACATGCTGGCTTGTCCCGACAGGCCGAAATTATGCCCGCTGATGCGAATAAAGTAGGGTGTGCCGTGGCTCTTGAAGGCATCGACCGCAGGCTCCGGGCCGGTGGATTGCGTCGCTTGTGTGGTTTTGACGTCAAAGTGGCTGGTATTTAGCAGGTCGACCGCAATGGTTTTGCTTAAGGCCGCCCCCAGATTCACGATATCTTGCGGCGGTGTGGGTAGCCACACGCGGGTCAGCATCACGGATTTTTTGAAACGCGCCTCGGCGCATTGGAGCGTGCCGTCTGTTTTCTCTGACCTGTTCACCACGGCTATCTTGGGTGCGGGCGTTTGTGCGTTTGCCGGGGCCGATTCGCCGGGCGGCACGGTCATGCCCGGTGCACAACCTGTCAATGCAAGCAGGCAGGCCAAGGCCATAGTGACGAGCGAGGGGGCGGGGTACTTCAACATCGTAAGTCCTGTTTCTATATGCCGTCTGGCGCGTAGATTGCGGTCAGTAGAGCCACTTTACGCTATGATCGTCCAAGTTTTGAAGTACATCCGAGGTATTCATGTCCGTTCGCACCCGTTTCGCGCCATCACCCACCGGTTTTTTGCATATTGGCGGTGCCCGCACAGCCCTGTTCAGTTACTTGTATGCGCGCAGGCACGGCGGACAGTTTGTGCTTCGAATCGAAGATACCGATCTGGAACGATCCACGCCGGAATCGGTGAACGCCATTTTAGAGGGCATGACCTGGCTGAAGCTCGAATATGACGAAGGCCCGTTTTATCAAACGCAGCGCATGGATCGATACAAGGAAGTGATCGATCAGCTCATGGCGAGTGGTCATGCCTATCACTGCTACGCGAGCCGGGAAGAGCTGGATCAACTGCGTGAAGCCCAGATGGCCCGTGGCGAAAAGCCGCGATATGACCGTCGATATCGAGACTTTACCGGTACGCCGCCCGCTGGTGTATCGCCCGTCGTGCGCTTTCGCAATCCGCTGGATGGCGAAGTCGTGATCGAGGATGGCGTGCGCGGGCGCGTGGTGTTCCAGAACAGTGAGCTGGACGATTTGATCATCGCCCGCTCGGATGGCACGCCCACTTACAATCTCACGGTGGTGGTTGACGATTGGGACATGGAGATTACCCACGTGATCCGCGGTGATGACCACCTCAATAACACGGCCCGGCAGATCAACCTCTATCATGCCCTGAACGTGACGCCGCCCCAGTTCGCGCATCTGCCGATGATCCACGCGCCGGACGGCGCCAAGCTGTCCAAACGCCACGGTGCCGTGAGCGTGATGCAATACCGGGAAGAGGGTTACCTGCCTGAAGCCCTGCTCAATTATCTCGTGCGCCTCGGTTGGTCTCATGGGGATCAGGAAATTTTCGATCGGGCCGAGATGATCGCATTGTTCGACATCAAGGACATCAACCAGTCCGCATCGAGCATCAACCCGGAAAAACTGCGTTGGCTCAACCAGCAATATTTCAAGATTCGCCCCGTTGAGGAAACCGCCATTGAATTGCGCTGGCATCTGGGGCGACTCGGTGTTGATCCGTCGGTTGACGGGCCTGATCCGGCGAAAATCGTCGCGGCCTATGCCGATCGGGCGCACACACTGGTCGAAATGGCTGAGCAGGCGCTGCCGTACTATCGTGATCTGACCGGCTACGATCCCGTCGCGCTGGGCAAGCTGGATGACGATGCGCCCGGCATTCTGGACGCACTGGCGATGGCACTTTCGCAGCCAGAGGACTGGGAAAGCCCTGCGCACCTCGATCATGCGGTCAAGGAAGTGGCAACCACACTGGGCTTCAAGCTCGGCAAAGTCGGGCCGTTGCTTCGTCTGGCCCTGTTGGGACACGGGGCCTCACCCAGTCTGGGCGTGACGCTTGATCTGTTCGGCCAGGAGAAAACCCTGCAGCGCTTGCGTGAAATGCACGCATTCCTATCGCGGTAATCGCAGGCATGGCGCGTCTGCCCAAGCTTATGGCATACAGCTCTTTCCGCTGGACGATGGCCTACATTGTCGTCGCCATATTGTGGATCGCGTTGATTCAGTGGCTGCTCAGCAGCCTGGGCGGCGCGCGCTGGGTCATATCGCCCGCCGGTTTGGTGGTGGGCGGGGTATTCGTCCTGATCACGGCCTGGTTGCTGTTCCTGTTGCTCGAACGCAGCCAACCCGTCCCTCTGGCCGAACAGGCCCTACGGCATTCCCGGTTCGCCGATCAAAAGTCTTGGTGGAGCGCATTGGTTATCCTCATTGCGTTCACGCTGCTCGCGCAGTTGTTCATGGTCTCCTATGCCACACGCGAATATCGACCGGTTCTCCTCAATCAGGCACAAACCGAACTGACCTCGCAGTTGCGTCTGCACAGCAAATTGATTACCGACTGGTTAACCGAGCGATCGCAAATCGTCGATAAACTGGCGGCACAGCCGGACGCGCTGGCAAATCGAATACGCATCAGTCAGGATCAACCCGTCCAGCCCTCCGGCAGTACCTTCCCTTCATTTGTCGCCCTGATTCAGGATGGCCGATTCCAGACCATCACCCTGTTTGATCCCGATCACGTCAAGAAGCTCAAATTCGGTTCGAATCTGATTGCCAAGACGCCGGATAATCTGTTCGAGCGGGCGGCAGCCACATCCAAAGTGCAATTTGCCTGTGTGTTCGCGCCGGGGCGGAGCGGCGGTGATTGTTTCTGGGTGTTGCCTGTTTATCTGAGCCAGTCTGAGGTGAGTGGCGGCCCGTGGTACATCGTGCTGGCTGCCGTGCTCAATGAAAGCGCACTGGTGCAGTCCATGCCAGCCGGAGAACCCTTGCGGGTTGAGAACGCGGTGCGCACCCTGCTCCTGCTGGCACAGGGGAATGATTCCGCTAAATCCTGGACGACCACCCCGCTGATTGAAGATTTTTCGCCATTGAGCGAACCGCAGATGAGTTCACGTGTTGAACCGGTGAGTGCAAGTGATCTCGACTGTTTCCGCAAGTCACCCGCATTCCTTTCGCTTCAGGCGCGTTTGAGCCCGTACCCGCCGGATGCGGACGTATTGAAGAGCAGCGCCAGCGGGCAGATTGATTGTCAGGAGCATACGCTGCTCTACGCCAGCACACAGATCCCGCAGATCAATGGCCTGCTCTGGGCCGCCACCACGCAGGATATCGTGCTCGATCCGCTGCGCAAGACGCGCCAATGGCTTGCCACGGCTTCCCTGATCGGCGTGTTTACCCTTTTGATCGCCTTGTTCCTGTTTTGGCGCATCATGCGGTTGCAACGAGCCAAAGTGTTGGCCGGTCTGCGGCGCGAGCGTGATCAATTGGCCCAGTTGTGGGATAACATGCCCGCGATGGGGTTAGCCATTGTCAATCCCACCGATTGGCACATCAGCATGGTCAATCAAAGATGGATGCAACTATTCCATGAAAGCCAGGAATCGTTGCAGGGACGGCGTTTTCTGGATGTGATCTCACCGGTAACCGGGCTCAACACCGTCGAGAATCTGACTTCGGGCGACCTCAAACTGCTGGAAGACATCCAGACCGGTTTGCGTGATGAGGTCAGCCTGCTACGCAGAGTGCAGACGGGCGAATCGAGCCAGACCTGGATGCGCTTTCATATCCGTGCGCTCAAATCGAGTCGCCATGACGCCGAAGGCCTCATCGTTGCGGCCGAAAGCCTGGGCGATAGTGTTGAGCAGGCAAACGAACTCAAGGCCGAGCGAGATTTTTGCCGTTTGACTGCCATGTTCTCTCAGCCGCAAGCAAAACCGCCCATAGCGATGCCGATGCCGGGCAGCACAACAGATTCCGTTTCAGAACCGGAAACCGAAACCACGGTTGAAGTCAGTCCACTCACCCCGCTGGCCGAACAGGTCATCGAGCAAAGCAGCCTGCTCGCCATATGCCTGTACACCCACTGGCCGGAGGTCTGGTCGAGCTCATCCGAACTGACCGGCCCGCAGCTCGAACAGCAGGAACATGTATCCTACGAATGCGTCGGCTGCACCGCCCCCGTCCGTGAAATCGCCAATCAAGTCGCACAAATGGGCCTGATCGACCGCGTACTGGTCGCCCAGACCCCCATGTTCATCGACGATCACGCCCGCAACACCAGTATCAGCGGCACACTCCAGAACGATTTGATCGAACAGTTGAAGCAATACCCGGTCGGCGCACTGGCCATCGTCCCGATCCCCGCTATAAACGAAGGCGACCCCGTACGCGCCCTGATCGTATTCGGCGAAGACAACCTACGCTTCACCGAACCGGTCAAAACCTCGCTAATGAGCCTGTTGAAAGCACTGACCATGCGGCTGGATGCGAAGGAGTGAGTTAATAGTTCATCCGCGCAATTTCAGGTCGCACCAAAAGGGTTTTTGGTTTGCAACCAGTTGAAATAAAAAGGTTATTGAAAATCAAATTGATTTGATTAGCGCGACATGCCAAAGTTTATGCCATATAAATCGTGCTATGCCTTCTGATGCCATTACCGTTAACGCCAAGCTCGGATTACCTTTCCAGCTATTTGCAGAAATGGCAGAGTTCGCCGCAGTTGGAAAACTACCGACTTCAAGAGAAGTCGCTGGACCTCCTTTTCAAAAATTTCTGTCCAGACAACAGTGCAATAGAACATATTCTCCTGAAAGTCAGCGCGCTCAATGACTTCTATAGCACCAACATATTTGACACCTACACCGTGGCGAAGCATATCCGTGAAATGAATATCGAAGGCCGCCTTAAGCAGGGCGACCTTTCGCTCGTGAATGAATTGGCTATGGTTACAATCCAAAACAAGAAACGAAATTTTTACTCTTTTGCCTCAAAGTATTGCAGCCACCATTTTCCCGATAGCTTTCCAATCTTCGATTCTTACGTCGAGAAGATGCTGTTGCACTACGCGCGTACCGATAACTTTTATCCCTTCCGCAAGGAGGACTTGAAGCACTATGAGAGCTTCGTCAAAATCATCAAGGAGTTCCAAGCTCATTATGGGCTTGGTCATTTCTCGCTTCGACAAATTGATATATTTCTTTGGCTTGCTGGGAAAGATAGCTTTCCTCCAAGCTATAAAGTCGGCATAACCCGTCGCTCAAGCGGGACGGCGCAAAAGCGTGCCGCCCCTTAGTTTTACGTTAGGCAGCATGCCCATGTCCTTGCCCGCACCCGTCGCAATGGTCAAGTTCCCGGAACTGCTCGAAGCATTTGAGTTTGTGAGTTCTGGCACGCCTTTAGAACATAGCGCTTTCATCAACCCAGACACCGGAGTGATTTACTACCTGTCGTCCGAATTTGAATTTGATGAGGAAGTTCCTGACGACCTCAAAACATCGGACAAATACATTGCAGTTCCGCACAAGAATAACTTGGACCTTGGCCGTGACTTGGCCTTGTCGTTCGCAGATGATGCAATCCCCAGTGAATACGAAACCGTCGCCGCCTTCTTTCGGAAGAAGGGCGCCTATGCACACTTCAAAGGTTTCTTGGAGGCCCATCGGCTCCTTGAACGCTGGTACACATTCGAGGCTCGCGAGACCGAAAAGGCATTGCGCGCATGGTGTAATGAAAACAGCATTGCACTAACTGATGAATCATCTGCTGACTAACCCTTCGGTCAACCGGATCGTTGGCAAGCCTCGCTTGCCCATTCCCTCCGCCATTCGGGCTCCGGCGGCCGGTTATTTCAAACGTTGAGGCTGTAGAAAAAACCCTTGGCAAGAAAATTTATGACCATGGGTAAAACCGACTTCCCAAAATGCGCTGTAATCTATCGTCCTGTCTGAAAGGACCAAGGCACCCCTTGAAAATGACTATTTCGCCCCTTCACGGGGGGTT
>JACDJA010001828.1_pt1 | contig 16614 bp, 7 predicted proteins | sample 7449241 | NCBI WGS metagenome assembly JACDJA01 (sample SAMN14253289, study PRJNA609438) | sludge metagenome | isolation source: initial anaerobic sludge | collected 2018-12-20 | reverse complement strand
GAGGTGTGCGACGACCAGGCCCGGGTGGCCACAGGCCTGCTCGAGCACGCTCACGCGTGGTCCCCCGCGGCCGCCGCGTCGCCGGCGATGACGACGACCGCCGCAGCCACCGGCCCGTCGTGGGTGATCGAGATGTGCAGCTCGATCGCCCCGACGGAGTCGATGACGGCAGCGGCCGTGGCGCCGGCGGGTCGTAGGAATGGCCGGCCCCACGGGTCGGTCAGGACCTCGAGGTCCTGCCAGCGGAGGTCGGCAAGGGCGGGAGCGCGGCCGATCCGGGCCGACGACCACGCCTTGAGGAAGGCCTCCTTGGCGGCGAAGCGCCCGGCCAGTCGCCGTGGTGCCGCGAGGCGGTCATCGGGCCGCTCATCCCTCACGGCGCCGGCCTCGGCCATCTCGGCGGCGGTGAACGTCTCGCGGGCCATCGTCGATCCCGCCACGGCGAGCTGCTCGGAGAACGAGTCGACGTCGACCAGATCGAGCCCCACGCCCAGGACGACGGCCCCTGCGCCGGTCATGCCGGTGCCGCCGCGACCCGACGACGGAACGCAGGTGACTCGCCGATCGTCGCTTGGCGTCGCAGGCGGTCACGCTCCCGGCGTCGTTCCCCTGCTCGCTCCTCGTGGTCGAACACCGCTGTGGCGCCGCGCTCGGCGAGCAACGCCTGGGTGAACACGTCGGGATGCGCGAGCGCGCCGAGGACCGAGACGTGGCCGAAGCCCAGGCTGGTGAACAGCGCGGCACGCGGTGGTCGCTGGAGCTTCAGCGGCGCGTCGTCGAGGACCAGGAACGGTCCGTCCTGCACGTCGGGGTCCACCGAGTCCAGGTTGGGGTTGCCGGGCACGACGCCGTCGTCGAACACGTCGCACAGACCGGCGATCTGCCACAGCGCGGAGCCGCCCTTGGCGTGGCCGGTCAACGACTTCTGCGAGATCACCCGCAGGGGGTTGCCGGCGCTGCGGCCGAGCGCGGCCTGGATCCGTTCGTGGATCGACGCCTCGTTCGGGTCGTTGGCCCGGGTGGAGGTGTCGTGCTTGGACACGACGCGGATGTCGTCAGCGGTGAGCCCGTGCGCGGCCAGCGCCAGCGCCAGCGGCGATCCGGCGTCACCGTGCACGGCTCCCAGCGCGCCCGGACCGGGGGCGGGGATGGAGGTCTGCAGCCCGTCGCCGTAGCTCGACGCGAAGACCACGACCGCCCGGACCGGCAGGCCGAGCTCGGCTGCGACCGAGCCGCGGCAGACCAGGAACGATCCACCGCCCTGGCTCTCCACGAAGCCGGCGCGGGACCGGTCTCCCGGACGACTCATCTCCCTGGGGGTGAAGCCCGCGTCGCTCAGCCGGGCGTCGTCTGCGGTGGCCGACATCTCGGCGAAGCCGACGACGCCCTCGGGTCCGATGTCGTCGAAGCCCCCACCGACGACCACGTCGGCCTTGCCGGCGCGGACCAGGTCGGCGGCGAGCTCGAGCGAGACGCCCGCGGTGGCGCATGCTGCCACCGGGTGGATCATCGGACCGGCGCCTCCCACGAAGGACTGCACGGCGTGGGCCGGGACGACGTTGCCGAGCGCCTCCTGCAGCACGTCGTTGGCGTGCGGCACCTGTCGTCGAGGGGCCAGGTGGATGGTGCGGATGCTGTCCATCCCGCCCATGCCCGTGCCCTGGGTGCAGGCCACCCGGCTGGCGTCGACGACCTCCAGGAGCTCTTCGGGGTCGGTGCCGGCGTCGCGGAACGCCTCGGCGGTGGTCGCCAGGTTCCACGCCGCTATCTTGTCGACCGCAGCGGCCATCTCGGTCGGCACGCCGAACGCCGTGGGCGCCATGCCGTCGGGGATCGGTGCGGTGACCTGGCGAGGCAGCGGCACCCGATGAGATGCCCACAGCGCCGCTCCGGCGGGGACGGTCACCGTCCACGCACCGTCGATCGACTGCGCGGTGGCACCGGGAGTGGCCTCGGTCAACGCCCGGGCGTCGTCGGCGGATCCGACCGCGAGGGTGACCGGTCGCTCGGTGAAGACGCGCAGCTCTCCCTCGATGGACTGCTCGGTGCGGCGGATCCCGCAGCGGGATGAGACCTCCTCGCGGTAGCGCCCGGCGACGTGGGCCTCGTCGACCTCCTCGTCGGTGGCGACGTCGACCCAGGTGCCCTTGGTGCCACCGCTCCACTCGAGCAGTCCGCAACCGACAGCGAGCTCCAGGACCGCCCGGGCCGGCAGATCGTGGTGTCGCTCGGCCGCGGCGCGGGTGGACGAGGTGCCCCACGGTCCGATCTCGGCCACGCCGCAGATCACGACCATGTCGTCGAGCGCGATCGTCGGCGCGCTCGGTGAGCTCGCGTCGGGCATCGGTGCCGACGGGGCCGGCACCGGGCGTGGGAGCGCTCGGAGCGCCACCGCCTGCGGCTGGGCCATCACGTCGTCGTGGGTCCCGTTGCTCTCGCTTCCTGCGGTGCCGCGGACCAGCTCGGCGAGCGCCGATCGGTCGACGGCGTCCAGCCCGCCGGTCAGGTCCACGCGGGCGTCGCCCGGCCCGCGGTCGCCGTTCGGCGCGCAGAGCTCGGCGATCCGCCGGCCGACGTCGACGGCGTCCAGCGTGGAGATCCCCAGCCGGTCCTCGACCAGCGGTGCCAGCGCGTCGTGTCCGCCCATCAGGCCGGTGCCGCGGACCCAGCCGATCTCCACGCCGATCGTCCGGCAGCGATCGCCCCACCGACGAGCCTCGGCCGCGCGCCGGGTGGCCAGCACCTCGAGGCCCGCCTTGGCGTGGCCGTAGGCGCCGTCGCCGCCGAACATCCCGTGGTTGGGCGACATCGGCAGCACGGCTGTCAGAACGCCTCCGCTGTCGTCGGTCCGCTCGCCTCGCGACTCCGCGCAGCGGGCGACCAGCCGCTCGACGCCGAGCAGCATGACGCGCAGCTCCACCTCCTGGCGTGGGCCGGCGTCGGCCGCGTCGCCGAGCACGCTCGGAGCGGCGAACGGCACGACCACGTCAGGTGGGCCGGGGTGCGGCATCGGCGAAGGTGTCGGGCGTTCCAACCAGTCGATGACGGCGTCGACGTCGCGGAACGACGCCAGGTTGGCCGGCACCACGAACAGGCGCGCTCCTGGTCCGGCGTGGCGCCGCTCCAAGGCACGCCAGGCCCGGCGTCGAGCCGGGTCGATGCGGCTGGTGAGCGCCACGACGGTGGCGCCCGAGCCGAGCAGCGACGCCACGACCTGCTCGCCGATCGAGCGGGGCGACGCACCCGAGACCAGGACGGTCAGGCCGGACACGTCGAGCGCGGGGTCGGCGGCGCCGCGTCCCTGTCGGATCCGCCACAGGTCGTCGTCGAGCCGTGGCTGGTAGCGGTCACCTTCGGCGTCGGACGGGTAGCGGTCCGCGCCTGCGCCGAGGTACCACTCGACGCTCCGGTCGAAGCGCTCGTCGCTGCCGGCGAATCGGGCGAGCCGGGTGACCAGCGCCGAGCGCTCGGCGCGGCCGGCGGGCGGGTCGTGGACCAGTCGGTCCAGGTCCGCCCGCGCCCACGCGACCCCCGACGACAGCAGCTGCACGCACGACGGATCGAACACGGGACGGACCTCGTCCGCTCGTCCTGCCCCGTGCTCTGCCTCGAGCTCCGCAAGCCGCTCTCCGAGTTTCGACGTGTCGTCGTCGACGGTGTGGGCCGCGCCGTGCAGGTCGATCCCGGTCGAGGCCGAGAGCGTGGCGACGGCGGCGTCAGCGGCGTCGGTCACCGCGCTGGCGACGCCCCGTACGAGCGATTCGACCGCTGCGCCGTCGACACCGGCGCCCGAGTCCTGCGAGCTCGGCCGGGACAGCGTGACGCCCAGTCGATCCGCGGCCGAGGTGAGCGCCGCCTCGACGAGCTCGTCGAGGTCGTCCGCGTCGAGCGTGAGCAGCGGCCCGCCGCGTCGACTCGTTCCCTCTCGGGTGCCGATCGCGACCTCCAGGCGGCAGCGATCGACCCAGCCGTCGCCCAAGCCCCAGGTGGTGCGGACCGCTTCGGCGATCCTGGCGGGGGAGACGCCGCAACGCCCGGCGGCCGCCGCCACACCCGTGTCGATCATCGCCGTCAGCACCGGTCCGGGGTGGCGATGGGAGCGAACGTGCTCGTCGAGGCGGGTCAGCAGCTCGCCGAACGGGATCTCGTGGGCGCCGTCGATGGCCCCGATGCCGAGCTCCTTGCCCAGGTCCATGAGCACCTGGTTCCGTCGTGACGACGCGCCTTCGACCATCTGGTCCACGGTGTCGTCGCCCAGCTGGTCGAGCCGCAGGCCGGCGCTCATGGCGAGCAGGGCGGGCACGGCGTCGACGAGGGTGACCGGTGCGTCGTCCACCGTCGCTGGCGCTGTGGGTGCTGTGGGTGCTGTGGGTGCTGTGGGCACCGGCTCGATCGCCGGGGTGGCGACGTCGGGATCCTCGGAGTCGTCGGCATCGACCGGCGTCGAGTCCTCGGTCTGCTCGAACACGGCGGTCTCGTCGATCTCGATGTGCAGCACCTGGGCGCCGTAGCCCTCCGCCTCGACGGCGGCCTTGGTGAGGTTGGCCAACGTGGGCGACGTGCCCACCCCGACTTCGATCACGCGCTCCACGCCCAGGCCGCCGTCCTCGATCGGGGTGAGCAGCACGTCGGTCGCCTCGATCCAGCGCACCGGCGACGCGAACTGCCACGCCAGCAGCTCGATGAGCACCTGGCGGGTCAGCCGAGCGGGGTTCTGCAGCTGTCGGTCCCAGTCCGCCAGGAGCTCCGCGCACGCCTGCCCGTCGCAGACAGCGGCGATCCCTTCGACGTAGGTGCGGTCCAGGCGGAACGCCACCGGGTAGAGGTTGGGGACGTAGCGACCGACGAGTCGCTCGGGGTCGACCTCCATCGGCAGGGCCCGGTCGAGGTGCTCGCGGAACTCGGCCACGCCCGCAGCGAGCGCACGGGAGTGGAACGGCACGTCGATGCCGGGAACCTCGATGTAGGGCGGCCGCCCCGGTGTGGTCCCTGCACCCAAGCGACGACGCAGCTCCGCCAGTGCGGCGACCGTGCCGGCCACGGCGTACTGGCGGCCGCGCAGGTTGTGGTTCACGACCTCGCACAGCTCCCCGGTCGACGCGGCCACCTGGTCGACCAGCGCACAGGCGGCATCAGCGGCGAGCGGCGATCCGTCGCCGTTGCGGGCCAGGTGCGGTCGCACCGCCGCCAAGCGGTACTCCGATGCCCCGTGGCTGTCGCGGGGCACCAGGGTGTGCATTGCGCTGCCGCGGGCCCACACCACGCCGAGCACGACCTCGAGGGGTAGGACGCCGCCGACCGCGGCCATCGCGTTGTACTCGCCCACGGAGTGGCCGGCGAGCACGGCGTCGTCGTCGAACACGCCGAGCTCCTTCAGCTCGGCGAGCTGCGACGCGGCGAGCGTCGCCATCGACACCTGGGTGAACTGGGTCAGGTGCAGCACGCCGTCCGGGTGGCGGTGCGACACGGTCGGGCCATCGCCGACCGACAGCTCGATCTCGGTCGGGTTCCGGTCGATCACGTCCACGATCGAGAAGCCGAGCTCGGAGCGGCAGTAGCGCTCTGCCCGCTCCCACACGTCGCGGGCCGCCTGGCTGCGCTCGCGGGCGGCCTTGCCCATGCCGCGGTGCTGGATACCCTGGCCCGGGAACAGGTACGCGGTGCGCGGAGGGGCCAGCAGCGCTTCGCCGACCGCCACCGGTCGATCGCCGCAGCGGAGGTCGATCTCCGCCACCCGCCGACCGTTCTCCATGGCGATCCGGGTGACGGTGACGGTGAGCTCCGCGCCGGGCTCGACCACGTCGAGGAACCGCAGGTCCCAGGACACCAGCCGCTCCGATCGTCCGGCCAGCACCTCGTCGATCACCACCTCCTGCGCGACTGCGCTGGTCCACATGCCGTGGACGATCCGCCGTCGCAGTCCAGCCAGGCGAGCCACCAGTTCGCTGCGGTGCAAGGGGTTGGCATCGCCGGACAGCAGCGCGAAGGCGTCGCTGCACTCGGGCGATCGGCGCACGGCACGGGCGAGGAGGCGTCGGGGGGTGTCCACCCGGGCCGCATCGTCCGGTCCGTCGAACGGGTCGTCGACGGTCCGGTCATCACCGGCGTCGAGTGCTGCGATCGGCTCGCCCGGCGCTCGTCGGATCAGGAACACGTCCTCGAAGCGTCGGCCGTCGACTGCGACCGACGTCTGCAGCTCGACACCGGCGGCAGTGAGCCGGGTGGTGGTCTCGACTTTCCCGTCGCCGTCGGATCCGTCACCGCCCGCTCCGGCGACTTCCTGTTGGGCACCGCCGAGCACGGTCACGCCATGACGGGCGTGCACCAACCTGACCATCGATTCGCCGGCACCCTCGCGACCCAACGCCTCGAACAGGTCGGGCCAGACCCGGACCATCGACGCGTCGACGCTGACCGCGGCACCGAGGCGTTCAGCCCCGCCAGGTGTGGATCCGAGCGCTCGGGCCCGCTCGGATGCGGCGACGACCATCGACATCAGCCGCCGCTGCGCGGCGACGAGGGAGCCGTCGTCGATCGCCGCAACGGCCACGCCGGCTCGCTCGGCCACCTCGACGTGGAACGTGAGACACCCGTCGCCGTCGATGCCGACCAGTGCCGGCCAGCGGAGCTCGACCGACACCGTGCCGACCGCGCCGAGCGGACCGCGGAGGATCAGCTCCTCGGCGTCGCCGATCGTTGCGTGAGCCGTGACGACATCGCCCTCGGAGTCGAACGTCCACTCGGCACCCTCGGCCATCCGCAGGATCGGTGACGGGACCGAGACCCCGCCCGAGACGCCGCTCGACACCAGGGTCGGCAGCTCGGTGAGGGTCGCTACGGCGGAAGGTGCCGCGACGGTGGTGGCCCGGTCGGCCACGGCGGCCACCGCGGCCTCGGCCATGCGGTCCAACAGCTCGGCGACGGGCTCGTCGATGCGCTGGATGCCGGCGAGCGCAGCCGGACCGGGGATGACCAGCACCTCGTCTGCGGTCCAGGTCTCGGAGTGCGCCTGCCAGAGCGAGTCCGACAGGTACCGGCGTCGCACCTCGGCGTCGATGGCGGACACGAACGGGACCGGCTTGCCGGGGCGGTCGCACAGGGCGACGAAGTGGGCGGCGTCCGACGGCTCGACCTCGGCCTGCGCCGCGATCGGGTAGGCGCTGACCAGACGGTCGATCACCGACGCCGGGTCGTCGAAGTCGGCGGGGTCGTGCTTGACGTCGGCGAACAGCGAGTCGAAGGACCCCTCGTCGACGTCGCTGCAGCGCGCTTCCCATCGTCGAACCAGGTCGGCGAAGAGGATGCGATGGGAGCGGTCGAGCCAGCAGCCGTCCTCGTAGCGCCCGTCGGCGCCCAGTGCGGTCAGCGCGACGAACCGGTCCAGCGCCGCCTGGTAGGTCATGGACGTGAGCTCGCCGAACGCCGGCTTGGCCGTCAGCGCCAGAGCCGATTCGATCTCGTCGCGTCGCTCGGTCACCTGTGCGATGTCGCCCGCCATGTCGTCGAGGAGGAGCGCGACCCGCGCCGCATGGGTGTCGAGGTAGTGGATGTCGGCGCCGAGTCCGGAGCGGCCGGAGGTCACAGACCCGCGCACCTGGCCCCGGGACACCGGGCCGTCGTGGCCGGCCGCCGCGGCGAGCGCGGCCTTGACCGATGCCGACGCAGTGGACTCGGCGGTGGCCATCGCTGCGGTGCCGACGAGCACTGCGTCCACCGGCATCGCGACGGCGGCGTGTCGCAGCGACCACGATCCATCGAGCAGCTCGGCCGCTCGTTCGGGGGTGCCGACCCCGCCGCCGACGGCGAGCGCCACGTTGGGCCGTCTGCGGACCTCGTCGTAGGTGGCGATGAGCACCTGCTCCAGGTCGCTCCACGCGTGGTGTCCGCCGGCCAGGCCGCCTTCGAGGTGCAGCCAGATGCGGTGCGGGGTGCCGTCGGCGATCTCCAGCACCTTGCGGACCCCGGCCTCGTCGCCGGGCTTGAACGCGTTGCACCACATGCCGTCGGCGACGAGGTCGTCGATCAGGGCGACGGCGTCGTCGCGGTCGGGGATGCCGGCGGAGATCGTCACGCCGCAGATCGGTGCGCCCTCGCGGCGGGCCTTCTGCACCAGCCGGTCCCGACCCAGGTGCAGACCCCAGAGGTACGGGTCGAGGTGCAGTGCGTTGAAGACGACCTCCTGACCCGTGTCGAGCAGCTCGCCGAGCTCGTCGAGCCGCTCGGAGAGGATGGCCGCGCTCACCTGGCCGCCACCGGCGAGCTCGGCGATGTGGCCGCCGTTGGCCGCAGCGGCCACGATCGCCGCGTCGACCGTGGTCGGGGTCATGCCGGCCAGGACCACGGGCGAACGTCCGGTCCACTCCGTGTGGCGGGTGTGGAGCCGCCGCCGACCGTCGGTCGTCAGTGCGGTCCGCGGCGCGAATCGCGAGTAGTCGATCGCGGCGCTCGGGCGTTCGGTTGCCAGCGACAGCGACCGGAGCTGCGCGGGATCGCCCAGAGCGAGCACGGTCGCGCCGGTGCCGCGAAGGCTGCGATCGGTCAGGCGGGCCGTCACGACCGATGGTCCGGGGTCGATCACGAACGTCGGCGCTGCGGTTGCAGCTGTGGCCGTCGCTGTTGCCGTCGCGATGGCCGTCGCGATGGCGACGAGCGTGTCGGCCCAGCGCACGGGGTGGTGGCACAGCGACTCGAGCAGCTGCTTCGTGAGGTCGCCACCGGTCAGGACCCGGCCGTTCCGCGGGTCGACGAGCGGGACGCGGAGGTCCCCGTCGAAGGAGATCCCTGCATCTGTCACGCGCCGCGCCGCCAGCGCGGTGGCCGTCGCGAGCGCCGGATGGTGGAACGCCACGGGTGAGCTGAGCGGCTCGGAGCGGACGCCGTGTCGCCGGGCGATGGTGCGCCGCCACGTCGCCAGGTCGTCGGGTCGACCGCTCAGCACGAACCGGTCCCACGCGTTCTGCAAGGAGATCGCGACGCTGCTGTCGGGATGCTCCGCGAGGAGCGACTGCAACGCCGGCTCCGTGATGCCCGCGACCGCGAGCATCGGGACCTCATCGAGCGCGTCGCTGCGATCCGTCATGCGAATCGACCAGGGGTGTGCCGCGACCGATTCACCGGTGATCGCGAGCGCGAGGACGACGTCGGCAGCGTGGTCGGCGCCCAGGCCACCACCGTGTCGAGCGACCGCCCACGCCGAGAGCAGTCCCGAGCTGTGACCGGTGACGGTGCTGATCCCGCTGCTCACGTCGAGCCCCGACTCGGTCAGCGCCCGCACCGCGCTCAGCTGCGCCAGCGCGGTGCCGGCCAGGCGTGCGGGCGCCGAGGCCGTCCAATTGGGTGCGGGAGCGTCGTCGGGCCGGAGGTCCAGCCAGCGCTCGACGCCCTCAGGAGCGAGCGCCAGGGTCGGGGAGAGGTCGGGACGACGGGTCAGCCGACGACCGAGGGTCGCGAGCACTTCGCTCGTCCAGGACTCCACGTCGGGACGCCCCGCGACGACGTGTCGCAACCCGTCGAACCAGTCGTCGTCCTGACCCGCCAGGGTGAGGATCCCCCTGGCTCGGCCGTCGATGAGGTCGGCTCCCACCGAACCGGTCTCCACAAACATGACAACTCCCTCATGATCGAATGACCGGAATGACTACTCCAGATGAAGGGGTCGAGACAACGAGAACATGAGGAAAACGTCGGAATATCTTCCGAACTCCGTTCATCGGATGGGCCGGTCCGGCGCTGTCGTCCCGGGGGTGCGACGAGGTCGGGCGCGCTGCGACGCTGGTGTCGACCGTGCTCCCGACGTACCGTCGCAGGTCGCCGTGTCCTGTCCGGGTGATGTGCCTGGATCGGTGATGTGGCTGGATCGGCGAGGTGGGGGGAACCCGATGATCGAGAAGGTCGGCAAGGGAGCGCTCTGGGCGGCGATGGCGGGCGTCGTCGTGACGGCCGTGCTCGCCGTGACGCTGGACGTGCGCTGGCTCTGGGCAGAGGTCGTCCTGGTGCCGGCGGTGCTGGTCGGATGTTGGGACCTGACGCAGACACGCCACAGCATCCTGCGGAACTACCCGATCCTGGGCCACTTCCGATTCCTGCTCGAGGGGATCGGCGCCGAGCTGCACCAGTACCTGGTGGAGAGCAACACCGACGGCCGACCGTTCGACCGCGACACCCGGTCGTTGATCTACCGACGGGCCAAGGGCGTGGCCGACAAGAAGCCGTTCGGCACCGAGCTCGACGTCTACAGCGAGGGCTACACGTGGCTCGCACACTCGATCACGCCACGACCGGTCCCCGAGGACCCGGTGGGCGCGCTGCGCGTCGTCGTGGGTGGCGATCGTTGCACCCAGCCGTACTCGTTGTCGGTCCTCAACGTCTCGGCCATGAGCTTCGGTGCGTTGAGCGGCAGCGCGATCGCGGCGATCAACGCCGGTGCGCGAGCAGGGCGCTTCGCCCACGACACCGGCGAGGGGGGCATCTCCCGCTACCACCGCGGCCCCGGCGGGGACCTCATCTGGCAGATCGGCACCGGCTACTTCGGCTGCCGTGATGCCGAGGGTCGCTTCGATCCCGAGCTCTTCGCCGAGCAGGCCGTCGACCCCCAGGTGAAGATGATCGAGCTCAAGGTGTCCCAGGGCGCCAAGCCAGGTCACGGCGGCATCCTCCCCGCGGCCAAGGTCACGGCAGAGATCGCCGAGGCGCGACGGGTGCCCGCGGGACGCGACGTGCTGTCGCCCACGTGGCACAGCGCGTTCTCCGACCCGATCGAGATGGTCGAGTTCCTCGACCAGCTCCGGGAGCTCTCGGGCGGCAAGCCCGTCGGGTTCAAGATCTGCATCGGGGACCCGCGTGAGCTCATGTCGATCGTGAAGGCGATGCTCCAGCTCGGCACGTACCCCGACTTCATCGTCGTCGACGGCGGCGAGGGCGGCACGGGCGCCGCTCCGCTCGAGTTCTCGAACTCGCTGGGGATGCCCCTGATCGAGGGGTTGATGCTCGTCCAGAACGTGCTGACGGGAGCCGGCGTTCGAGACCGGATGAAGGTCGGCGCCAGCGGCAAGATGGTCACGGCGTCGGCCATCGCCCAGTCGATGGCGCTCGGCGCGGACTGGTGCAACACGGCGCGCGCCTTCATGATGTCGGTCGGTTGCATCCAGGCCCAGCAGTGCCACACCAACCGCTGCCCGGTCGGCGTTGCGACCCAGGACCCGAAGCTGCAGAAGGCGCTCGTGGTCGAGGACAAGTCCGTCCGGGTCGAGCAGTTCCACCGCAACACCGTCGGCGCGCTCGCCGAGATCGTCGCGGCGATGGGGCTGGATCACCCGAGCGAGCTCGAGTCGGACTTCGTGGTGCGTCGGGTCAGCCAGTACGAGGTGCGGACCTTCGGCGAGATCCACCCGACGGTGCCGACCGGCTCGCTGCTCGCCGGCACCGCGCCCGAGCGGTTCCAGACCGTCTGGGACCGTGTCGGCACCACTGCGTTCCGCCCGGCCGTCGGCCGCGTCTGAGGCGCTCGGTGACCCTCGTCGGTCGTTCTGCGGTGAGGATCCGACCGTTCCGGTCCTGACTTCTCGTCAGAACCGGGGTCGGGGGTCGCTGGGGAGGTGCGGGTCAGGGAGCGCGGAACTCGACCGGGGCATCGAACGCCGCCCTGCGGACCGAGCGTCGGAGCGTGGCGAGCACGACCGGTCCGATCAGGCAGATGGCCGCCACGGTGGTGATCGCCCGGCCGGTGTCCCAGCCGATCGTCGACGTCGCCAGCGTGAACAGGACGAACCGGTGCAGGTTCTCGAGCACCGGCGCGCCGGCCACGAAGCTCAGCTCGGTCCCTTGGCCGATCGAGTACGGCCAGAACCACATGTTCATCAGGAACCCGAAGGCGTACGCGGCGAACGCGCCGTAGGCGGCCAGCAGGGCGATCTCCGCCCTCCCCCTGAGGGGCGCGCCGCCGAAGCTGTCGGGGAGCAGGCCTGCGCCCAGCCCCACCCACGCGGAGGCCATCATCTGGAACGGCAGCCACGGCCCGATGCCCGCGGTGAGGATCGCCGATGCGAACAGCGTGGTGTTGCCGAGCACGAAGCCGAAGCCCGGTCCGTACACACGTCCGGCGAGCACGAGCAGGAAGAACATGATCTCGATGCCGGCCACGCCGGCACCCATCGGCCGGAGCGCGGCGCCGATCGCCGAGAGGACCCCGAGCATGGCGAGCGCCTTGGTGTCCATGCCGCCCGAGTGCAGCTCCGAGAGCACCACGGCGATGACCACCGGCAGGATCAGCGCGAACAGGAACGGGGCGTCGGAGCGGTCGCTCGTCGGGCCCGAAACCAGCAGCGGCCAGTGGAACATCGCCAGCCCGGCTATCGACGCGTTGGCGAGCACCACGGGGGGACGCGTCCGGACCGGAAGCGCCCGCCGTCGGCGCTCCTGCGTCGCTCGGTCGCTCAGCACGACACGTCCCCGGCGCGGGTGGCGGTGAGGGCGAGCGACGCTCGGACCTCCCCGACGGTGAGCCAGCGCAACGGCGCCAGCACCTTGGCGACCTGCGGAGCGAACGCCGGCGAGGCGACCACCACGTCGGCCGTCGCGCCGTCCGCGACGACCTCGCCCTGGGCCATGACCACGACGACGTCTGCGCTCGATGCCACGAACTCCACGTCGTGGGTCGAGACCATGACGGCGTGGCCCGCGTCGGCCAGCTCACGCAGCACCGCGGCGAGGTTCGCCTTGGCCTCGTAGTCCAGGCCGCGGGTGGGCTCGTCGAGCAGCACCACCGCTGGTGACGCCGTGAGCTGGATGGCCAGCACCAACGACAGGCGCTGGCCCTCCGACAGGTCCTTCGGGTGGCGGGAGCGGTCGATCCCGACGACGAGCCGCTCCAGGAGCGCATCGCAGGTCCCGGCCGGTCGGCCGGCGTCGACGTCGGCCTGTGCGCACTCCTCTGCCACCGTCGACAGGTAGAGCAGGTCGCCCGGTGTCTGAGGGACCATCCCGACCAGTCGCCGCGCCTCGGCGGCCGACAGGGTTGTGGTGTCGATGGGGCTGGTGTCGATGGGGCTGGTGTCGATGGGGTGTCGGACCGCGACGGTGCCCGCCGTCCGGGGTCCAGAGCCCTGCAGCGACCACATGAGGGTCGACTTGCCCGAGCCGTTGCGCCCCATGAGCGCCACGACCTGCCCGGCGTGCAGGTCCACGTCGACGTCTCGGACCGCGGTCCTCCGGCCGTAGGTGACCGTCACCTTGCGCGCCGAGAGCACCGGGTCGGGGTCCTCTGGTGCGAAGCCGGGGAACGGCGGCGGCACGGTGGCCAGGCGGTCACGGAGCGCGGGTGCCGCTCGTCGGGCGTCGCGCACCGAGAGCGGCAGCGGGTGCCAGCCGACGGTCCGACCCAGCTCGACGACCGGCGGAGCGATCGACGTCGTCGCCAGGATCGTCGCGGGGTCGCCGTGCACGACGCTGCCGTCGCCGTGCAGGTACACGACCCGGTCAGCGAACTGCACGACCCGCTCCAGACGGTGCTCGGCGATCACGACCGTCACCCCCAGGTCGTGGACCAGGCGGGTGATGGCGGCGAGGACCTCTTCTGCAGCGGTCGGGTCCAGCGCCGAGGTCGGCTCGTCGAGCACCAGCACCCGGGGGTGCGCAGTCAGCACCGAGCCGATCGCCACACGCTGCTGCTGGCCGCCGGACAGCGTGCGCAGCGCTCGGTTGCGCAGCTCGGCGATGCCGAGCAGGTCGAGCGTCTCCTCCACGCGCTTGCGCATGACGTCGGACGGGACGGCGAGCTGCTCCATGCCGTAGGCGAGCTCCTCTTCGACCGTGTCGGTCACGAACCCGGACAAGGGGTCCTGGCCGACCACACCGACCACCTCGGCGAGCTCCCGGGGCGGGTGCTGCGCCGTGTCGCGCCCGTCGACGGTGACCCGGCCGTGGAGGGTGCCGCCGGTGAAGTGGGGGACCAGGCCGTTGATCGCGCCGAGGAGCGTCGACTTGCCGGTGCCGGTCCGGCCCACGACCAGGCAGAGCTCGCCCTCGTCGACGACCAGGTCGACGTCGCTGATCGTGGGCTGCGTGGCGTCGGGGTAGGTGACGCCGACCTGGTCGAAGCGGATCACCGGAGCACCGGCCCTCGGAGGTCGGGGGCCCGGTCGGTCGCCTCGTCGGACCCATCGTGACCGGTGTCGTTCAGGGCGGTGTCGTTCAGGGCGGTGTCGTTCAGGGCGGTGTCGTCCTGGTCGATGCCCATGCGCACCGGTGGCGGGGCGATGACCGACGGCAGGGCACCGAGCAGCACCGCCACGGTGGCGAGCGGCGGCAGCTCCGGCCACTGCAGCGGCTGCAGCGACGGGTTCAACAGCGTGGGGTCGACCGACGACGTGACGTACAGGAGCCCTCCGACCGCGAGGCCGGTCGCCGCCACGCCCCACTCGGGCGCCCGCCACGGGTCCGGACGGTAGCGGGAGCGACCGATCCGTGAGCCCGACGCCGCGAAGCCGACGGTCGCGACGGCGAGCCCGGTCAGCAGCATCGGCAGGCCGAGGACCCTGGGGGTCGTGGCGTCGAGCAGGCCGTAGGTGCCCACGCAGACGCCGAGCAGGCCGCCGACGACCAGCGCAGCGGTCCAGCGCCGGGAGGCGTGCGACGCTCCGGCGGTGCGGCCGTAGCCCCGGGAGTCCATCGCCGCGGCGAGCAGGAGCGAGCGGTCGAGGGCATCGGTCAGGACCGGGATCGCCACCTGGCGGAACCAGCGCGTTCGGCGACCGACCTCGCCACGCAGCTTGCGAGCCCGGGCGACGCGCTGCGCGCTCTCGGCAAGCTGCGGTGCGACCGTGAGGGCCACGGTGATCGCGGACCCCACCTCGAACAGCGCGCTCGGCACCGACTTGAGCAACCGCTTGGGGTTGGCCAGCACGTTCGCCGCGCCCATGCAGATGATCATCGTGGCCAGCCGGAGGCCGTCGTAGAACGCGGCCAGGACGCCCTCGAGGCTGACGGGACCGCCGATGCGGATGCCGGCGGCCGCTTCGGGCAGCGGGATCTCGGGCAGTGTGAACAGCACGTGCTCGCCGTGCTGGCCATCGAAGAGCATCCGGAACACCACGCGGATGGCGATGATGACCAGGCCGACGACCAGGTAGGCCGTGAAGCCCTGCGCCCACGGGGCGTCGGAGCGCCGGGCCGACACGACGAGCGCGACGACGGCGACGATGATGGCGAGCAGCAGCGGGTTGGTGGTGCGGCTCGCCGCGGTGGCCATCCCGAGCGCCCACAGCCACCATGCGCCCGGATGCAGGTCGCGGGGCAGTCTCGGGGCCGACGGGGCGAAGGCGCTCACTGCGCTGCGTCGACTCGGCGGCGGACCACCACGGAGGTCCCGGTCAGCGCGCCGATGATCGCCAGCGCGACGACCACGCCGGCCGGCGAGCTCCTCGGCACCGCCGTTGCCCGCTCCGCGCTCGCGCCGTTGATCGCGACCTCCTCGCCGTCGGCGTCGACGACCGTGCTCGCTGTGGTGGCACCGCCCGGTCCCGACGCCGATCCCGACGACCCGGAGGTGCCGTCCTCCACCTCCGTGTCCGGAGCATCGGTCGCCGGCGAGGTCGTCGCGGCAGTGGCCGGGTCCGTGGGAGCGGTCGTGGTGGTGGCCCCGGATGCGCTCGGCGCGGACGGTGCAGCGGAGTTCGGGCCGGTGCCCAGTCCGCTCGCGGCCGCACCCGGTCGCACCGCGCCGCTGGCGCCGGGCGTGGTCGGCGACCCGTCGCCGGTGGGTCGGGGCGTGGTCGGCGGCACCGTCGTCGCGGTGGTCGAGGGATCGCAGTCGCCGGCGAGCAGCGCCGTCGGTGCGCCCGGCACCTGAGGGGGCGGTGGGTACCTGGGGGTCGGGGGGTTGGACGCGGTCCTCTTGTAGGAGAACGACCACGCCTCGACGGTGCCCTCCGGCGGTCGCCGGGTCCCCCCGCCCAGGTTCGAGTAGCACCAGCCTCCGCCTCGGGGGGCCATCCAGTGCGACCAGTACGCATGGGCCGGTGATGTGGTCTGGCACGCGTCCCTCAGCGTCGTTCCATCCGGCATCGCCATCCCGGCTGCTGACGGCTTGCCGTCGATGCGGCAGAGGAACCCGGCGACGCGGAGCGTCGCCGTCCACGGGATGCCGGCTCGATCCAGCGCTTCGAACCCGGTGGTGACCGCCACATCGGTGCAGCGGACCCAGATGCCGCCGCCGAGCTCCTGGAAGTCGACGACCACGGTGACGCCGGCCGCGGTCGGACACGGGCCCTCGCTCCATGCTCCGGCGCTGCGGGTGCCCGGTCCGAACGGGCTCAGCACGACGAACGAGAGGAGCAGGCCGGTGGCCGGCACCAGGACCGTGCCCCGACGCCGCGTCACCGGCGGCGCCAACGTCCTGGCGATCCGAGCACGGCGCCGAGTGCGACCAGCGCGACGGAGATGGCGAGCAGCGTCGTCGGGTCCCCGCCGGTGCTCGCCAGGCCGGTGCTCGTAGCGCTCGGCGCCGAGCCGCCGGTGCCGCCGGATTGCTCGAGCTGCGCTGAGTCGACCGACGGAGCGGGGACGCCCACCACGGTGGTCGTCGTGATGTCGGGCAACGTGGTGTCGGGCAACGTGGTG
>JACDJA010001826.1_pt1 | contig 16626 bp, 9 predicted proteins | sample 7449241 | NCBI WGS metagenome assembly JACDJA01 (sample SAMN14253289, study PRJNA609438) | sludge metagenome | isolation source: initial anaerobic sludge | collected 2018-12-20 | reverse complement strand
GGCGCCAATGGCCGCCAGGTCGAGGTGGCGCCGTTGGTCGACCGGGGTGCTGGTGTCGAGCATGGTCCCGGCGCCATGCACCTGCGGCTGCTCGACGGCGAGGAGCGCAACAAGCTGCGGGTGCTGAAGGCGGCCACCGAGGCCAACGCGCCGATCTACCTGGCCATCCTGGCGGTGTTCGTCGCAGCCCGAGAGCGCTACGAGGTGGAGATCCGCACCGAACGCATCGCCGCGGAGCTGGCGGCGGCGGGCCTCGGTACCGAGGGGTTGGAGCCCGCCCTCGAGCAACTGCGCGACTGGGGCAACCTCACCTGGACCCAGGACACGGTCCGGGTCTCCCGGCTCGAGGACTTCCGGCGCCGCCGGGCGCTGTGGCAGCTGACGGCGGCGGGGCAGGCCTCCCACGATGCGGTGCTGGCCGTGCTCGGCGCGTCGGACCAGGGTGGATCGTTACAGCGCACCCTGTTTCGGGACATCCGCGACAACCTGGCGCTGCTGGCCGATGCGATCGATCGTTCCGACGGCGAGCAGGTGTACCTGCGCCTGCGGGACCTGGACGGATCGCTGCGGGAACTGGCCGCCAACGCCCGCGACTTTCACGCCGCCGTCGCCCAGCTGCGCCGCGAGCACGACGCGGACCCGGCCCGCTTTCTGGTCTACAAGGACCTGCTGATCGACTACCTGGAGCAGTTCCTCGACCACCTGATGACCCAGCGGGGCCTGGTGGCCCGAGGGGTGGAGGCGGTGAACCAGCGGGGGGTCGAGCGGCTGGGCGAACTGGCGGCGGCGGGCGACGACTCGGCCGGCTTGTTCGACACCGACGACCGGGCCGAGCGATGGTGCAACCGTTGGACCGGCCTGGCCGACTGGTTCGTCTCGGTCGGCGACCGGCCCTCCGGCGCCGACGACCTCACCGCTGCCACCACGACGGCCATCCGTGAGCTGCTGGCGTTGCTGCGGCGGGTGACCGAGAGCGCTCGCCGCCCGATCACCCGAGCGTCGGAGCTGTTGGTGCTGGCCCGCTGGTTCCGCCGCATCGACGACCGGGCCGCCGCCGAGCTGTTCGATGCCGCCTTCGGCCTGGGTCGGCCGCTGCACTTGAGCGACGGCGAGGCCGACGACGAGACGGTTGCTGCGTCCGACTCGTGGTGGGATGCGCCTCCGGTGAACGTGCCGGTGACGTTGCGCGAGCACGGCCGGCGCCCGTCGCCGGGGCGCCCGGCCCAGGCCACCGACTATTCGGTCACCAAGGCCCAGCTGATGGCTGAGCACCGGTCGGCACAGACGGCCCGGGCCGAGGCGGCCGCTCGGCTGTGTGCCAGGCCGGTGGAGGGACGGGTGCTCTCCGACGCTGAGGCCACGATCCTGTTCGAGCTGCTCGATCGGGCGGCGCATTTGCGTTCGGTCGGCGACGAGCCGGGCAGCGACGACCCGGTTCGCGTCGAGGGTGCGCAGGCCACGTTTCGGCCCGACCCCGACGGCATGGTCATACGAACCCGCCGAGGTTCGCTCACCATCGGCGAGCACCGCCTGCACATCGAGCCGGTTGGAGCCACGTCGTGAGCGCTGTGACCACCGGCCTGATCGCTCCGTTCGACGGAGCCACCTCGGGTCCGAGGGCGGCGGTGCAGATCGATCCCGGCGAACTCGAGGATTTCCAGCGCACCGCTCGGCTGCTGTTGGGCCATCCGTTGGTCACTCCCACCTGGCCGAGCCCCAAGGCGTTCACGGCCGTGCGCCGCTGGGAGGTGCCGCTGCGCAACGAGTTCTCGCGGGTGTTGGGCTTCCGCCTCGACGTCGGGCGCAGCTCGGCCCGGCTGTATCGTCGGTCGGCCACCACGTCGGAGCACCGTGGGGCCTTCACCCGCACGCTTCGCCCGCTGGGGCACGTCGCCTGCTCGTTCCTGTGTTTGGTGTTGGCGGCGTTGGAGGAGCTGGGCGACCAGACGACGGCGTCCCGCCTGGCCGAAGCCGTGCTGCGCTTGCGTTCGGGGGACGACGCCCTGCCGGTTGACCTCACCGCGTACACGCAGCGAAGGGCGTTCGTCGACGCGGTGACGTGGCTGGAGGGCCGCGGCGTGCTCGGCCTGCGCGACGGAGGCGCCGACCAGTGGCTGGAAAACGACGCAGACGGCGATGCCCTCTACGACGTCGACCGAGACTGTGTGTCCCGACTGTTGGTCAGCTCGCCCAGCGTGCTGCGCGGCGTGGGGGAGGCCGCCGACTTCCTGGTGGAACCCACCGCTCCCGGCACCGAGGATCGGCCCCAGGCGCTGCGCCACCGGCTGGCCCGTCGACTGGTCGAGGGCCCGGTGATGTCGTACTCGGATCTCGGCGCGGATGAACTGAACTACGTGCGTGAGCGACGCACCCGCCTGGTCCGTGACCTGGAGCAGCTCACCGGCTGCCATGTCGAGTCCCGGGCCGAGGGCATGAGCCTGGTCGACGCCACGATCGAGCCGATCACCGAGCCACGGCATCGTTTTCCCAGCGGAGGAACGCTCACCCAGGCCGCCCTCTTGTGGGGCGCGGCGCTGGTCGAGCTGGCGGCGACCGGAGACGAGGTGATTCGGGAGACGGTCCTGGAGCCCGATGATGAGGTCCGTCTCGCCCCGGCGGCCGAACGGTGGGTGAACGGCGCCGCGGCGGATGAGGCCTGGGAGGAAATCGCCGATCGGTACCGGTCGAAGTTCTCCTCGGACTACCGCGAGTCGCCCGACAAGCTGCGTCGTGAGGTGGGGGAGTTGCTGGCGCGGTTCGGGCTCCTTGCCGTCGAGGGCGACCGGCTGCGGGTGCACGCAGCGCTGGCCCGCTATCGGCCCGACGCCGATGCGGAGGTCGACGGGCAGACCTCCGAGAACGCCCTCACCTCGCAGATGTTTGGAGATGATCAACCGTGAGTGAATCGAGTGCCGACACCCGCGCGAGCGTAGCGCCGACGGATCGGTGGAGGCCCCACCGTGCGGGGATCCGCAACGTGTGGGAATACGACGACCAGGTGTTCTCGTTCGCCGGCGGACGGCTGATCCTTCGTGGCCCCAACGGCTCGGGCAAATCCAACGCGCTGGCCCTGCTGTTCCCCTTCCTGATGGAGGGGGTGATGAGCGCCGACGCCATGGACCCGTTCGCCGGCGGCCGCTCGATGCGATCGCTGCTGCTCGGGGTGCTGCGCGATGACGAGGCGGGGTCACGCAAGTTCCGTCACGATCAGCGGCTTGGTTACGTGTGGATGGAGTTCGAACGGAACGCCTCGGGTGACGGGGCGACGCCCGCGCACCTCACGATCGGCTGCGGCGCCCGGGCGACCGCTGCGTCGACCAACACCGCGTCCTGGTTCTTCGTCACCGAGCAGCGGGTCGGGCTCGACTTCGACCTGGCGCCCGACGGCAGCCCGCTCACCCGGGGCCGCCTGCGCGACGAGCTGGGCATCGGCGCGGTGTTCGACACCGCCGAGACCTATCGGGCCGCAGTCGATCGTGCGCTGCTGGGCATGGGGTCCGACCGTCACCAGAAGCTGACCACGTTGATCCGGGTGCTTCGTCGCCCGCAGTTGGCGGGCAAGCTCGACCTTCGCCTGCTGTCCGAGGTGCTCTCCGGCGGACTTCCGGCGCTGGACGACCACGTGCTTGACGACGTGGCCCAAAGCCTGGATGACCTCGAGGCCACCCAGCGCGACCTGGCCGACCTGAAGGCCACCCGGGCCATCGTCGACGCCTTCGTGCCCGTCTACGTCACCTACCTCACCGGCGAGGCGCTGGGTCGATCGACAGCGGTGATCGATGCTGCCCAGGTACTGCGGCGGGCCAACCGGACCGTCGTCGACACCGTGGCCGAGGCCGCTCGCATCGAGGGCGCAGTGTCCGAGAACGAGGCCGGCCGTCGCAGCATGGCCCTGGAACGATCGGTGGTCGATGGGCGTCGCACCGCCGTCTTGGAATCGCCCGCCTACCGGGACGCCAGCAGCCTTGCCGAGGTGGAGGCGTCCGTGGGCCGGGCTGCCAAGTTCGAGGCCAAGGCGGCGGGACAGCGCGACGGCGCCGCCCAGCGCGCCGACGCGGCCGACGCGGCCGCAACCGCTGCCACCGGGCGGGCCGCCGAAACGCTGACCGGCGCCGAGGCGGCCCTCACCGAGGTCGAGGACGCGGCGGATGCCGGCGACATCGCCTGGACCCTCACCCGGGAGGAGGCACGGGTGCCCGACCGCTTGGAGCCGGGAGCCCGGGTGGCCGAGCGATCCCGGCGCGACGACCTCAAGGCGGTACGCGCAGCGTTGGGGCAACGCAACGAGGCCGCCCGGGACCACGTCCGTGCGGAGGAGGCCGCTTCCCAGGCGCTGCGCTCGGCCGACGACGCCGACGCGGTCGCGGCCGAGGCTGCGATCTCCACCGAGCAGGCTCGGGCAGCGCTGGGTGAGTCGGTTGAGCAGTGGGTGGCGACCGCACCCTGGGTGCCCGAGACCGTCGCTGCAGCGGGTGAGCGAGGATTGTCTGAAGCGGCGTTGGTCGGTCCCCGGTTGGTCGACACCGCGTCGGTTGGTGACCGGCTGGCCGACGCCATCGATGCGCTCGGCGAGTCGGGCGCACCGTCGCTTTCGGCAGCGTTCGGGGAGGCCACCGACCCGGCCCGGGTCGAGCTGATCGAACGCCGCAGCGCCAGCCGGGGCCTCATCGACACCCTGAAGGCCGAGGTCGTGTCGCTGGAAACCCAGCGCGACGAGGTGGGGTCGGAGACCGACCCGGGCCCGGCGCCGCCCACCTGGCGGACCGAACGTGAGCCCGGACGCCCCGGGGCGCCGCTGTGGCGGTGCTGCGACTGGGCACCGGGGGTCGACGACCACGATCGGGGCCAGCTGGAGGCGGCGCTGGACGCCGCCGGTCTGCTGGACGCCTGGATCGCACCCGATGGCCAAGAACCCGGCGGTGCAGCGCCAGCCGGGTCGGCCGACTCGTGGCTGGCGTCATCGCACGCGTCGGCGGCCGAACCGGACGATCGCTCGGACCTGACGTCGGTGCTGGTGCCATCGGTTCCCGGGGGATCGGGTCTCTCCGAGGCGGCCGTCAGTCGGGTGCTGGCGGTGATCACGCTCACCGAGGACGGCGTCGTCAATGACGGAGCAGGCGTCACCGTCGACGGTCGGTTCGCCCTCGGACCGTTGCGGGGCCGCACCACCAAACCCGAGCCGGAGTACGTGGGTGCCACCGCCCGGGCCGAGCGGCGACGCCGCCGTCTTGCCGAACTCGATGCCCTGATCGCGGCTGCCGAGGCGGCGGTCAACGTCGAGTCGGCAGTACTCCTCGGTCTGGAAGCCGCCCTGGCCGCGCTGGCAGCTGCGGCTGCGACCCTGCCGTCGGCGGACGCGTTGCTTCGTGCGGTCGACGCCAAACGGCGTGCTCGTTCGCAGGCCGAGGCCCGTCGGGAGTTGGCCGAGCGGGCCGCCGAGGATGAGGCGCTCGCCGCCGAGGCGGCTGGCGCCGCCGAGGCCAACCTCCAGGCGACGGCGGTCCAGCACCGGCTGGAGGGCGACGCCGCCTCACTCGACCGGGTCACCGACCTGGTCGACCGCTACGCAGGTGCGGTCCGCACGGCAATCGCCGCCCGTCGGTCGGCAGAGGCCGATGCTGCACGGGCCGAGCAGGAACGTGGTCGGGCGGCCGACGCAGCGCAAGTGCTCGCCGACGCCGAGCGGGATCTGGCAGCAGCCGCCGAGGAGCACTCCACGCTGGCGTCCCGCGCGGCCACCCTGCGCGAGCGGCTGGGCGAGGATGCCGAGGCGCCACTGGAAGCGCTGAAGCGGGCCGAGGCCGAACTGCTGGCGCTCGACGAGCGGTCCGAAGTGTTGCGGGAAGCGCTCGGTGACCTCCAGACCGCGTTGGGCCGGGCTCAGGAGGCCGCCGACCAGGCACGAGGAGCGGTCGCCCGGCACGAGGGCACACTGGCGGCGCGATCCGAGCGGCTGCCGGTGTTGCGCCGTCACGATCTGCTGGCCCTGGTCGTGCCGGATCGATTCCCAACCGAGGTTGACGTGGTTCCACTTGAACCGTTGCCGATCGGCGCGGTCGAGTTTGCCCGGTGGCTGAACGACCGCCTGGATGGTTCCGCGCCGACACCCGAGCAGCGGGAGCAGAACGTCGCTGCGTTGGATCGTGCCCAGAAAAAGGTGATCGACGAGCTGCACCACGGATACGACGCCGCGTTCCCCCACGACGACGATCTCGTGACCGTCGAGATCAACTCCGACGGCGGTACCGTCTCGCTGGCCGACCTGACCGCCGAGCTGGCCCGCCAGGACGCGGCCCTCCAGAGCTATCTCACCGAGGGCGACCGGGAGGTGTTCGAGCGTTTCCTGCTCAACCAGGTTTCCCATCAGCTGCGGCGGCTGTTGACCGACGCCGACGAGTTCGTCGCCGGGGTCAACCAGGCGCTTGCCGATGTGCGAACCACCAGCCGCCTCGGCGTGGACCTGGGCTGGGAGCTCAACACCGACGACGCAGGTATCCGCCAGGCGGTCAAGCTGCTGCGTCACGACACCGAGCAGATGGGGGAGGAGGAGCGCCAGGCGTTGCGGGCGTTCTTCGAGCGGGTCATCCGCACCCAACGGGCCGAGGACCCGACCGCCGGGTATCGGGCTGCGCTGGAGAAGGCGCTCGACTACCGGTCCTGGCACGAGTTCCGGCCGTACCTGCGCACGGCGGACAACAAGCGGGTGAAGCTCACCCGCACTCAGTATCGTCAGCTGTCGGGCGGCGAGCAGGCGATGGCGCTGCACCAGCCCTTGTTCGCGGCGGCGGCCGCCCACTACGACCGGGCCGAGCCCGACGCCCCCCGCATGATCGCCCTCGACGAGGCATTCGCCGGGATCGACGAGGAGATGCGAGGCAAGCTGATGGGGCTGACCGTGGCCTTCGACCTGGACGTCATCCTGACCGGCCACGAGCTGTGGGGCGCCTACGGCGAGGTGCCGTCGGTGGCGGTGCTCGACCTGCTGCGCCGCCCGCCCGCCGAGGGGGTCAGCGTCGTGTCGCTGCGCTGGGACGGCCACGAACTGATCGATGATGGCGATCTGGCGGGCACCGCCACCGAGTCGGTGCCCCAGCGTGCCCCTCACGAAGGCCTGTTTGCCCCCGACCCCGATCAAACGTGAGCGACGAACGACGCGAGAGCGCTCGCTCCAAGTTGCGGGGAACCGACTACTGGCCGCTGTGGGCGAAGGCGCTCAGGCGGCTGGAGCGCAACGGCCTCAGCCTGGAGGGCACCCCGCTGCGCCTCGATGGGCTGGAACCCGACCAGCGTCGGGCGATCGCGGGGCTGCTCGGCACGTCGGCTGCAGGCGACAAGCCACTTTCGGTCCGGCTGGAGACGTTGGACGGTCGACTGCGCCGCGGCGCCGCCGAGGTCGGCCTCGTCGAATGGCTGGAACTCCTGGACGGCCCGATCCGCAACCGACCGGCCGAGCGCGCCAGCGCTCAATCGGAGCGCGAGGAATCCTGGTCGTCGACCGAGGCTCATCCCGCGCTGGGCGATCGTGTCGACCTTCAGGCCTGGGTCACGGACGTCCGCCGAAGCGGGGCGGCGACCCGTATGGCGGGCTCGGTGTCGGCCGGCGCGGAGTTGGCGAGGCGGGTGCTCGACGTGATGGCAGCCCTCCCGGCCCACAACGTGACCCTCGCCCAACTTGCTGCGCAGCTCACCGGCGATGCCCACGCGCTCGACCGGGATCAGGCCCTTGGACGGTTGTCCGACGCAGCGATTCGCGTCATCGACGAAGCCAACGATCTGCCCGATGCCGGCGATGACAACGGACCGAATGGTGATGTACCGGCTGCCTACGGCTGGCGCCGGCGCTGGGCTCGTCAGGGGGTGATCTGCGACGAGTTGTCGGTGAGTGCGTTGGCCCTCAATCTGCCCGCCTCGGGCGAGGGGTTGACGTCCGGAGTCGTTTTCAACCACCGGAGGTGCGGAGAACCGGTTCGGCTGACGCTGCGGCAGTTGGGGGACGCCAAACTTGAGGTTCCCCCAGGGACGCTGGTGCGGATCTGCGAGAACCCGTCGGTGTTGGCCCATGCGGCCACGACCTTGGAGGGCGAGGCGGCTCCGTTGGTGTGCGTCGAGGGCCAACCGAACTCAGCGGTGTTGGCACTCTTGAATTTGCTGGCAGCCGACGGTGCCGAATTCGCCTATCACGGCGATTTCGATTGGGGCGGTCTCCGCATCGCCACCACCGTCATCGAGCGGTACGGCGCCGAGCCTTGGCGATTCGGCGTCGCCGACTATCTGGCCGCCGCTCCGGCTGGCACGTTGCTGCTGGACCCACCCAGTGCCGGTGCCACGGCGCCGTGGGCACCCGGCCTCGTCGAAGCGATGACCGCCCACAACGTCGCCATCCACGAAGAGCAGGTCCTCGACGACCTCCTCGCTGACCTAGCCGAAGGAGAGAGACAGAACTGAATCCTCCGCAGCGAACGCCTGGCTTCGACGGAGGGGGCGATCATTGGGACGGTCGACAGCGATGGCAACGCTCTCGACTCAGTGGTTGACGAGCTGCGAGGCGATGGTGGCCGCGTGGACGAGCGGGGTCGACGGCGGTTCGCTTCTGGGGACCGGGTCGTCGCTGGCCATTCGCCCGCGAAAGGGGCGGGTCGCCTACGCAGACGGGAGGGTCGCGGGTGGTAGCTCAATGGTAGATTTATGGTACGGAAACAACCATTGATCAGGCAGGCCGGTTGGTGATTCCCAAGCAGCTTCGTGACGTGGTTGGTTTGGTGCCCGGCAAGGTCGAGGTGACCGTCGATGGTGCAGCGCTGCGGATTGAACCGCTGGTTGACTCCGAATTGGATGAGACGAACGGCCTCGAGCTTGTCGATGGTCGCTTGGTGATCCCGGCGAGCGGGATGAAGCTCGACGATGCGCTGGTCGATGAGATGCGCCGTGCCGACCAGCGCTAAACGTCCGGACCGCTTGGTCGACACCAGCGTCGCGGTCGCGTTGGTCAGCGGTGATCACCCTTTTCATGTCGCAACGCGTCACTGCCTCGATGGCATGACCCTTGGCTTGTCCGGCCTTGCCGCGTTCGAGACCTTTTCGGTGCTCACTCGGCTGCCTCCGCCGAACCGGCGTTCACCGGACGTGATCTCGGCATTGATGGCCGCAAACTTCCCGGAGAACCGGTTCCTCTCGCCGGGCGCAGCAACCCTGCTCCTCGTGGGTTTGCCCGAGCTGGGAATCTCCGGCGGTTCGGTCTACGACGCGCTGGTGGCCGCAGCCGCCAAAGAGCATGGGCACACCTTGATGACCCGCGACCGCCGGGTGGTGGGTACCTATCAGCGTGTCGGCGTCACGTTCGAACTTCTCAGTACCTGACTTCGCCCCGAGCCGCCGTGCCGGGGCCGCCGACGAGATCGGGTGCGGTGTCCTCCAGGGTCATTCTCCGGAGCTCGGCCAGCCGGCGGACCCGGGCACCGAGGCGGTCGGCCAGCTCGGCTCGCCGGCGGGCGAGGTCGTCGGCGTCGTCTCCCTCACCTCCCAACAGTGAACGGTCGCCGAGCATCGAGTGTGCGCCGGTGAACAGCTGCTTGCCGATCGACGCACGTGTGGTGATCTGGCGGCGGAGGAACGCCTGCTCGCCCGCCCCCAGCGAGGCCTTCACCACGGCCTTGCGTTCGCCCGCCGGTTCGGCGCCCTGGTCGGCCAGCCACCTGGCGACCACCCAGTAGGCCTCGACCGAAGGCTGGAGCGTGGCGTGGGCTACCCGGGGGTTCATCGCCTCGAGCAGCTGGCGAGCGCCGTCGGGTCCCGACGCCAGCCGATCTCGCCAGGCTGGGTCGACGTCGCGAAGTTCCCGGTCGACGACGGCGTTCATCTCGTCGGTCGGCGGATGGAAGAACTCGAACTTCAACAGGTCCCGCACCTCCAACAGTTCGTCCCAGAAGGCCTCACCGACGAGCGCGGCCGAGGCCGGGTCAGCCTCGGCGGCGGCGAGCAGCGCGAGCTCGATCATCGCCCGGTTGACGAAGTAGTGGATGATCGTGTTGCGGTAGTACCCCGCGACCGGGTGCTGGGCCTCCTCGATCGAGAACACCGGTTGGTCACCATCGAGGTGGCGGGTGACGATGCCCTTGGCAAACACCAGCTCGGCCAGCGACACCAGCTCGTCATCCTCAACAGCCAGGCCCTCCGCCAGACGTACGTTGCGGCTCCGAAGCCACGACATCAACGTGCGCATGGTGACGTCGAGTTCCGCCAAGGTGAGCGCACCCGGGGCGGCGCCCATCAGCGCGGTGCACATCAGGGCCGGCAGCGTCACCGGCACCAGGGCGTTGGCCCGCCGGGCCACCTCGAAGGCGATCGATGCCACCTGCGCCTTGGTCGGCTCGGGCGCCGGACCCTCCAACACGATCGGGTCGGCCATGTCGAGGTAGACCCGACCCAGGGGTGAGCGCAGGCGCTGGAGGTAGCCGACGAACCAGCTGAGGCTCTCGGACTGCTTGGCCCGTCCCACCTCCTCGCCCGCATACTCGGCCGCCTCGCCGATCAGGTCGTAGTTGATCGACACCGGGATGAGGTGCAGGTTCTCGGTGCCGGTCGCGTGAGCTGCATCCAACGTGTACTTCAGCAGGCCGTACCGGGGCGGCATCAGCTTGCCCGTGCGGGAGCGGGTGCCCTCGAACGACCAGCTGAGCGGAAACCGCTTCTCCATCAGGTAGGCCAGGTACTGATGCAGGGCCAGCTTGTACACCGGGTTGTCGGCAAATGACCGCCGGATGAAGATGATGCCGCTGCGGCGCCCCATCGTGCCCACGCCGGCGAACGCGATGTTGAGGCCGCCCATGGCGTGGGGCGCCGGGAAGTCGTTCTCGTACAGCGTCGACAGCAGGGCGATGCCGTCGATGTGGGATTTGTGGGTCCACAACAGAGCGGAGGGATGGTCGGCCACCTGAGCCCGGGCGGCTGCGATGCGCTCGGGGTCGGTGACGATTCGCTCGTAGCCCATCGACGTGATCTTGCGGGTGCTGGCACCCATCCAGTCGATGAAGAAGGTGGACGGGGTGGCCACCATTTCGGTGAGGTAGCGCCGAGCCTCGGCGGCCACGTCGGCTGGGTGCTTGCCCAACTCGTCGGCCCGCACGGCCACCGCCTCGCGAAACCCGGCCGACGCCTCGATGCCCGGAATGACCGCCCGCGGCACCTTGTAGCGCCGCCCGGTTTGGCGCCGCTCGGCCACGTCGAGGGTGATCGAGCCCATGCGGGCCACGAACCCACCGAAGGTCTCAGCCGGTACGCCATGGCCGTTGTGATCCGGGGCATCAACAAGGCGTTCCCGCAGCTCGCCGACGGTGGCCGAGGCGCCGGCTATCACCGTCGCCCGCTCGGGGTGGCGGGCGAGCGTCAGGCGGGCCAGCCGGGCGGACGGCCGGCGGGGATCGCCGATCAGCAGGTCGCGCAGGCGAGGTCCCGACCGTTCGGTGCCCCCGGCGGGCGTCCACATCACCCGCAGGGGCACCACCTCGGTGTGCTCGGAGGCAGCGTCCAGCCGGGCGGACAGGCCGGTGGCTTCGATCTCGCCCTCCAGATGGACAGCCATCATCTCGGCTGGGGTTGCCCCGCCAGAGCAACGACCGGGTGACCGTTGGTCGACCCACTCGCGCAGCAGCCGCTCCTCCACCTCGTGGCGCGCGTCCAACAGGTACAACACGGTGGCTCCTGGCTCGGTCAGCCCGGCCAGTCGGCCAGCGTGTCGAGGAACTGGCGTCGCACGCCCTCGATGCGCTCGGGGAGGTCGTCGAGCGTCCAGTCGTCCACCGAGATGGCGGGCAGCACCGCCACGTCGACCGTGCCGGGGTTCATCGAGGTGGCCTTGTTGCCGCCGATCAACTCGGCGTTGCGAATGACGATCGGCACCACCGGAATGCCGGCCGCCATCGCAATTCGGAAGGCGCCCTTCTTGAACGGACCGACGCCGGTGGTGTCCAGGCGCGTGCCCTCCGGGGACACGAGCACCGACAGGCCCTTGGCGGCCAACTGTTCGATCGCCTTGAGCGCATCGACCGATGCGGTGGTGTCGCCCCGGTCGATGAAGGCGATCTCCATGAACCGCCCGAACGTGCCGACGATCGGGTCGCTGCGTAGCTCGCCCTTGGCGACGGCGGTGAAGTCGCGCTTGACCACCGCCGTGGCCATGAAGGGATCGAAGCCGTTGCGGTGGTTGAAGATGAAGACGGCGGGCCGGGCGGCCTCGGCGTGCTGCTGGCCCACGATGTTGAGATGCACCCCGTTGACGGCGAACATCATCTCCACCCAGTGTTCGGACACGAAGTTGAGCGCTGCCCGCTTGTCGCCGGTGACCAAACCCAGGCTGACCCCGAGGCCGGCGATGGGCACCAGTGAACCGAGGGCGGCCACGGTCGAGAGCATCGACCCGGCGCCCCGGCTGGTCATGCGCAGGATCGGCCACCCCCGCTTCTTGGCCACCTTGCCAAGTGCTCCACCCGGGTTGGTGGGTCGGGGATTGCCCACCAGGTACATGAGGGCGAGGTCCTCGTCGCCGTCGGCATAGAAGTAGCAGTCGGCCAGATCGATGCCGCGGTCGGCAGCGAAACGCTGCACTGCGTCGGCCTTGCCCTCGCCCCAGATCACGGGCTGATCCATGGCACCGGTGAGCACACCGTCGTCGGTGGTGTAGCGGTTGCAGATCACGTGGTCGATGCCCAGGTAGTCGGCCACCGGCTGCACCTGGGGCGACGTCGCCGAGGAGCTGAGCACCACCGTGTGGCCCCGCTGCTGGTGCGCGAGCACGATCTCGCGCATCTCGGGGAACAGCCGATCGGCGATCTTCTTCTCGAAAAGGCGGAGCCCGAGTTCGTCGACGTCCTCGATGGTGCGACCCCGCCAGCCCTCGGCGCTCAGCTCGATCAGCCCGGTGACCGTTGAGCCGCCCAGGCCGCCGGTGGCCACCATCCCCAGGGTTCGCGCCAGTTCGGTAGCGGACACCTCCCGCCGCTTGAAGCGTTCCTCGGCGAAGTAACGGGCCGAATACCCGGCGATCAGGGTGCCATCGAGGTCGAAGAACGCCCCAACCTTTGCTCCCTCGGGGGAGGCAGCGATCTTGGCAACCGTGCCGGGCAGGCGTCGCTCGTCACCCATCAGGCTGCTCCGTCCGTCGACGGGGTGCTGGTGGTGGTGTCCGCCCGCCCGAGCGCCACGACGTCATCGAAGCCCCAGGCCAGCGATTCGGCGAACGCGTCGGCGTCGGTCACGGCGGCGGTGTCGAGGTTGACCCCGATGTAGCAGTGTCGGGCCTGAGACACCATGGTGACCATCATCGCCACCCCGGGCGCCGGACCGATCGGCACGTTGGAGAGGATCTTGGCTCCGGCGATGTAGCGCTCGTCCGGGTGGCCGGGGACGTTGCTGGCCTGCACGTCGATGCCCAGCATGCCTGGGCCGGCGCCCGCCAGCGCTGCGTTGGGTAACCAGGCGGCCAGCGGGGCGACCAGCCGGCCGGGGTCGAGCGAGGAGCCGGTCCGGGCGGTCAGCACCTGTTCGCGCACCTGCTGCATTCGCCGAATCGGGTCCGGCTGGTCGGTCGGCAGCGCCAGCATGGCCGACGTCCAGTTGTTGGAGATGCCCGACTCGCCCGAGGCCCGAACGTTGACCGGCATGGCCAGCGGCACCGCCTCGACCGGCACTCCCATCATGTCGTGGTAGTGGCCGAGTGCCGCCCCGATCGCGGCCAGGTAGGCGTCGTTCACAGAGCAGTCGTGCGCCTTGGCGGCGTTGCGCAGCGCCGACAGGGCCAGGTCGTAGGCGATGATGCGGCGGTGCAGGGAGCGGCCGGCCAGTAGCGGCGAGGGATCGGCTGGAGGGGTGAGGTTGAGCTTGGCAATGTTCGAAGCCACCGCCAGCGCCTGTTCCATCGTCCCGCTCGGGTCGCTGACTACCTGACCGGCGATTCCCGCCGCCTCGGACGCAACCCGCAACCCCTGGCGCAGCAGAGCGGCGGGCAGGCCACGAGCGGCCGACCGGGTGAGGTCGAGCGCGGTGACGTCCTCCGGGGTGGGAACCGGCGGCAGCGCTTCGGGCTCGGGGTGACGCTCCTCGGAGCGGATCACGCGGTCGAGGATCATCCCGCCGACGCCGTCGGTGACCGCATGGGAGAGCTTCCACACCAGTGCGCAGCGGGCGTCGCCGTCCTCGACGCCCTCGATCACCGTGACCTCCCACAGCGGTCGGTGTGGATCGAGCGGGGTCGCCTGGTCGATCTGGGCCAGGTCGAGCACCTCGCGCAGCCCGGCAGGTCCCGGCAGCGAGATCCACCGCAGGTGGTAGTCGAGGTCGAAGTCCGGGTCGATCACCCACCGTGCCGAGGCCAGCGGAACCAGCGGTGCCACCACGTGCTGGCGTAGGCGGGGAACGATGCGGCTGGCCCGATCCATGGCCAGGCGGAAGGCCGTGCGGTCCGGGACCTCGTCCAGCAACTCGACGGTCATGATGGTCGTGCGCGAGTGCGGGTCGGCGTCGGCCCGAAACATCATGTAGTCGAACGGGCTGAGCTCGTCGCTCCACTCGATCATGCCAACGTCCACGGCTCCCCCTCGTTGCGTCAAGCAAGCGTCACGATACCCACCTGCGATCTCTCATGCGCCGGTTCTTTGTGACGTGGCACGCGGGGAACCCGGCAGTGGTTCTAGGGTCGGCCGTGATCATCGAGGGTGGAACAGGGGGACATATGGGCTCGGACATCGACCGGTTGCTCGACGAGCATGACGCCATGGCGGTGGCCGCTGCGATCCGCTCCGGCGAGGTCGACGCCGCCGAGGTGATGGCCGTCTCGATTGCACGGGCAGAAGAGCGCAACCCGGCGTTGAACGCGTTCGTGTCCACGCGCTTCGACCAGGCAGCGCAGGAAGCGGCGGCGCTCGACCGCGACGCGCCGTTCGCCGGGGTGCCGTTCGTGGTCAAGGACCTGGCTGCGCAGGTGGCCGGCCTTCCTCACACTCGCGGGTCACGACTTTTCGCCGATGACGTGTCCCAGTCCGACTCCGAGCTGGTGCGCCGCTACCGGGCGGCCGGCTTGATCATCCTGGGTACCACCAACGCGCCGGAGCTGGGCCTCAACGCCTCGACCGAACCGTCGCTCAACGGGCCGACCCGCAATCCCCATGGCCTCGATCACTCGACCGGCGGCTCGTCGGGCGGGACCGCTGCGGCGGTGGCGGCGGGAATCGTGCCGGTGGGGCACGGCAACGATGGTGGCGGTTCGATCCGCATTCCCTCGTCCGCCTGTGGGCTGTTCGGCCTGAAACCGTCGCGAGGCCGGGTCAGCGCTCACCCGGCCGCAACGCTGTTGGCCGACCCGATGGGTTGCCACCACGTGCTGGCCCGCTCGGTCCGCGACTCGGCCGCACTGCTGGACCTCACCGCCGGGGCGATGCCGGGCGATCCCTACGAGATCGCCCGGCCCTCCCGGCCGTGGGTCGAGGAGGTGGGAGCGCCCCCTGGGCTGTTGCGGATTGCCATGGTCCTCACGGCGCCGGGCGGCGAGGTAGCGCACCCTGAATGCGTGGCTGCGGTCGAGGCGACGGCAGCCACGCTCAGCGAGCTGGGGCACGAGGTGGTCGAGGCCGACCCGCCCTGGTCGGTCGAGCAACTGATGATCGTGATGAGCTCGTTGATGGCCACACCGATGGCGGTGGAGGTCGATGCCCGGCTGGCCCAGCTGGGGCGAGGCCTCGCCGACGATGACCTGGAGCCGTTCAGCCGCGTTCTCTATGACTCGGCCGCCGGTACCACCGGCAAGGGGCTGGTCACGGCCCTCGTCGCCTTGGAGGAGATGGCCCGCTCGATGGGCGAATTCATGATTGGTCACGACCTGCTGTTGAGCCCGACGCTGGCCCAACCGACCCCGCCGCTGGGGTATCTCGACACGAGCAACATCGAGGCGATGTTCGAGCGGGCCGCCACCTACTCGGCGTTCACCGGCCCGTTCAACATCACGGGCCAACCGGCGGCGTCGCTGCCGTTGACCGTCGGCTCCAACGGCATGCCGATCGGCGTGCAGCTGGTGGCACCGTTCGGCCGGGAGGACCGGCTGATCGCCGTGTCCTCCCAGGTCGAGGCTGCCCACCCGTGGCCGGTGGCGCCCGCCTGGCCGGCCCGGTCCGAGGCGGGCTGGCCCGACTACGTCGAGTCGCTTGCGCACACCACGGTGAGCGGCACCGGAGGCGAACGGTAGCGACGCACCAGGCGAGCGCTGATCCGCCGAAAGCTGACAGTTGTGCCAGACGGGAATACCCTGCAGGAGGCCGTGTTGGATATTCGGACGTGTGAGGTCAGCGGCTGTGCGCCGGAGCGCCGGGCGGCGGGCCCACCCGTCGACCCGCATGGCGTTCCCCCGAAGATTCTGGTGACCCCGACTTGCTGATCAAACTTTTGCGAAACCACCTCGGCCCGTTCAAGTGGCTGCTGGTGGGCATCGTGTTCTTCCAATTCCTCCAGACGCTGGGAACCTTGTTTCTGCCCACGTTGAACGCCGACATCATCGACAAGGGGGTGGCCACCGGCGACACCGGCTACATCTGGTCGGTCGGCGGGCTGATGCTGATCATCACCTTCGCCCAGGTCGTGTTCGCT
>JACDJA010001825.1_pt1 | contig 16627 bp, 14 predicted proteins | sample 7449241 | NCBI WGS metagenome assembly JACDJA01 (sample SAMN14253289, study PRJNA609438) | sludge metagenome | isolation source: initial anaerobic sludge | collected 2018-12-20 | reverse complement strand
CAGCAGCACGATCGCCGAGCCCACCGCCGTGATCCACGCCAGTCCCCGACGAAATCCGCTGCTGAGCGGCAGCTCGGCCGGGCACGACTCACGGTCGAGCGTCTCGGCTTGAAGGAGTTCCTCGTTGGTTGAGGTCACGATGACCGAAGTATAGGAAGCCTCATCGATCCGACCGGGGCGTCTGGGCGACGGACTCTATGATCGCTCGGTGACCAAATTGGACGCGGCCGGCGACACTCAAGCCGGGACGCCAGGGCACTCCTCCGGCGGGGTCGCTCGTTCGCCGCAACCCCCCCAGGCGCCTGCGTTGACGCGCTGGCAGCGAACGGTGGCAGCAATCTGGGCGGTCGGGCTGGCGATCCGCCTCTGGGACGTTTTCGGTTATCGCCCAACTTGCGCGCCCGGCTCGTCCATCGGCGTGCTCGGGGCGTCGTGCTACACCCTCAAGGGCGATGCAGCCGGCTTCTTCGGAGCGGCGCACCTCGTTCGGCTCGGCGAGGTGGGCATGAACCCGTTGCTCTACAACGTCTCCGGAGGGCGGCTGGTCGCCACCGCGTCCAAGCCGCCGTTGGGGGTTGCCTGGCTGGCGCTGGTGGGGTGGCTGGGCGATTCTCCGTGGCTGGGCCAGACCATCGTCTCGGTGCTGCTTGTCGGTGTGATTGCGCTGACGGTCAGGCACTTCTGGGGCCGAACCCGAGCGTTGATCGTCGTCGAGATCGGCACGGTCCTCTTTGTGGCGCTGAGGCTTCTCGACGGCACCACCGTCGCATCAGCCCGGTTCTACTCGGTGCTGCTGGGCTCGATGGCGGTGCCGCTGATGGCGGCCGTCGGTCGGCGCGCCGCCCCCGATGGGTGGGGTGGTCGGGTCGGCATCGTCACGGCAGCGATCGTGGCAATCCACCCCGCTATCTGGGTGGGCGACTCGATGCTGAACAACGAGACCGTGCTCGTCGTGGTCCTGCCGCTGTTCCTGTTGGCCTGCTACCGGGCGTTGGACATGCCGGGCCGAAACACCTCGGTGACGTTGGCGATTACCTTCGTCCTGGTCGTCCTGACCAGGGTGGAACTCGCCGGCCTCGGGGTCTTCGTGCTGCCGTTCGTGTGGCTGCGGGCCTCGCCCGACTGGCGCACCCGGCTCCACAGCGCGCTGGCCTTCGGCATGACCGCCGTGGTGCTGGTCGGCGTCTACTCCGGCTGGAATCGGCTCCGACTCGGAGGTGGCTCCCCCGGTCCCAGTTCGGTGGTGGGCTACGTGCTGAACGCCGGAAGCTGCGACCCGGTGTTTGTCGGGGACTATAAGGGCCTGTGGTATCCCTGTTGGTTCAATCCCCAGACGGCGACGGCCATCGAAGGCGACACTCGCGTCGCCGACGTGGTCGATCGGCTGGTCGGCAAACCCGGCTACACCGATCAGCTCACCGATCCCGAAGTGGGTGCCGTGGGACTGGCCGAGGACCCACCCCCGGTCGAGCTCTTCGACGGCTTTGAGCGCCTCGAGGACATCCAGCCGACGTTGACGGCCAACTACGGGATGCTCCCGAACGGCTCGGCCGGGGTCGGAGTGTGGGTGAACGACCAACCTGTGATCGACCCCGATACCCCGGTCGAGCCCGGCGACGAGATTCGGTTCCGGTTCAACTTCTACTTCCTGATGACCGACGAGGCCCTCACCGCCGACACGCTGACGCCACCAACCTTGAAGTACATACGCGACCACGTGGACGGCCTCCCAACGGTCATGGCCGCCCGCCTTGGCAGGATCACCGGCGTCTATCGAACCAGCGAGACGATGGCTGCCGACCAACTGCTGGAGGACCACGGATGGCTGCCGTCCCGGCTCGGCTTCATCGGCCTGTGGTTGCAGACGCCGTTCGCGATCGCCGGCGCGGTCGTGTTGTTTCGCAGGCGCCGCCCACTGGCTCCACTCGTCGGGCCGATTCTCAACGTCGCCCTGGTGACCATGGTGGTGTTCGGGCTCAGCCGGTACCGACTGAGCGCCGACCTCACCATTGCGATACTCGCAGCGGTCGGCCTGATCGCCGCAAGCCATCGCTTCGGCCCCAACCGGGAGACCTCCTCCCGACCCGACAACTAACCTGAGCGCCTCGCTCGCCGGTTTGAGTCGAAACCCCCGGCATATCGCAGGCGCCCCTAGGAGCACGAACCATGTCCAAAGAAGCTCGCCTCATTGCGGCCGTCGTCGCAGTGGTCATCGTGATCGTCGGGGCGTTGGTGGTCTTCGGGGGCGACGACGACGCGGAGGTGCAGGCCTCCGACACGAGCGCAGCGGCCGGGAGCGCTGCCACCTCCACCTCCACCTCGGCCCCGGACGCATCGCAGGCTCCCGAAGCATCGACCACCACCGCCGCCGCGTCACCGACAACCGCTGCCGTGCCCAATACCAAGGCCCCCGCCCCCGAAGCTCCCGTGGAAACGGTGGCACCCGGCTCGGTGAGCGTCAGCAACACCGCGCCCTGGCAGATACGCCTCTCCGCCAGCACGGTTCGCAACCGCTTCGACGCAGCCGAGTCCAGCGACGACCTGTGCACGCAACTCGTCGCGCTCACCTCGCTGCCCGACCTCAACTCCCTCCCCAGCCAGTCCAAGGACGACCTGGCGGAGTACTTCACCAGATGGCAGGCGTTGGCCGCGAAGACCGCTCCCACCACCGAGGGCACGCTGGCCCAGCGTCTTCGGGCCGCCCAGGATGCGATGCTGACCGTCGAGCAGACCGTCAACGACAACGGTGGCACGTTCACCGAGGCCGCTGTCGACAAGCTCCTTGGCGAAGACAGCAGCGAGCTCACCCAGCTGTTGGCCCTCTTTGTTTTGGCCGGCGACCAGTGCCCGACCCCCGCCGACGCCTAACGGTCCCCTCCCAACGACAGCACCAGGTCGTATACCCGGCGCTTGGGCACTCCGAAGTCGGCGGCCACCGCCTTGGCCGTCCGCGACGGCGATTCCCCGCGCTTCAGGGCGGCCTCGATGGCGCCGAGCAGCTCAGCGTCGGTCGCTTCGGTGGGGGCCTCGGCCTCGATGACGAGCCACCCGGCCTCGTCGCCATCGGCAGGCCGGTCGGATCGCAGCTCGGCGACGCTGCCGAGGTGCCACCCATGCATCACCTCGACGGCAGCGCCAGCGTCGAGGCGCTGGTCGCCGTGCGGGTCGGCGACCCAGGCGGCGCCGGTGTTCGCGTTCAGCCGGTCGAGGACGGCGCCGAGGCCACCCGGGCTGACGGCGAGCACGGCGGTCATCGAGCGGTCGAGGACGGCCAGGTCTGCCCCGGGGTCGAGGAGCACGGCGAAGCGGGCGCTGTCCAGGCCGGATCCGGCCAACGCCGCCAGCGCCCGCTCCATCCGTTGACGCTCCCGATCACCCTCCGACCGGCGGCTCACGCTGCGGCCGATCCGCTGGGGCATCCCCACTCGATGTCCAACGGCGACCCTGGGGCCAGCCCGAGGCGGTCGGCCGCCAACGGGTGAAGCTCCAACGTGCACGGCGCAGCCCACGACCACCGGCCCACCTTGCCGGGGTTCAACACGTCGACGCCCCGCACCCGCAGCCCGCAGGGCCGGCCTCGGCGCGCTCCTCGCCGGGTGACCCCAGCGGTCACGACGGCAATCGGACCGTCCATGCCGAAGGTGTGTACCTGCGGGGTGCGCCCCAACCACAATGCCGTCGGCACTTCAACGTCGTTGAGCAGCCCAGGCAGCGCGAGCAACCCTCGGGCCCTCCCCCACGGCCCGCCGGCCCGACGCAGCAACAGGTGTGCTCCGGTGGCGGTGATGGCCACGCCGGCCACCCGCTCACACGTTGAAGCGAAACTCCATGACATCACCGTCCACCACCTTGTAGTCCTTGCCCTCGATGCGCAGCGTGCCCTCGTCGCGTGCCTTCGACCACGATCCGGCCGCCAGCAGCACGTCCCACTGAATCGTCTCGGCACGAATGAAGCCGCGCTCGAAGTCGGTGTGGATCACGCCGGCGGCCTGCGGTGCGGTCGAGCCCGCCCGGAACGTCCACGCGCGGCTCTCCTTTTCGCCGGTGGTGAAGAAGGTGCGCAGCCCCAGCAGCTGGTAGGCGGTGTGCAAAAAAGTGGGCAGCGCCCCTTCGCCGAGGCCCAGTGCGTCCAGCATCTCGACGCGGTCCTCGGCGTCCAGCATGGCCGCCTCGGCCTCGAGCTGGATCGACAGACCGATCACCGGCGCCGTGTCGCCCACCAGCTCTCGCACCCCGGCCAGGTGGGCGTCGGGTTCCTCCAGCTGGTCCTCGCCCAGGTTGACCAACACGATCACCGGCTTGGAGGTGAGCAATTGCTCGGCCTTGAGCAGCGCCAGCGTGTCGTCGCCCAGGCCGGCCCGCCACACCGGGGTACCTGCGCCCAGCACGTCGATCGCCGCCTCCATCGCCGCCACCTCGGGCGCCAGCACCGGGTTGGATCGCGCGGCCTTGCGGCGCTTGTCGATGTGCTTCTCCATCGCCTCCAGGTCGGCCGTGATCAGCTCGAGCTCCAGGATCTCCAGCTGCTCGGCCGGATCGGAGGAGCCGGGCACGTCGGTGTCCTCGAAGGCCCGCAGCACGAACACGGTCGCGTCCACCTCCCGGATGTGGGCCAGGAAGCGGTTGCCCAGCCCCTCGCCTTGGGAGGCGCCCTTCACCAGGCCGGCGATGTCGACGAACTGCACGGCGGTGGGGATGACGTTCTTGGACTTGCTCATCTCAGCCAGCGCATCGAGGCGGCTGTCGAGCACCTTGGCCACGCCGACGTTGGGGTCAACCGTGGCGAAGGCATAGGGCGCCGCGAGGGCGCCGCCCCCGGCGAGTGCGTTGTACAGCGACGACTTGCCCGCATTGGGGAGTCCGACGAATCCGAAGCGTTCCATGAGGGGCGGCAGCCTACCGGAGCCCGCTTTGGCGTCCCATGGGCACCGCACCCCGGGGTCGATCACCGGCCATGTTGGCCGTCGGCAAACGACGGCCTACAGCACGTCGAAGTCCAACAGCTCGAAGCTGTCGAAGCGCAGGTCGCTGGTGCCGATGCGACGGGGCACCGCCTTGAAGCACAGGTGCAGCGGCGAGGGCAGGTAGCGCTGGGGTACCAGCGCCCCGAACACCCGCACGTCGGAGTTCATGCCGACGTACAGCGCCAAGGGCGTGCGGTGGTGCGCGCACACCTCGCCGACCATCGCCGGGGTAAACCATGCCTTTCGCAGTCCGTCGGCCCGGCGCCGCTCGCCCCGTACGAGCACCTTCATGAGCACCGCCACCCTGACGCCCCGCCAGGTGGTGGTGGTCGACACCGCCACCATGTCGTCGGCCACGTGCAGGGTGTAGGTGCTCAGCGGGCTGGCCAACCGCCAGCGCAGCACGTCGAGGTGCCACCACAGCCGCACGCCCCGCCGAGGGGCCAGGTCGGTGTCGGCCAGCAGCTCCCCCAGCCGGTCGCTCTCCAGCAGCGCCCGGTCCACCGTGTGATGGCTGAACCGCGCCTTGGTCCACGGCGTCGGGCCCAACACCTTGGTGGGCAGTTCGGCCTCGGTGACCACCCCAAAGGCTTCCAGGGCCTGGCGGGACTGGTCGTTCATCACCCCGTAGATGCCCGCCTGGTCGAACCCCTCGATCATCAGCCACGCCTGGAGGCACATGCGCAGAAACGCACCCTCGCGCTGCGCGTCGGGCACCGAGGCGACGTTGGCGATCAGCCACATGTCGAGGGTGCCGTCCACGGTTCGCAGCCGCCGGGGCGCACCGGCCAGGTGGCTGATCGCCCGGCCGTCGCGCCGGACGATGCCGCTGAAGGTCTCCCCGAAGGGGCACTGGGTGTAGAACCAGCGCAGGTAGTCGAGGGTCTCGAAGCGGGGCACGTCAAAGGCCGAGGCCAGCACCCGACGAATCTCTTCGAGGTCCTCGGGTCGGGTCAGCACCGACTCGGTGTGCTCGTCGCCGTCGTGGACGACCGCGTCGACGTCGTACCACCAGCCGGGCGGAACCCTCAGTGGGCTCGGCTCGATCATCGGATCATGTCATTCTCGTCAGAGGCGGGGTCGACGCGTCGCAATCGTTCGCCGGGCCAGGGTGCACGCCCTGACGCTACCGCCCGGTCAGCTTTGGGGGGTTGGCCCCGCGGGCGGTAGCCTCTCCGGATGTCTCAGCGGACCCAACGCAAGAAGAAGAACGCCCGGAAGAAGAAGGCCAACCACGGCCGCAAGCCCAACCTGGGCCGCAACTGATCCTGGAGTAGCTCGCCGTACGGCCCTTGTCGCTGTTTGAGCAGAGCAACCCAGACTGCGCCGACGAGTGCCCCTCGGGGCACTTTTCTGCGTCGTGGGACGAGTTTGCCCCCGGCTCCCGTCACCATGCCCCCCGAACATGGCGGGCACGGTGACACGCGGCGCACCGCAGCTGCAGACCATCGACCACCGTCTGGTTGCTGATCGAGAAGTCGGGAACGTGGTCGTACTCGAGCAGGTCGCTGCCCCCGCAGTCGACGCAGCGGCGGTCGCGTTCCTTCACCACCCGCTTCTGTCGGGCGGACGGGTGCCGTCGACGGGCCGAGGCGTTCAGCGGGGTGCCCTCGGCGTTGTGGATCAGCGCCCGCACCCACGACTGGGGCAATGCCCGCATCACGGCCTGGCGCGTCACCGGGGTGCCGTCATCCATCGTCGTCCCGTCACCGCGAACGTGCAGGATCACCTCGGCGCTCAGCTGAGCTCCCCCGCCGCACATCACGGCGACCAGGGCGTCGGCTCGTTGCTGGGCCAGCGTGGGGTGGATCACCTGCTCGGCGGCCTGGCGCTCGGGCCACCCGGCCATTGCGATGGCGCCGACGACGTCGGAATGGCCGACGATGTCGGAGCCACCCCCGTTGGAGCCCACGCGATCAACCGATTCCTGCCGGGCGCGCATCACTGCGGCATCGATCACCGCCATCACGCCGCCGGCGACATCGGGGGGCAGGCGAAGCGTGCCGGTTGCCTGGCCGTCCGGCTCGACCCTCCAGCTGAGGCTACGGGACTCCCGATGTCGCTCGTCGCGCACGTCTTCGGTCTCTTCACGACGGGACCATGTCGCCAGCGCCGCACCCAGCGCGCCGGCGTTCACCGAACAGGCCAGGTCGATCAGCTCGCGCTCGTTCTCCATCGTCGCCACCCGCACCAGGATCCGTACCTTGGCATAGGACAGCTCGCGCCGAGCCAGCGCCTCATCGAGCATCGGCAACCGCCGGAGCGCTCGCCCGACGGCGATCCACTCCCGGGCCGTTCGCACCGAGATGTCCAACCGCTGGCTGATCCACCGGGCCGCCGACGAGCTGCCGTCGCCGAACCACTCCGAGGTGCCGGCAAACTCCGCGGCCAAGCGCACCAGGTCGTGATGGCGCTCCGACGCACGCCATCCCACCTCGACCAGGCGTTCGCCCAGCGTGGTTCCCGCTGCGCCGACGCGTCGGGGGGTCGGTCGGTGCGCCGCCGAGCCGACCAGTTCCAATGTCGGCGCCCGGGTCGAGTCGTGAACGAGCTCGAGAGCCGGTCGGTTGGGTCGTTCGGGTGCTGGTGTGGGACGTATTGGTGTCGTGTGTCCGGGCGCCGAGTGTTCGGGTGTCATCGCCGTGCCTCCTTCCACCGGCGTCGCAGCGCTCAGCCGGCGGGTCGTCATCTGCGGGAGGAAGGCCCGAACCGAGGCCGACGACGGCGCCCACACCACCCGGGAGCGACGAGGCGGAGCTCGCCGATTCCGGGTCCTGAGCGGTTTCGATTCACGATAACGAGGGACTGTGACGTTCCAGCCGCGCACCTCTACGCCGACCGAACTTGCCCCAAACGGCTGGGCTCGCTGCTTTGGGACGATGAAGGGCCAGCAGGTGACCGCTATCCATCCCAGACGTGATCGCCCGTCGGACCCGTGCGGTGCGCTGAGGGGATGCTTTGGCCCACGAGCGGGGCGGGCTCCGCATCGGGGGCGTGACGCGAGGCGGCAGCGGCGTGGGCTGCTGAGCGCTCCTTGCTGGGGCTGAACACGAAGGCCACGGTGACGGCGGCAGTGAGAGCAAGCAACGCCGAAATGGTGTTGGCGATGTTGAAAGCGCCGGTGAAGGCCACGCCGGCGCGGTCGGCCAACTCGGCTCCGCCCCCCGGCAGGGACCGGGCGATCTGGCTGGCGGCCCCAACCGAGTCCTTCGCCGCCGCCGCCTGCTCGGGGCCCAACCCCAGATCGTCGATGCGCAGGTTGGCCTGATAGGCGCTGGCGATGATGCTGCCCAGCACGGCGATGCCCAGGGCGCCACCAAACTCGCGCGTGGTGTCGTTGACCGCCGACCCCACCCCAGCCTTGGCATCGGGCACCGCGCTCATGATGTTTCCGGTCGCAGGGGCTGCCGTGATGCCCATCCCGGTGCCCAACAGCACATACGCGGCACCGAGGGGCAGGTACGGCCACGACGGCGCAGCAAACGCCAGGACGGCGAACCCGGAGGAGATGAACGTGAAGCCGACGGCGATCACCGGGCCGCTGCCGAAGCGTTCGCTCAGCGACGAGCTGCGGGGGGCGACGAGCACCTGCATGATCGCCACCGGCACGGCGGCAAGACCGGCGAACAGTGGCGAGTCTCCCCGCACGAACTGCAGGTACAGGGTGTTGAGAAAGAAGAAGCCGATCATCGCAAAGAACGTCACGGTGACGACGCCGCTGCCGACCGAGAAGCGGCGGTCGGCGAACAACTCGAGGGGCAGCATCGGGTGGCGGGCGTGGCGCTCTCGCACCACAAAGCCCACCAGGGTCACCGCCGCCGCTGCGAACCCGGCGAGCACCTCGGGGCTCGACCAGCCCAGGTTGGGCCCCTCGATGATGCCGAAGACCAACGCGGTGATGCCGACGAGCGACAGTGCGGTACCCGGCAGGTCGAGCGGCGTGTTGTGCGTGTCGCGGGACCTCGGGGCCAGCACGGCGATCGACCCCGCCAACACGATGACGATCGGGATGTTCACCAGCAGGGCGGCCCCCCACCAGAACCATTCGAGGAGGGCGCCGGAGACGATCGGACCGATCGCCGCCCCGGCACCGGCGAAACCGGCCCAGATGGCGATCGCCCGGCGACGCTCCTCGGGCGGAAACACGGTGACGACCAGCGACAGCGTGGCGGGCATGACGAAGGCGGCACCGGCACCCATCGTGGCCCGCCCGGCGATCACCTGGGCCGGGGTGGAGCCCAGGCCGCCCACCGTTGCGCCGACCGCAAAAACGGCCAGGCCGAACAACAGCGCGTTGCGGCGGCCGAAGCGGTCACCCAGTGCTCCGGCGGTCAGCAGCAACCCGGCGAACACCAGCGCATAGGAGTCGATGATCCACTGCAGCGCCGAGTTGCTGGCGTCGAGCGACTCCTGGAGGGTGGGCAGCGCAACGTTCAGGCCGGACACCGACATCACCACGACGGTGAGGGACGCTGCCATCACCCCGAGAATCCACCAACGGCGTTCGTGGATCTCGGGGATCTCGTAGAGGGGGATGGACTTGTCGGTCACGGGGTGTCCTTCGGACGGGTTTGGCTGGGAGGACCGGTCCGGGTCCTCGTGCGTTCGGTGGCGTTCACGACGGCTCGGCGAGGGCGGTCGAACACAGCAGCGCCCGCAGTGCAGCCTCGACCGGAGCGCGCACGTTGGCATCGCCCAGCTCGGCGGCGACCAGTTGGGTTTCGGCCTCGACGATCACCTGGTAGGCGTCGTCGAGCAGCCGCGTTCCATCGTCGGTGAGCACGATGTGGGCAGCCCGCCGGTCGGCCGGGTTCGCCGTTCGGTTCAGCAGGTTGCGCGCTTCGAGTCGATCGAGGCGCTTGGTCATCCCACCGGCGGTGATCATCACCGCGTGGCAGATCTCGGACGCCGTAATCGGCCCGGAGCGGCGCACCGTGGCCAGCACGTCGAACTCGCCGACGGTCAGCTCGAACGGTGCGAGCAACCTGGCCCGGGCCTCTTCCAAGCGGGCCCCCAGCCGCAGCACGCGTCCGGTGACCGCCAAGCCGCCCAGGTCGAGTTCGGGCTTGAGAGCGACAACCTGATCGATCAGCTCGTCGAGGTGATCACGACCCGGCGGCAGCTTGCCGGGTCGCCCCACTTGCTCAAGTTGCGTGGTGTGCTCGGGTATCACCCGGGCACGTTACCCGATGTACTTTCCCACGAAACTGTTTCCCGGCAAACCACCCGGCTCGGCGGTACCGTCGTGCCGGGACAGCACCGCACCAACATCGGCGCCGCGGCGCCGGCCTCAGCCGTAGTACTGCTCGAGTTCGGCGTTCATCTGCTCGTTGGCCTTGTTCAGCGCGTCCTCGGGCGATGCGCCTGAGCGGGCGGTGGACTCCATCGTCTTTTGCATGATGTCGGTGTACTCGGGATAGGGCCCGATCAGCGGTCCGGGGCGTTCCGGATCGATCAGCGCCATCTGCTCGTAACCCACCTTGAGCAGCTGACCGGCCCTGTCCTCCTTCCAGAACTTCTGGATCCGGGGGTCGTCGGCGACATCGCCGATCACCGGCAGGTACGAGCCGACGAGATGCCAGGTGACCACCTGATCGGGCTGCGACATGAAACCGAGGTACTTGGCCGCTGCGGCCTGTTGCACCTTGGGCACCCGGTTGGAGATGCCGAAGTAGCCCCCGGACACCCGCACGCCGCCGGGTTGGTCGAGGCCCGGGAACGGGGTGGCGGCCGGGTCGAGTCCGCCGGTGTCGACCGAGGAGGCATCCTGCCCGCCGGTGTCCAGGTCGCCGCCGAGGAACGCCTTGATCGACGTGGAGGCGGTCGTCGTCGCGATCAACATCGTCGACATTTCCTGGGCCACGTTGAGGTATTGGTTGATCTGCCCCGGGGTGTTCGAGATCGGGTCGGCCAACCCGTCGGCCACCATGTCCTGGATCCACTGCAGCGTCTCGACACCGGCCTCGTTGTTCAGGTTGGCCTCCGTGACTGCGCCAGATCTTCCGTTGTCGGGCAGGACGATGTCCTCGCCGACCCCGTTCACCCAGCAGGTGAAGAACCACGGGTCCAGCTTCAGCGCCAAGGGCTTCTCGATGCCCGACGCCTTCAGCTTCTCGGCGGCGCTGCGCACCTCGGCCAACGTCTGCGGTGGCGAGTCGACGTCCAGGCCCGCCTCGCGGAAGTGGCTGCGGTTATAGAACATGATCGGCCCGGAGACGTTGACGTAGCCGGGGTAGAAGACGCCGTCGACCGTGTAGGCGCTGCGGACGGCGGGCTGCACCGAGTCGAGGTCGAAACCCACCTCCTCGGCACATGCTTCGGCGGGAAACAGCGTGCCGGTGTCGATGATCGTGCGGATCGTCGTGTCCTCGAGGTACACGACGGCGGGCACGCCTTCGCCGCTGGCTGCGGCGGCGTTGTACTTGCGGAACACCTCGGAGTAGTCGGCGCCCTGGTTCTGCAGGGTGACGTTCACCTCGTCCTGGCTGTCGTTGAACGCCTGGGTGACCTCCTCAAGCGCCTTGGCGGGCTCAGCACCCAAGGCGTGCCACACGACGATGTTGGTGACGCCGGTGGCCTTGTCCAGCTCGCCCATCGGGCAGTCGGGCAGGTTGTCGGCGGACACGTCGTCACCCTCGAGGGCCTCGATCGTCGGGGGCGGCCCGCAAGCGACGGCGGTGGTGCCCGCCAGCACGGCGACGCCCACCAACCCGGCCCGCAGCCGGCCGGGGCGTTTGGCGCCCGGTCGTCCATTCGATCGCCTTGACGGTGTCACATGCATCTCGTTCTCACCCCTTGACCGCACCGGCGGTCAATCCTCGCACGATCGCTCGCTGGAACACGATCAACAGCGCAAAGATCGGCAGCGCCGCCAGGACGGCACCGGCCACCCCGACGTTGAGCTGCTGGATGTTTTGGGCCGCAAGGCGTTTCAGCGCGATCTGCAGCGTCTGGTGGCTTTCCTGCTCGGTGACCACCCGGGGCCACAGGTACTGGTTCCAGGACGACAGGAAGGCGAGCAGCCCGACCGAGGCGACGACGGGCGCCGCCAACGGCACGGCGATGCGGGTCATGAACCGGAAGTGGCCGTAGCCGTCGAGAAAGGCGGCTTCGCGCAGTTCGTTGGGGATGCCGAGGAACCCCTGGCGCAGGAGGAAGGTGCCCAGCGCCGAAGCGAGGAACGGCGCCACCAGGCCTTGTAGCGTGTCGATCCAGCCCCACTGGCGGATCGTGAGGGAGTTGGCCACGAAGGTCACCTCGAGGGGCAGCATCAGGGTGGCGACGAACAGCACGAACAGCAGCTTCTTAAACGGAAAGCGTAGAAAGACGAAGGCGTAGGCGGCCAGCACGGCGGTGATCACCTGGGTCACCGTGATCACCGCCGACATGGCGAAGCTCCAGAACGTGGCCGCCGACAGGCTGCCGCCGTTCCACGCCCGGCTGAACACGTCCCACTCCGCCTCGACCGGCCAGGGCGGGTTGCCGGCCCGCGCATAGGCCGCCGGGTCGGACAGCGCCCGCATCACCGACATGTACAGCGGGTACAGGATGACCAGCGCCAACACGGTGAGGAACAGGTACCAGCCCAGCTTCTTCAGCTGGGCGCCGGCGGGGGCCGCGACCACCGGCGCCGGACCGGACGGGGCGATCACGCCGGACCGGGCGGAGGTAAACCCGGTGCCGACGGTCGCTGCATCGGTGGTTGTGTGGGTCGGAGCTACGTCAGTCACGGTTCATCCCCCGTTCCAGTAACAGGAACTGCCCCAGCCCGATGATCAGCGTGATGCCGAACAGGCCCACCGCCATCACCGAGCCGTCGGTGATGTTGGTCGGGTCGAGCTTCTGGGCGATCGTGTACACCAGGGTCGAGGTGCTGCCCTCCGGGCCGCCTCCGGTGATGATGTCGGGCAGAGCAAACTCCTGCATACCGAAGATGGTGAGGGCGACGACCAGGAAGGTGAGCACCGGCGTCAGGGCCGGCAGGGTCACTTTGAAGAAGCGGCCGATGGCGCCGTATCCGTCGATCATCGCCGCCTCGGTCAGCTCGTCGGGCACCGCTTGAAGCCCAGCGAGCACGATGACGAAGCTGAGGCCGAGGTTCTTCCACACGGCGACCAGCGCCAGGGCGGGCAACGCAGTGCCGGGGTTGGACAGCCAGTCCACCTTGAACACGCCGACCGCGGGGTTGATCAGGCCGAAGAACAGCACGGCGGCCACAGCAACCGAGGTGGCGATCGTCGAGCTGAAGATCGTCTGATAGATCTTCATGCCCTTCAGACGTCGGTGGGCGGCCACCGCCAGCAGCGTGCCGAGGATCAGGCCGGCGGGCACGGTCAACAGCACGAACTGCACCGAGATCCACAACCCGTCGAGAAACTCCGACGAGGTGAGCACGTCGACGTAGTGGCTGAAACCGACGCGCTCGTAGAACGAGCCTCGTTGGCGACTGTCGTAGAAGCCCCACGACACCAGGCGGGCGAACGGGAAGTAGAAGAACAGGCCGAAGATCACCAGCGACGGCGCCAGGAAGGCGGCGGCCAGGCCAGTCTCCCGCAGGCTGTGGCCAAACAGGCCACTGCGCCTGACGCCCTCGGGCGCCGTGTCGTCCTTGGCGTCGGCGTCTGGCAGGACCCCCATCAGCGAGGCTCCCCGGCGACCCGCCGCGTCCCGGTGGTGCGACTCACAGGTGCACCCCGGTGTCGGCGTCGAACAGCTGCACCGCACCTGGCTGGGGCGTGGCCCGGATGATCTCGCCGTTGCGGGCGTCGACGCGGCCGGCGGCCCGCAGGATCACGCGGCGGCGGGTGGCACCCACCTGTTCAGGATCGTCGCTGTCGACCACGGCGTCGCCCACCAGCGAGGTCGTGCCGGCGTCGTTGCTGTCCCCGTCGTCGGCGGCGTCCCGCGCCGAGCGCTGGGCGGCCCCTACATCGACCAGGTCGGCGGTGATCAGGCTCTCGTAGCCCAACCATTCGACCGCCTTGACCTCCATGGTCAGACCGTCGTCGGACAGGACGAGGTGCTCGGGTCGGATACCGACGACCACCGGTGCGCCGGCCTCCAGTTTGTGGGTGGCGTCAAGCTTGGCGCCTGCCACTTCGACACCCTCGGAGGTGGCCACGCCGTCCATCAGGTTCATGGGCGGAGTACCGATGAACCCGGCGACGAAGGTATTGGCGGGCCGGTCGTACACGTCGTCGGGGGTGCCCACCTGGTGGAGCGCGCCGTTGGCCATGATGGCGACGCGATCGGCCATCGTCATCGCCTCGATCTGGTCGTGCGTGACGTAGACGACCGTGCCGCCGAGGCGCTCGTGCAGGTCGATCAGCTCGGCGCGGGTCTGGGCCCGCAGCTTGGCGTCCAGGTTCGACAACGGCTCGTCCATCAACAGCACCTTGGCCCGGGCGACGATGGCCCGGGCGAGGGCCACCCGCTGGCGCTGGCCGCCGGACAGGGCGCCGGGCTTGCGGTCGAGGTAGTCCTCCAGGTCGAGCATTCGGGCCGCTTCGATCACCCGCGCGTCGCGCTCCTCGCTGCTCAGCCGGCGGGGGTCGCCGCCGCCGTCGGGCGGAACGTCCTTGGCCTTCAGCGGCGACTCGATGTTCTTGCGCACCGTCAGGTTGGGATACAGCGCATAGCGCTGGAACACCATCGCGATGCCGCGCTTGCGGGGGTCGACGTGGTTGACCACCTCGCCGTCGATGCTCAGGGCGCCTTCGGTGATCGACTCCAATCCGGCGATCATGCGCAGGGCGGTGGACTTACCGCAGCCCGACGGGCCCAACAGCACCATGAATTCGCCCTCGACGATGTCGAGGGACATTGCGTCCACCGCCGTCGTCTTTCCGAAGCGTTTGGTGACCTGGTCGAAGCGAACCGTTGACACGCCGCCAACCTAGACGCTGGGCATCCCCGCGTGACGGTTCACTTGCGAGGCGCCGGTCCGGCCGCCGCACCGGCCGACGGCGCCCCTCCCAGCCGGTCGCACCAGCGTTGGCGCAACGGCGAAACCCGCTCCCTGACCGAGACGGTTCATTCCCGGCCGACCCACCGGTCGCGCACGGTGTAGATCAGTGGGGTCGAAGCCAGGGCGGTCACCCCCTTGATGGCGATGTTGGCCCAGATGATCGACCACACGACGGCGCCGGGGATCCGGCCGGCAAAAGCAATCACCGCAAAGATCACCGAATCGAGCGGGACCGACACCGAATTGGAGCTGATCACCCGACCCCACTGGTGGCGTGCCCCGAAGCGTGCCACCCAGGCCCGGTACACCTCGGTGTCGACCAGCTCGGCGATCAACTGGGCGATGATCGACGCCGCGATGATGCGCAGCACCGGGTTGAGCACGTTGGCAAACTCGCTCTGGGCCGCTCCGGTGGTCGCCGGATCGCCGGGCAGGACGGCTGCCGCCCACAGCCCCAGTGCCAGCAGCGCGTTGAACCCGGCGGTGGCCACCACCGTCGTGCGGGCCACAGCGGTGCCGCCCGCCTTGTGCACGACGTCGCGCAGGGTGAAGGTCAGCGGGTAGGTGAGCGTGCCGGCGTCCACCGCCCAGCCGCCGAGCGACAAGATGCGCACCGACATGACGTTGGCCATCAGGGAGGTGGCCACGTAGGCGCCGCCGACCACCATCAGCACCATCACCGCACGCTCGCTGTACATCGTTGTTGCGTCGACATCGGTCCGACCGACGGCGACGGCACTGTCCACCCGTGGGTTGATCGTGCCCATCGCGGCAGCGTAGATGCGTTCGGCGAATCGATCCTCAGCCCATCTCGCTGGGGCCCACGTCGAATCTCACTCCGCCACCCGCTGCCCTTCTTCCCCGGGCACCACAAACCGGCCACCGATTTCTTTGCCTGGCGGACCTGCGTACGCCCTCCCGCTCGGGGCGAGGCACCTTTGCCAGGGTGAGCCGGAACGCCTAGCGTCCGCGCGATGAAGCCCTCGATGGACTGGGGGTTTCTCACGACCTCAACCGTTCGGTGGGCGTCGCTGCGGGGCACAACTCAGGCGGAATTTCATGGCTATTGGCGGGCTCATGTCCAGCGGACCTTCTTCATCGGGCCGACCCTCGGGCAGTCGTCTTCGGGCGACGTCACTCAAGCGGGCCGGCATCACCGCCTTCCTGGTGGCCGCAGTGCTCGGCCCAAGTGCGGCCTGCGCTCCAGATGAGACGGTCCCTCCCCCGGTGACCGAGCCCACTGACCCGCCCGTCGACCCGCAGCCTGCTCAACCTGGTGATGGCACGACGGCGGAGACGGCGGGTGCTTCGTGCTGGGGGGTCAAGCAGAAGTTCTCGCAGTCGGCCACCGGTGTGTATTGGTTGCGCACCAGCACGCTGGTCGCTCCCGAGAAGTTCACCTGTGACATGACCACCGATGGTGGCGGCTGGGCGTTGGTCGGCGTGGGCCGGGAGGGATGGAACTGGTCGCCCGCGGCACAGGGCAACGTCGCCCGGTTGTTGACCGACCCAAACGGTCAGGCGTCCCAGGCCCCGGTGCACCTCTCGGCTGACAAGGTCAACGGGCTGCTCGATGGCGGTGCTGCGTCCCAGTTGCCCGACGGTATTCGCCTCCGCCGGTCCGCCAACGCTGCCGGCACGTCGTGGCAGGAGGTCCGCTGGAATCTTGCCACTGCCGAACCGTGGTCGTGGCACT
>JACDJA010001822.1_pt1 | contig 16661 bp, 6 predicted proteins | sample 7449241 | NCBI WGS metagenome assembly JACDJA01 (sample SAMN14253289, study PRJNA609438) | sludge metagenome | isolation source: initial anaerobic sludge | collected 2018-12-20 | reverse complement strand
CCAGGTCCTGTTCCACCGGGGGCAGTCCAGTTAAGAACTACACTCAGGTTTCCAGGTGAACTTACTTCAGTAGCTGTGAGCTCGGTAGGTTCAGCACATTGACGGTAGACGTGAATGTTATCTATCATCCAGTTGTATATGTCAAGTGTATTCATGCCTTCAGCGGTAAAGCGAATGCGGAATACTTTATTCTTGGCAAGACTGCTGATGTTGATGTGCTGCATCTCCCAATCTATGTTGCCTTCTGCGGTAATGGTCTTAACTGTCGACCAGGCGCTTCCGTTATAAACTTCCACTTTCAGTATTTCGTCGCCGGTAGCGTTCAAATCCTGAAGTTTCAGATCGAAATCAAGCCAGATGTTGCCGTCAATGTATTGAGCAGCATTGAGCCATGAACTGGTAAGCGATTGGCTATACTCAGTCTGTGCCGGATTGTAGAAGAATTCTGCTGAAGGAGCAGGATTACCAGCCTGACCGGCAATGCGCCAGTTGTTACCGTTAATTGACCACTGGTTGGTGGTAAACAAACCGGTGTTCCAGTCTTCGGTAAATGGCAGGTCGTAGCCGTAGTTGATGTTGATTTCAACGGTACCTTCTTTCATGGATTCTGCGGTCTGACCGGGATAACCGTAAGGCTCAAGGTCATAAACAGCAGTTACATCATACATATAGGTACCCGGATCCAGGTTCATATCAAAATACTCGGTGGTAGGATGCTCAACATAAGCAGCCACGTCATCGTTGCGATACAGGTTATAACCGAGCAGGTTGGTTGGGGTACCTAAGGCACCACCACCTGAACCGTTAATGATAAACGGCATGCCCTGAGGACCTACGTCAATCAGGTCAACCCACGTACCACTCTGGTTCTGCTTGGCATTTCCGGTAGAGGTCTGACCCTGTATGGTAACAGCAGGAACCCATGGTCCACTACCCAATGTACCGGCTGTTGCCCATTCAACCCAGTATGTACCAGGAGTAAGGGTTAAACCGGGTGTTTCAGCAATAACACGCATTACCGGACGATCGGTAGCTCCGCCAGGACCATTGGTATTGCGATAAATATTAGTCCATTCGGTAGAAGCCATCAGGTTGGTGGTTAAATCACCCCAGATAATGGTTCCGCCTGCGGTAGGATCACCATCCCATATCCTTAAATATGCTCCGGTGAATGTACTGGTAGTTGAAGAACCAGTCTGATAACCAAAGAATTCAAAATTCTGAATGGTCCATGGTGCTGTAACTTCAAAATCATCAGCCACACTGTTACCGGCTGTTTGTTGCATTCCGGAACCGATGGTATTCATGCCAAGGTCTCCCTGGAGAATACTTTCGTCGGCACCACCTGAACCGGTACCCGGACTGTTTACAATAGGTCCGTTGTCAAAAAGAATCACCCTGCTGGATGCAAGTGGAATATTCCGCTGTGGGAAAGTCCGGTTGCGATCTATATCCAAAGCTATTTCAGCAGCAGGTTGAGCTATAATAACCGGAAGATTCTCGGTGTTATCGCCCAAACCGGTGGGTGATGAAGGTGGCAGCCACCACAGGTGTGCATAATCTGTGCCTTCTGGGCTCATGCCTTCTAAACTGTCGGGAGGATACAAATAAACTGAAGTAAAGCGATAGGTATCCAGTTCAGAATAACCAGAGCTGAACAGCGCAGCTACACCGGCCAGATAAGTCTGTCCGTAGTTCAGATTGCGATAAGTATAGGTTTCTTCCGGAGTATTGTCAACCAGGGTACCATCAAGGAATACACCGTATCCATCGAAAGGTACACCACCGGAGGCGATTTGAACATCGTCAATTGCCCAACCTGAAGACCATTCGCCATTGTCGTCAGCGTGGAAGGCAAGCCATACACTGCTCAGACCATTGGCGCCTGAATACTGGGTAAGGTCAACTTCAAGATCAACCCATCCGCCTGGAGCAGGCTGTAAGGTATTGATTACCGTCCAGGTAGCACCGGCATCGGTACTGATCTCGATGTATGCACTTTGTGAATAAGTACCACTGTAATAGCTGGCAAAGTTCAGGCGATAACTGTCCAGATTTGTCCAGTCCATTTCGGGAGTGATCAAATAGTCACAGCATCCGTCTCCATTGTCAATGTCATCATTTACAGCAGCATACCTGGTATGCGAAGGAATCGGGAAGTTGGTACTTCCACCATTGGTTGTTCCAAACCAACCTGTGGTATTCTGGGTAAGGGCCTGCCATCCGGCGGGTGGGAATACTGCATTTTCAAAATCCTCAAGCACTGAAACGGCCAAAGGCTCGTCCCAGGTAGCTACCAGAGTCAATGCATCAACATACAGGTTGCGGGGTTTGTATTTCTTCTCAAGAAGAATAATATTGAATGTACGGTTGCTCTGAATGTTGGGGGTAATGATATAATCATCGAAACCAACTTTTGCAGCAAACAACTCATAACTTCCTTTATTTACGTCTTCAAACACTACGGTACCATCTTCCGGAACAGTCTGTGTGACAACGTCGTAAGGATATTCCTGACCGGTAAGACGAACTATAGCTCCGGCAGGGCTGCCACCGGTAGTAAGGCTTACGTTCACGGTAACGTCAACAAGTTTCCTGTGACCTACGATGTTGGAATACGCTTTCTCTGACTCTCCACCATTGGTATAGTTGGCAGCTACTGCATAAGCATACCAGCCTTCTGGTAGTGGATTAAATGTATTGTCAGTATAGTTGGTGTTAGGTACGTTACCATTCAGCAGGGTAAGGGTACCGGTTTCAGGTCCTACATTGGGATCGAAATCACTGATGCGCCATACTTTATATGAAGTAACATCGCGGCTGGTTTCTCCATTCTGGATGGCCCTGAACTGACCTTCACCTTCAACACCTGACTGAGCCAGTGCTGCTGATTGTGAAATCAATGCGCGTTGTTTGGCTGGATTGCGAACCTGAGTCGAAGCCATATTTATGATGGCGTCATCATCAGAAGCTGGTCCACTTACAAAGGCACGAATCATCATATCCTGGAAAGGAGACAATGCCCAGTTTCCACCGGTTGTTACGCTGCGTGAATAGCTGCGGTAAACCGTAGGAATGTCCTGGTCGATACCAATGGGGGCTACATTGGGGGAGATTTCACCCTGAACCATGCCCAGGTAGAAACTGCCTTCGGTAATGGTAGCGTTCAGGCCGCTAATCATAACCCAACCGTAGTTATTAACGGTTACTTCTACCGAATCAAGCGTGGTTCCAGGAAGTCCGTTGGCACCATCGTCATCCAAAAGAATGGCTCCAAAGGTGGTACCCAGGAAACCCGTGGTGTTGTTCGGGAAGCTGCCATCGCCTACATAAATCTTACCACCTGTGATGGTAGCAGGATAACCGGCAGGAGTAAATTTAACGGCGTTCATGTTGCCCGGAAGTGCCCATGCAGCATAATTTTCTGCCGTACCATCGTCATACAGTATTTCATAATCCGGACGCGGAACGCCCCAGGTTACTTCAACCTGTGTGTCGGCAGCATTTACCTCTGCATAAACCAGAGTCGGAGGATAGAAGCCTTCTTCCAGTTCGGCATCCACCATGGTAGTATTGGTTTCGGTTACCACTACTCCGTTTACAACGGTGGAAGTAAATCCGGTCTTTGAGAAATTCATGGTGTAGGTACCTGCGTCAACCATCATGCTGTATGTACCATCCTCATTGGTTGAAGTTGAATACATACCGGCGGTTACCACAGCACCAAAAATGGGTGAACCATCCACAGCACTGGTAACTGTTCCCGAAATCATACCCGGGAAGTAAACCACCATAGTGGCAGGAATCATCACATTGGCATTGGCCAGATCGTTGGTGTTAAGCTCCAGTTCTTCGGTATAGGTTCCCGGTGCAGGGAAATCCTCATCGTCTGAAGTAAAGGTGGCTGTTACATCTACAAATTCACCGGGTGCTACAAAGCCTGATGCAGGAGTTACACTGGTAATAAATGAAGGAACGGGCAAGCCAATCCATATTGCCAGGTTGTTGTGCAGGTAAGCGCTATTGTAGTTGATGTTGGTAGCAATGGTTCCTGTGGAATTCTCAATACCAACGGTGGCACTGGTGATGTCAAAACCACCGGCGATGTTGTTGTAATACATGTGAATATCTCCACTTTTGTAAAGGTGAACCTGAGCAGTTATGGTTCCGGTTCCACTTGAAGGATATTCATGGTAGTTGGTAAACTGAATTACCCAGTAATCGCCCATATTCTGATAATGTACCGTACTTCCGGCACCTGCCCCGTGAAGGTCATCCCAGCACCAGGCAATGACATCATTAGGTGTTGAGCTGTTGGGAATATTCTGGTTCGATAATGAACTGGACGTTCCGAATGTAAGGTAACCATTGGAGCTTACGCTGATGGTAGAATAGGTGTTTTCGTAGAACGGGAAAGAGAAACCAAGAGGGAAAGGGCCAACTACGTTGTCGTCTGTCAATCCTGTTACCAGAGTGCCGGTAGCAGCAATGTCGTTCCATACGTAAGCGGGGCCTCCGGTCTCATCACTGTCTATCCACAGATATCCAAACTGATCGGGGCCTCCGGCACCACGAAGGTTGCGGTTGCCTTGTCCATCCGTAGGATCATTTGCACCTTTGGATACATTCACATGCTCAACGGTTGAACGCTGATTGGGCGTAAAGCCGGGTGAATTTACCAATTGACGGGCAGCATATTCAGGGAAGGAGAATGATAAGGTTCCTTCTCCTGTGTTGGAGATGCGTAAATTTACAGGCTCACTGCTGTTGGGATACTGCTCATTGTATAATGAAGTTGGGTTCAGCACCAGAGTAGGATTGGCCCACTCAATGGTTACCGGACCGGCAGGAGCAGAATTGCCTTCGGCATAGGCAGCCTGTACAGTGTAGCTATATACGCCGTATACCGGCAATGCATCAGTATAGGTCATGTTCATAGTAGTTCCTACCTGAACACCGTTACGTTTTATCAGAAAGTACTGGAATGAACCACCTGACACAAAATCCCAGCTCAATGTTACGGTTCCTGCAACAGGATTACTCAACACGGCTTCAAGATTTTCGGGAACATTCAAAGGAGTGCCAAATACAGTCATGCTAACCGGAATTACTACTGTTCCTACATTAGGAGTAGAAGTGAAGGTAATTTCAGCAGTTTTTACTGCACCTGATGCAAGTCCGGTAGCATTAAAAGCAACGGGAACATCAAAATTGGAATAAGCGGGAACCATACCGGTGGTTGAACCCAGGCTCAGCCAGGTGTTGGGGCCCGGTGAGGTATAGTTAATGCTGGCAGTCCAGGTCAGTTGACCATCACCATTGTTGAGAACGTTGAGTGCACCATTAACCATTTCGTTCGGGTTAACCGAAACATTGTATGGGTTTGGTGTAACTGCCATAGATGGACGGGTCATCACTACGTTCTCATAGGTTATGGTTGACGGAGCAACTTCTATTTCCATTACGGTAGTATTGTACCCTTCAAGTGTGGCAGTCAGGGTGTAAGGACTGGCAGTCACCAGATTAATCTGATAAGCACCATTGGGCCCTGAAACTGTAGAATAAGTACTGATGCCATTAGAGATAGAAACATTGACACCCCCTAAAGGAATACCAAAACCATTGGTGGTAAAACCTTCCAGAGATCCAACACCAAGAGTGGTAGTGAAACTATAAATAGCATTACCGGTTGCCTGTCCTAAAGCATTGTAGGGAACTATCTGCCAGAAATATTGAGTTGCAGTAGATAGTGAAGAAGGAGCAGTATAGGTCAAAACATTTCCAACATCTACACCGTTGGCGATGTTAGTTGGGGGATTGTCTGAACCATAATATACTAAGTAACCAGTGGCAGCTCCTCCACCGGTGGTGTTTGGAGTCCAGTTAAGACTAACATTGGTAGGCATACCAACGGCACCGTCAACGGGTGACACATAGGTAGCAGCCAATGGAAGCATGGCACCAAAAGTCCAGGTTAACCCTGAGGCAGGTACCAATACATCACTATAAGTCATGGTTGCAGAATTGGCAGCACCAGCAATGGTAGCATCCCAACCGGTAGTAGAGGTCCGGTTTAAAAACTGAGTGGCATCAATGCCACCTAAACCCACTTGTGCAGTGGCGCTTATAGACCCAATAACGTATCCGTAAACGATATCTACCATATTGGTAGTTTCGTTTAAACGGATCTGGAAATTGAGGTGTTCATCTGTATAAGAAGATCCGTAACGTTTATAATCTTTCCACTGGATAACGCAAACCCTGTTGGGAGCGGTTCCTATGGTTTCATAGCGGATTTCAGCACCAACACGTGACTGCAAATCGCGTGCAAAACCAGCGATACGGTTACGTAATACCGGATTAGCCGGAACAGTGGTGGAACTCAGTGGTGAATAAGAACTGGAAGAGGCGATGTCTACCGAAGGGGTAGCAGCGCTCTGTCCAAGTGATATCCACCCATTGGTATTAACCGCAAAGCGATCGAAAGTCGATCCATTGAATACGAAATCGAATCCAATAGGCAAACCAATACCTGTAAGCGTAGTCCCACCAGTAGGTACTGCAGGATCCACATACCGCTGGTCATCAGAGGTCTCAGTTCCTAACATGGTACCCCCGGTTATTTCTGTATAGGTTCCGTTTGTTGGCGTAAACCCATACGAAACAAACTGAGCATACGAGTTCCCGGACAGCATAAGTGCCAGAACCAGAAGCGTGAGTAATTTTCTCATTTTGGTCATTTGTTTTTGTTTAATTTTTATTTAATTGTATTCATGAAAATATGTCGCAAAGACAGTTTTTTCTCAGGTTAAAATTACTTTATGTTGCCGGGACCTCCTTTCTGCCATACAAGACCATTGGTTTGATTGTTTTGGTTAAGAAATATTTTAGGCGCAATAAGCACATGATGAATATCAGAAACGAAATATATATCGGAACAAATGCTACAGAATGTAAACTCACCGTTTTATCTGAATAAGGTTAAAAAAATTTGTAAAATTCCAATGTTAAGCGTTTAATTAATGTTACAAAAGTTGCCAAAAGTAATGTTTTTCTTCAAAGAACCACCCGTTTTTTTGACTTGAATAAAAATAAAATCTTTATTCAATCAACAGACCATGGCACTGATTTTTATTTTGGGTAATACTATGACAACCATGTATGCTTTTACCCCTATCTCAAAAAAACATAATTGAAAATTTTTCCTTGTCACGAAATCTCCCCGATGTACAATTATGTTTCAATTATTTAAAACCAACACCCAATAAACTCCAGGATAAAAGGTCATCTTTAACATGTAAACATGCAAAAGTCATTAGGTTGATTGAAACCCACGCGGGTTAATCATCATTCAATCAGAAAGTAAGTCTGTTTTGAAGAAAAATTTGAAAATAAATATGGATTTACCTGTTTAACAGCAACCTGAATCGATAAGTTTCTCCGGAAAGGCACCTCAAAAGGCCTGAATATAACCCTGATTCTAATTTATTCAAATTAATTTCAACCGGACTTCCGGGCCCTGAAAATCTAATGGCTTGAGTCTGGACCAATTTTCCTGCCGCCGAATAAATGTTTACTTCTGCGTCACAGTCGTTTCCGGTGACAGGCAACATTATCCACAGGCGATCTTTGGCGGGGTTGGGATATACGGTTAATAGCTGTATCTGATCGCCGGCATCAGGAACCTCAATATCAATAGACTTTTCTTGCACCGACAAACTGATGTTCTCTGCATTGGGATGAGCAGGCGATAAAGTAATCAGTGGGGAAACACTCCGGGAATGTCCGGCTTTCTCCCCAAGCAAACGGTAGTTGCCGTAAGGAAGTTGGGCAAACGAAAATGATCCATCGGGGGCACTTAAACTCCAGGCCAATACGTGAGTAAGTGATGGATTCATCAGCAGTACGGTATGGTTTGCCGCTGCATTACTTGCTGTAATGGTAGAAAAATTGTCCATACGACTGGCAAACCACGGGCTATTGTATATGGTGTCAGAAGCCTTGGGACTGCGTTCGTATATGAATGTGCCTTCAATTTTAGCTTCACCGGTGGGCAGATTTACCGATTCAGGTTTAAGAATGATATCAATATCATAAACATCGGCATTGCATGGAACAGCATAGGCATCCTGCCAGAAAACACCCTCCGCATAATAGGTTGGAAATACTCCAGCCTCTGCAGGATTGGGAACAGCATAAATATAGTAATTTCCTTCCGGCAGACCGGAGAAATAAAACTCACCGGAAATATCTGCATTGGTAAGACTCACCGCCCGGCTTGCTTCAATATTACTATTTAGAGCAAGTACCGGAATGCCCGCCACAGTGCCATTGTCATAGTGTACTCTCCCGCTGAGGCTGAATGCGGGAACAATGCTGAGCGTTACCGTACCGGAAAGATTGTTGCATTTCGAACTCAACGCAAGGGTAAGTAAAACCTGGCCCGCAGCGATATCGGCTTCACCGGGAATATAAAGGGTATGAAGTTGAATAGAGTCCTCAAAATGTCCATCACCTGAAGTAGTCCAGACAAGATTCGTATAGTCTGAAGCTGATGCGCTTTGAGTATTATAGCTTTCGTATTGATTTATTGTAGTATCATTTCCGGCAAAAAGCTGAGGCTGACCGGCAATAAGAAGCAATAAAGTATCAGACAAGCTGATATTTTCATTTATTTGATTGATATATAGCCTAACCTCTCCGGCTTCAATATCTCCGGGGCCGGGCACATACCAGGTGATGAGTTGGTTGGATACAGCAAAGGAACCATCGCCATCGGTATACCAGTTCAATGGAACATCGGGCAGTCCGGTAGCTTCAAGTGTATAATAAAACTGATCCTCACAAATTTCATCATCTTCTCCGGCATAGGGCCCGGCAATAGCCAATGAATAAGCGCTCTCGTGACCTTCCCGCTGATCGGCCTGGTCATCTGCATCTGTGTCATAAGCAGTAATGGCTACGGTATCCGAAAGCATTATCCCATGAAGCACAAACCGGGTGATCATTCCAACATCAATCTGCTGCCCAAAACCGGAGTGCGGCCCGTTGCCATAATATATTTTATATCCGGCAAGATCACTTTCCAGGTTGGGCTTCCATGATAATAACAGGCTATCACCTGCCTGTCGCTTGATTACGAATTTAGGGGCCGAAATGGGAGCTTCGGGATGAGGTGCTGACAATAACGGACGATAGAGAACTTTACCATAGATATTTTCATCATAAAAATCAAAAATGAGCGAATCTACCCGGAGGGTGTCCTGGGTATACCAATAATTATTGTATGCCACTACATCTTTTTCATAACGGTTTACAAAAACTCCGGTATCGCGCCTGCTTTGAATGGTATTATAGGTAATTTCGCGCTGTGGCCCCGAATGTACGCTAATGGCTTCGGTATGATTGTCTTCAAAAGCATTGTACTGAACCTTGTTAAGCTCCGATTGCCTTTCGTCGGAACTCAATACGCATAAACCAGCAGCATTTCCATGTATATTATTGTATACCAGAAGGTTAGAACTTGACCCATCGATGATTTTTATACCCCAGGTTGCAGAATTGCCAATGCTGTTTCCGGATATGAGATTATCAGTGGCCCGGCTTAGCAACAGTCCTATCCCATTGTATTTAAGTTCGTTGCCACGAAGGGTATCGGCATCCTGCGAAAGTTTAATGCCAATATCATTATAGCGAACAATATTGTTTTCAAGGGTGTTATAGCCCCGGTCTGCCGTTCCGCCATTGCCTATGTGCAAGCCAATATTGTTGTGGGTTACAGTATTATTACCTATGTAATTGTATTGCAAACTGTTTTGCCCCAGGCTGAGAAACAGGGCAATATTGCGGTTGTAACTAATGTTGTTGTTTAAGATGCGGTTGAAACGGCTGTTGCTGTTTGAGGGAAAGAAAATACCTATATCGCAGTGGCTGATGTTGCATTCCTGAATCAGGTTATTGCTTGAATTACGGAGATATAGCCCATAACTACATTCATAAATAGTGGAATGCTGAAAATGGATGGAACCCTCAGATTGAATGAACAAGCCATAACTATTATTCAGCAGTTGAATGTCTTTAATGTATATAGAAGCAGTATCAGAGATCAACAAGCCTGTAGTTGCTTTGCTCAACGTTACATAACGAAGTATGTTACCCGACAGATAATTGCCCTGCTCATCCCAGACAGAATGAGCATTTACAAACTGAACCCCGTTCCACCGGTTTTCATCCCCCTGGGTATTGAGAGCAGTAAGCTGAATGGGTTGAGATGCGGTACCCTCGGCGTGCAGGATTCCTCCCTCAATAAGCAAAGACGAGCCTATCATGAAAAGCAGTTTTGTACCCGGTTCAATGGTGAGCTGAACGCCCTGAGGAACAATAACCGGTTCAGTAACAATGTAGGGGTTTAAATTCGGTGAGTAAGTCGTATTTTCCCATAATGCGCCCCCTATATATTGCTGCGAAACAGCTGTATATGGATTAACTATCCAAAGCGCAGTTACCCAAAGTAAAACAAGTAAGGAAAACCTTTTAAGCATTTAAATTCTTTTAGTCAGGTTGAGTTATTAAACAACAATCTGAAAACAAAAGTAGTCAAAATTTTAAAGTCGTTCAACCTCCGGTTTCATTTTACAGTAATCACAGCCATTAAAAATGAATTTACCTGCTTCAGAAGTTTTTTGGTTGAGGAAAGTAGAGTAGAATGATTATTGCCGGGTTTCACAGAACACTGTAGCCCCGCACATTTATATTCCAATAAAAACTATAGTCGCATTATTAAGGAAAAATCTGCACCCAAAGCGGCCGGATAAATTTTTATTGTAAAATCTTTGTATACGGACTGCAGGGCATGACGATAATGAATGCCTGCGTTTAAAACCAATTTGGAGGAAATGGGCAAGGAAACACCGGCCCCAACTTTAGCAGAAAATAATAATGGTCGGTTGTTAAGTGTTTTAGTATCTGCTACTGTCTGATTATCAGATGAAAGATAATAACCCGATTTTCCTACCGAAACACCGGCAATAATACCTGCATTAAAATGGATGAGATTACGGGCAACCGGTAGGTTGTACTGAATCATCAATGGAAAATCGAGGTAACGGTATCTTACCAGGGTATTGTATCTGAATTGTTTAATGTCTTCAGACAAATAGGAAGAATCTACCAGGTAAAACCAGGCAGTATCGTTATTAGAAACCGTGTAGTAAGCATCCAGGGTATCTTTCAAATAATAGCCACCGGTAGTTGTAATAAAGTTGTAATTAAAGCGGTGAGCCAGTTGAACCATTTCAACACCCGAAATGAAACATAATCTTTCGTAATTCACGCCAATAACAATACCGGCCGCCCCCGAAAAAGCATATCCTGAATCGGCTTTGCGGTATGCCTTCAGCAATTCACCATAATCCTCATCTGCGGTATAACTCCTGTATGAGAAGAGTGGAGAAACTTTCAATCCCACGTCAACACTGAATTCAGGTTTTAGTCGCGCATACATGGGTGGATTATTTCTAAAGATATCCTTGCTTCCGATTTTGTTCTCGGGTTGTTTTTCAGCGACAAAAACCGTATCGGTCTTAATTTGGGTTTCAATTAAGGTGATGGTGTCTGTTACAACGCGTTCTTTCACCAGATACACAGTATCAGGCTTTATTTCTTGTAATTCTTTTGAATGAGTTGAATTTATTGTTGACTTTGATTCCGAATCTGTGTCACCTTTTCTAAAGATAACCACCTGGTTTCCCCGTTGTCTGAAATCAAATGTATCTTCATCAAAGAGTTCTCGCATAATTTCACGCAGTGTTTTCCCGGAAATTCTGAGCGATACTTTACGGTTTATACCGATTTGATCAGGATTGTATGAAAAGGTAACTCCGGCAGTGCGCGCAAGTTGATCAAGCACGGTGCCGAGGGGTTGATCAGAAACAATAAGGTTGTATGTATCGTCTGAGGAAGCTTTTTGGGCATTGGTATGGCTGGCTTCCAGAAAGGCAAGCATAAAAGCAGGCACCAATACGAAAAGTTTGATTGAAGTTGTCATCCCTGTATATTCACCAGCCGGTTTCTGGCGAAATGATGACCTAATGAACTATGATTTCTGCATCGCCTGATTCAAACTTTAATTCAAAGATCAGTGCAAGCGTTTCAAGAACCTGGTCAAGTGTTTCGCTTTCGAATCGGGCAGTTAAACGTTCATTTAAAACATCCGGGTTATCAATGGTAAAAGTCGTTTCATACTTATCTTCCAGCGCTTTGAAAACATCAGCCAGCCTTGTTTCCCTGAAGGTAAGTACCCCAGTTTTCCAGCTAAGGAAATTCAGATCATCTACCACTCCTTTATGCAGTTTGCCAGAAGTCTGACTATAGGTTGCGGTTTCACCGGCATGTAGCATCATTCCCCTCTCGGGATGAATGCCCGATGGATAAACCAATACCCTGCCTGTGCTTACGGCTACCTCAACAAAGCCGGTACCTGCATATGCTTTTACATTAAAAGAAGTGCCCATCACTTTGATATCCAACCCGGAGGTATGAATAACAAAAGGTCGGAGTGCATCAGCATGTACTTCAAAAAACGCTTCGCCAAAGATAGAAACTTCTCTGATATCATTATCAAATTGTTCAGGATAATTAAGAATTGAACGTGTATTTACTGTTACAAGGGTACCATCAGGAAGCAGGGCATCATGCACCACTGTTTGATTGGAAGCTACCTGCAACATGGTTTTACCGGCCTCATTCACCGCATTATTGAGCAACCCAAACCAACCAATTGCCAACAGCAACATAGCTGCAATGCCTGATATGGAAGCGATCTGAAAAATTCTTTTACGATATACTGTGGATTCCGCATTTGTAGCGTTATTCGACTCACCGGTTGCTGCTATACGCTGCTGTAGTTTTCCCCAGGCTTTATCCACATCATAGTTTACCTGCTTAGGTTCTGTTAGTAACAAAAGTCCTTTTTGTGATTCAACAAACTTTTTGTTGGCAGTCTGTTGTTCCATCCACTGCTCTACAATGCGCTGCTCGGCAGGGGTAGCTTCACCCTGCAAGAACTTGAAAACAAGCCTTTTATAATATTTTCCTTTCAGTCGCATTGTAATTCTTTAAATACTTTGATCATCAATAAGACAACTAAGTGGAGTTTTACCCCTATTGCTGTTTCATATTTTTATGCACTTAATAAAAATATGAGGGCTGTAATTATAGGAAGATACTCTTTTAATTGTTCCCTTAAAAACGTAAGTGCTTTCGACATTTGAATTTCAACTGTTTTAACACTAATCTTTAGTTTTTCTGCAATTTCCAGATATTTCAACCCTTCAAACCGGCTCATTTCAAATACCATACGTCTGCGCTCAGGCATAGATTTTATCAGCAAATTAATCTTGATTTCCAGATCACTGCTCACCAGAGTTTCATGTGCAGTTACTTCAGAGGCAATGTCGGTATTAAAACCAACATATTCTTTGTAACGGTGAGCTAATTTTTGATATTTAATATAATTAAGTGCCTGATTAGTAGCTGCTCTATAAAGATAAGCATTGAGAGAGGAATGCACTGACAGCACCTCCCGTTTTTCCCACATCTTAAAAAACATATCCTGAACTACCTCTTCAGCAGCTTCAGCGTCTATAAGATAACGCCTGACATGCACACACAACGGGATATAATATTCCCTGAAAACCGATTCAAAAACTTTCGAATCGCCTTGCTTGAGTGCCAGAAGTGTTAATCGTTCCGATTCCAATCTTATGATTTTATTAGGATTGAGAAACAAAAGTACAAAATTAAGTCAATCTATGACAAATAAATCTACCTGGACCTCCAATCAAAAATCCTTAACCAGAATACGTGCTTCCATCATATCGTAGATGGCATACTTTAGGCCTTCCCTGCCAAGTCCGGAATCCTTTATGCCCCCGTATGGCATATGATCTACTCTGAAGGTTGGCACATCGTTTACAATCACCCCGCCAACCTCAATCTGGTCAAAAGCACGGTTCATTTCATCTATTTTATTGGTAAACACCCCAACTTGTAACCCATAACGGGTATTATTTATTTGTTTTATTGCGTCATCGAAAGTTTCATATGGCTCAAGGGTTACCACCGGACCAAATATCTCTCTATGGCAAACTTTCATATCGCTTCGGGTATCGGTTAACACGGTAGGTGGATGGTACGAGCCCTGACGTTGGCCGCCTGTAAGAATGCGCGCACCTGCCTGTACTGCTTCATTTACCCAACGTTCTACCCTTAAGGCATTTTCTTCATCTATCATACTGCTTATATCAGTTTCAGAAGAAGCCGGATTTCCATTTTGTAGCTGGCGGGTGACCTGAATGAAATGTTTGGTGAATTCTTCAAAAACGGAATGCTGCACAAACAGGCGCTGGGCATGGATACATACCTGCCCCGAATAAGAAAAAGCTCCACCCACACACTTTGAAACCGATGTTTTAATATCAGCACTATCAGACACAATAACGCCTGCATTTCCACCCAGCTCAAGCACTACCTTTTTCTTTCCGGCTTCCGATTTCATCTTCCAGCCCACTTCCGGACTTCCAGTAAAAGAAAGCAAAGCAAAACGGTGGTCGGTTACCAATTGATTCCCGGTTTCCCTGTCCATGGGTAGAATGGATATTGCACCGGCAGGCAGATTGGTTTCAGCAATGATTTTGGCCAGCTTAAGCGTTGATAACGGTGTTTTGGATGAAGGCTTTAGAATGATGGGACAGCCGGCTGCTATGGCAGGAGCTATTTTGTGAACCGCCAGATTCATCGGGAAATTGAATGGGGCAATCCCAGCCACCAATCCAATTGGAAAGTAACGCACAAGGCCTTCTTTTTGCTTTCCTGCAGGCGTCCAGTCGAGACTAAGGCTCTCTCTCGGCAGACGCCTGGCCTCTTCAGCAGCCACTGCAAATGTTTGAATGCTTCGGTTTATCTCACCAACAGCATATTTGAGCGGTTTTCCCGATTCCAGCATCAAAATATGCGCAAAATCATCACGTTGAACCTCCAACTGACGGCTGATGTACATCAAAATATTATACCGCTCATAGGCAGGCATATGTTTTAATTTAACTTTAACACCTTCGGCTTCACTTATGGCTGTTTCCAGCTCCTTTTTGGAAGCCAGATAAACAGTAGCTATCAAGGATTGATCATAGGGATTGACCACATTCAGGGTAAGATCCGTGCGGATAAACCTCCCGGCCTGAAAAATTTTCACTTCTTTACTATCCATAGTCAAATGTTTTATCCATAGTTCACCCACCAAAGATAAACACAAAACATTTACCAGCATTTAGTAATGATACGCTTAAATTGTTTCAAAAAGATAAACTCACTTTTCGGATAGTTGACGATTTTTCCTAATGACCCACTTCAAAAAAAACTAATTTTGTCCGAATTTTTATACGATGTCTGCGAAAAAATCATGGATACCCTGGATTATATTGGTAATGCTGGCCCTTACCTGGGGAAGTTCATTTATTCTTATAAAACGTGGCCTGGAAGTATACAGTCCTGGTGAAGTAGGCGCCCTTCGTACCAGCATTGCCTGGCTGTTCCTCCTGCCCTTTGCATTAAAACGTATGCGGGGCCACTCAAAACGGGAATGGAGATTGTTTTTAGTGGTAGGTCTGGTAGGCAGTTTAATACCAGCTTTCCTTTTTGCTGCCGCCCAGGTTGGCATTGACAGCTCCCTGGCGGGAATTCTCAATTCTCTTACACCCCTGTTCACCTTACTGATAGGAATGGTCTTTTTTCGTATCCGCCCGGCCTGGTTTAATATTGCAGGAGTGATGTTGGGATTAGCAGGAGCCATTGGATTGGTAAGTGTAAGTGGAACGGGCAACTTTACTGTGAATATGCTCTACGCGGCTTTAATCATCATTGCTGCCCTATGTTATGCTGTGAATGTAAATACCATTAAAGCATACCTCCAGCATGTTGATTCCATAACCTTAACTTCATTAGCTTTTTTTACCGTCGGTCCCATAGCGCTGGGTTATCTTATTATTTTCACTCCTTTTGCCACTACAGTTACCACTGCACCCAATGCACTAAAAGGCCTGGGATATATCGCTATTCTTGCCATTGCCGGTACCGGTCTGGCTCTTATGCTTTTCAATTATGTTATCCGGATCACCAGTGCTGTTTTTGCTTCTTCGGTTACCTACTTTATTCCCATCATCGCACTGCTTTGGGGTATAGCCGACGGTGAACATTTTAAACCAGGATTTATGTTGTGGGTAATTATGATTATTGCCGGTGTGCTGCTGGTAAATACCAAAAACTTAAAGAAATACCGGGCTTACCGTTGGCTTACGGGATCGGGATAGGCAGCCCCAAAGCAACCCAGGGATGCCAGCCCCGCCACTTCCCAAGGGCCTCCCAGGGATACCAGCCCCGCCACTTCCAAGGGACCAAACCAGGGATACCAGCCCCGCCAATTCTTCCAAGGGGCCAACCCAGGGATGCCAGCCCTGACATCGCCTTTTCCTGCGCTGGGCTGTTATCCCTGCTCGACCGCACTGCTTAAAGCTTTGCCGCACGGGGCCAAGACAGGGATACCGGCTCTGCCATCGCTTTTCTGCACTGGGGCTGTTATCTCTTGCCCCAGTTCTACTCTAAATTGT
>JACDJA010001820.1_pt1 | contig 16673 bp, 12 predicted proteins | sample 7449241 | NCBI WGS metagenome assembly JACDJA01 (sample SAMN14253289, study PRJNA609438) | sludge metagenome | isolation source: initial anaerobic sludge | collected 2018-12-20 | reverse complement strand
GTCGGTCTATCAAATTCCCTTGAAAAAATCTCTACTAGTCAAATATTTAGGGAGAATCTAGAAAGATTTTCATTTGCTGTTGAAGCTTCTGGGGAAGGCATTTGGGACTGGAATATTGAAACCGGTGAAGCCTTTTTTTCGAAGCGGTGGAAGGACATGCTTGGTTTCTCTGACGAAGAGATCTCTGACCATGTCAGCGAATGGGAGAAGAGAATTCATCCCGAAGATGTTGAAGAGGTGAAGTCAGTTCTCAACAGATGTTTCAAGGGCGATATACCATTCTATGAAAAAGAGTACAGGCTTATAGGGAAGAACGGTTCTCTTGTCTGGGTTCGTGATAGAGCACGAATTGTCTCAAGAGACAGTGAAGGAAAACCCTTGAGGATGGTCGGAATGTACACCGATCTTACCCAGCGCAGGATGGATGAAATCAAACTTCAGAAGCTCAACAAATTGCTCACCCTAATGTTCAAGGCAAACGAATTTCTTGTCCATGCAAAGGATGAACATTCTTTACTTAAGGGACTTTGTGACATCGTGGTCGAAAATGGAGGGTTCCCTCTTGTCTGGATAGCCTTCAAGAAGTCCGGGGGGAAAATGCTGACTCCTGTTGCGGTAAGTGGAGTGGCAAAGGGATATCCCTACGAAGTTACAGTCGCCTGGGATAACAGCGAATTGAGCAGAAGCGCAATAGGAAAAGCCATAAAGACCGGCAGGACATTCATTTCAAGGGAAATCGACAGTTCACCCGACTATCTTCCTTGGAAGAAGACAGTTCTGAAGTACGGGTTGAAGTCATCGATTGCCGTGCCTCTTGTTATTGGAAAAGAGATTATCGGCGGCTTTGTTATTTATTCCACGGAGGAAGATGCATTTGATAATGAGGAGGTTCGCCTTCTTGAAGAGCTCGGCGAAGATATCTCCTATGGAATACTGTCACTGAGACTAGAGGCTCAGCTAGAGCATCAGAGCGGTGTTCTATCATCTATTAGAAGAGTAAACCAGCTGATAGTATCGGCAACCGATGTTGAAGAGTTGATTAAAAGAGCGACGGAGCTTATGACGGGTTCCCGCGGTTTCGAAAGATGTCTTCTTGTTCTAGTTGAGAATGAAAATGTGAAGAACTGGGCCGCTTCTGGCTTCAGCAGAACGCAGCTGCTCGAAGTCGACTCGATCTTCGAGTCGGGAGAAATTCCTCCTCTTTTGAGAAGGGCAATGGAAGAAGAAGGAGTGATCTCCTTAACTGGAAGAGAGTACAACAAACAATGCGTAACAAGCAGCGATTTAGATGATCTTGCAGTCTTCGCGAAAGGGCTCAGAATCGGTGGCAATATCCTGGGTGCTATGGCCGTAGTTATGAAACAGAGCTTCTCTTTTTCGAAGGATGAAAGAGATCTCTTTTCCGAAATCGTGGATGATATTTCTTTTGCGATTCATAAGATAAGAATTGAGAAGAACGAGAGAGTTCTTCAGAAGAGGTTTTCTCTTTTCATGGATAAACTGCCCGGAGCCGTATTCATTTCTGATAGTGACCTGAAGACTTCATACTTCAATGACTTCGCAGCCAGAGTCTTTGGTTTCAAAGAAGACTGGAAAGGAAAGAATCCCGAAGCCAACTATCCCGGAGAACTCGGCAAGCTAATACTCGAAGATGACAGGAGGACTCAGAACGGGGAAAACATCGTGAGGGAAGAGAGGGTACTCGGTACCGACGGCAAGGAAAGGATCCTCTATGTTCAGAAGTTTCCAATTGTTTCAGAAGAGGATAAACCCATGGTCGGTGCAATCGCCATGGATATTACCGAATGGAAGCTCGCAGAGATGGCCCTCACCAGATTGGGAAGAGTCATAGATCTTTCAGTGAATGAGCTATATATATTCGATCCAGAGACTCTGAGATTTCTGCAAGCGAACAAGGGTGCTATAGAGAATTCAGGGTACTCTCTTGAAGAGTTGCGAAAGATGACTCCACTGGATCTGAAGTTGGAGATGGACAGAAGGGTCTTCGAAGACATTATCTCCAGACTCAAAAAAGAGCCTGGAAGTTACGAGGTCTTCGAAACCGTTCATATAAGAAAGAATGGAACCGGGTATCCCGTCGAAGTAAGACTGCAGCTTCACGACAACGAATATGAACGTGTCTTTGTTGCCATTGTTTTGGATATCTCCGAGAGAAAGATCGCCGAGGCGTCAGTCAAGAAGAGCCTTGAGTCACTTATAAATACTTTGTCTTCCCTTGTTGAAGCGAGGGATCCCTACACTTCCGGCCATCAGAAACGTGTAAGCGAGCTTTCGACAGCAATAGCGAGAAAGCTGTTTTCTGAGGATGAGATGTGTGAAGATATCGTTGAATCGATAAGGGTAGCCGCTTTGCTTCATGACATAGGGAAAAGCGCAGTGCCCACTGAAATACTGACGAAGCCGGTAAGACTGAACAATCTCGAATACGATTTAGTTAGAGAGCATTCAAAGAAGGGGTACGACATACTGAAAGAGGTTTACTTCCCATGGCCGATCGCCGATATCGTTGCTCAACACCATGAGAGACTCGATGGATCCGGATATCCCAGAGGATTAACGGGCGATGAAATCAGAATAGAGGCCCGTATTATTGCCGTTGCCGATGTAGTTGAGGCAATGTCTTCTCACAGACCTTATAGAGCATCTCTTGGAATAGAGGCGGCACTGGATGAAATACGGCAAAACTCTGGAAAGTTCTACGATCGCAGAGTCGTCGAAGCCTGCCTTGAGCTTTTCAAAGAGGGGTTTCAATTCACCGAGTAATCCAGGCGGCTTTTCCAGTGATAAGGAAGTTCCAAGCGACTTTCAGTTAAGCCTTCTTTCCAGTTGATTCAGGTAAAACTTCACTCCCGAAGAGAGATTACGAAGTACCTTGCAGCTTACTTCATCCAATCGACGGGTATCCTGGGAACTGACGAGTTTATCATAATACTCCTTTGACAACTCTAGTGATGGATTCTCGAAGGAACTACCGTCGATAAGTCTTTTCAAAGACAGTTCCGTCTCAGGCAGAAGATCGAGTGCTCTCCTTCTAATTGTCTCCGCCATTTTTTTGAGTCCATCGAAGATGCCGGCCTCAGTCCCCTCTATCTCCTCCAAAAAAGGTTTGTAGCCTCTCCACAATCGGTAGCCCAGATATCTGTCGTGAAATTTGTGATAGAAGCTGATTTTCTTGAACTGCTTCCTGTACAGAAAGGGTATCTTGAAAATTTCGACGGGAGAGCCGGGAGAGGTGTGATAAGGTGTTCCGCAGTCCTCAAGATAGTGGAGAGCCCTGGCAGCGAATCTTAGAACCCAATATCTATCTCTCTTCTCATTGGCCAGCATACTCAAACGGTCGAAGTGTAGAAATCTATCTATCACTTCACCGAATCGGAGAAGAATATGAAACTCCTCATGACGCCAAGTTCCACTTCCCCCCATGAATCTCTGTAAAGGTGAAAGACTTAAGCCTTCATCCATGCCAAAGTCGGGCTCATATGAATAAACTGTCAGAATCTGCCATGCGGGAGCTCTACCACTTCTTGGAAGCTTATTGTCGAAAAAGGGTAAGTACAGCTCCTCATCTGAACGTGAGAGGTACGGCCTTCCGAGGTAATCTTCAAAACCATCCTTAGAGCTATTGTACGGACCCTGATCATAAGCCCGATAGCAGTACGGTTTAATCTCGACTTCCTCAGATAGAAAGGCTTTTTCCATATCCATGCATTTGTGAGTCAAGACATCATGGCCATCCATCTCAGTTGTTTATAACCCAGCTCCTAATTAATGTAACTATATTCTATCATCTGCGCTGTTACATAGAATAACACCCTCTTGAGTAGATTTAACTATGATGTATTACGCCTCCAAATTACTCCAATGGATCTTCAACATATCAAATCAATCAGACTGAATCTCTAAAAGTGGAGGATCAAGATCAAGATCCAAGCTTCCATAGTTCAGTGATCATCTTTGTTTCTAGCGAGAAGAAGTATGTGCTGTTATGAAAATATAGTTTCAATATGCTATCATTATGAAAAGATATTTTCATAGAATACATGAATAATCAATTTCTTTCCGAAGGGTGATACCAATGGTATCCGAAGAAATAGCGAGAATCAAAGACGATTTATCTCCAGCTTATAAAAGGATTGCAACCTACATTCTCAAAGAATACTCGCAGGTGGGATTCATGTCCATTGAAGAACTCAGCTCTATGGCAGGCGCGAGCAAGGCATCTGTAGTTAGATTCTCCAGGCGTCTCGGTTTCTCGGGATTCAATGAACTGAAAAAGTCGATCCAGAGTGAACTTAGAAGAAGGCTATCGCCATATGAAAAGATCGCGACTACTGATCTTGACAGAGCTCCTATCGAAAACCAGCTGAAGTTGCTCGCTCAAAATGAGATTAACAATCTCAAAAACACCATCTCCGGAATAGGAGAAGAGATCCATAAATGGGTGGAGTCAATTAAGTCAGCCAGGAGTATCTACTTCGGTGGATTTGGAGCCACAAAGAATGTTGTCTCTCTTATGCAGTACACTATATCAGTTCTACAGAATAAACCAACATGGCTTCTGACGGGGTCAATTTCTGATTTCTCGTATACCATAAAGCTTATGGACAGAGCTGATGTTCTCGTTGTAATGACCTTTCCTCCCTACTCGAAAGAGATAGAATACATGGTCGATTTTGCAGGCGAGAGGAAGGTTCGGACCCTCCTTGTAACGGATTCGATTGAATGTCCTATCTATTCTAGAGCCTATTCGGTAATAGTATGCGAGAACAACTCACTTCTGTTTGGGAATTCCTTCGTTGGACCCGTTGCAGTAGCGGAAATGATAGGGAACTTCATTATCCTAAGTGAGAAACAGACAGGCATGGAGGAAATGAAAAAGCTATTTGAAGTGGAGGAAAGAGGCTACAGAGCTATAAGTATGGAGGACCGGTAGAAATAGGTCTGGTGTAAGCAAAAAGCTAAATGAATCTGCTTTAGTCTTAAGAAATACGATGGAATCGAAGTGGGGAATTGCTTTTTTACCATTTGTGGCTTTCTTATTCTTTAGTTTAACGAGGAATGTTCTCTTTTCTTTTAAGACCCATTATCCATTTGGAGCGGGGTGTTGGTATGAAAACCATCATTGTACACGGCGGTACAGGAAGCTTCAAGAGTGACAAGGACTTCGATGAACACAGGAGAGGAGTTGAAGAAGCAGTCATACATGGGTACTCCACTCTTGAAGAAAGAAACAGCTCTGAAGAAGCCGTAATAGCCGCCGTGTCCAAGATGGAAGAGAACCCTACATTTAATTGCGGCAGGGGATCGGTACTTAACTACAATGGCCAGATTGAAATGGACGCCGCGATAATGGACAATAATCTGAATGCGGGAGCAGTTTCCGGGCTGAAGAGAATTCTGCATCCCATAATGGTGGCACGGGCCGTCATGGAGCAAACCGATCATGTTTTGCTCGCAGGAGCCGAACTAGAGGAATTTGTTAAAGTATTGGAATTTCCCAGAGATGACGCCCTCGTTGTTCCTCACAGATACCAGCAGTGGAAGGGTGAACTGGAAAGAATTGAAAGAGGCGAAAAGACACGTTTTGGGAAAAGCATCTCGCTGGCCAGAAAGGCACAAGAGTATCACTCCACCTGTGGAGCGGTTGCCATAGATGACCATGGAAGAATGGTTGCAGGGACGTCGACAGGCGGAATGTCAATGAAGAGTTTCGGAAGGGTCGGCGATACTCCAATTATCGGTGCAGGAACCTACGCAGACTCATTCGGTGCAGTTTCTGCAACGGGCCATGGAGAAAAGATTATGAAACTCACTCTGAGCAGGCTGGTAGCTTTCTTTATGGAACAGTATCCAGCCCAAAAAGCAGTTGACATAGCTCTGGAGAGAGCAAGATACTCCGAGTGCGAATGCGGTCTAATAGCAATCGATAGGTATGGAAATATCGGGATTGGGCACACTTCAAAAGATATGTCGTGGGCTATAATGAAAGATGGTCATCCGCCGTTGATCTTCTAGGAATCACTGGCCACCTTTCTCTGCAAGAGAAAGCTCCCTACTTTGAACCTTCAGTTTCTTGACAATCGCTACGGCAAGAATTGCGGCAACAAACAGAGTAAAGAAATCTGCAACTGTCTGAGAGTAAATGACCCCGTTGAGCCCGAAGAACCTTGGCAAAAAGATTACTGCCGGGATAAGGAAGAAACCTTGTTTCGACATCGACAGCAATCCTGCCGCGAATCCCTTTCCAAGAGCCTGAAATAGGACCGTAAAAGTTATGACGAAGCCGAATGTCGGAAAGAAGATGTTTACCGCCCTAAAGGCTCTGGAACCCACGTCGATCACTTCGGGATCGTTACTGAAGATGCTGATAATCGAATCCGGTATAGTCAATCCGATTATGGCAAAAACCGATGCAAAAACCGTTGTCACGATCACCGAAAATCTCAGAGCTTCGAAAACCCTCGAAAACTTCTTCGCACCGTAATTATAGCCCGCAACCGGTTGAAAGGCTTGACCGTAACCGAATAGAACCATCATGCCCAACATGAGAACCCTCATTGTTATTCCGACGGCCGCAACGGCATGGTCCCCGTAGTTTCCAGCAGCGTTATTCAAGAGCGCGACGGCGAAACTCGACAAGGATTGCCGAAGGAATGTCGGGAGCCCAATTTTGAAGATTTCTGAGTATATCTGAAGAGAAAACCTGTACAGTCTTATCGATAGATTTGTGTAACTCTTCTTTCTTACGAAGTACTCGAGTATGATAATCGTCGAAACAGACTGAGAGATGACCGTCGCAACGGCCGCTCCCGTGATCCCCATTCCAAATCCGAAGATGAAGACAGGATCGAGCGCAACATTGAGAAGAGCTCCAGAAACCATAGCAACCATGAATCTCTGGGCGTTGCCCTCCGCCCTAACGAGATTGTTCATGGTCATGTTCATCATGGTAAATATCGACCCCATGATAATTATCATTGTATACTCTCTTGCGTACTCCATAATAGTCTCGGTAGCTCCAAAAGCGGTAAGAAGAGGATCAAGGAATATAAGCCCCAGTATTGTGAAGGCAATTCCCGTGGCAAAACTTGTAAAGAGAGCCGTGGATGCTGCTTTATCGGCTTGCCTCTTATCTCCGGCACCAAGTAGACGCGAAACATATGAAGCGGCCCCCACACCGTACGTAAGGCCGACGGCTCCTATGAGATTGAATATAGGAAAGGCAACTGCAACTGCGCCTACGGCGCTTGTGCCTATCCGCCCAATGAAGAAAGTATCGACAAGATTGTAGATAGCATTTGTCAACATTGCAATTATTGAAGGAATCGAAAGACCTATGAGAAGCGAAGGGATCTTCATCGTCCCCATTGCTCTCGCTCTTTCTTCCGAACTTCTGAATCTCAAGCAAAACCCTCCATTTCAGAGACGACCTGCTATCATAATACACTAATCTAGGGCAGTTGTTAGGCATGCAAAGAATGGATCGCTAACGGATTCTATCTGCAGAATTCTTCTGAAGTGTTCCCATCAACTTAGAAGCAAATGTACCCCTTCAGATGCCTATTCGGGATATATACTCTCGTTGCGATTGGAAAAACTGATTGTATATATCGTCCTTACATAAAGCGATCGAACCGATAAGAGGCCTCATTGGCCCGAGGAGGAGATTACATGAGAAGAATGAAGCTAGTATCAGTCTTTCTCTTAGTCTCACTAATACTGCTTGGCGGATCGGTTTTTTCAGAAGAACCGATAGACGAGATGTACGAACCTATTGTTGAAGAGACATTCGAAGAAGATTTCCTAAAAAAAGAAAACATGGAGGCGAGAGGATTCTACAGAGAAGGAGAGGAATACGAAGATCCCCAGTTCTACTATTTTGCATCTTCGGCAGCTTCATCCAGGGAAGGAGATGAACCAGTAGAAGCCGTCGACGGCTTCTACAGAGAAGGAGAGGGAGAAGAGGAGTACAGCATATTCATAAGCGCCTTTACCTCTGCTCCTGTGGATGATATTAAAGTTGAAGCGATGAAGGTCTTCGCAAGCACCGTAAACACTCTTAGCGGAGGCGACATTTACGTCAGGATCTTTCATACTAATAACCACAGTCCCGAAGAACTTCTTTCCAATGTAATCAACGGAACGGAAGTGATGGCATTCGACTGCAGCCTGTCTACAATTGCCGACCTGCTCTTCCTTCCTGAACTCTCGATCTTCTCTGCAGCTTACCTATTCGAGGATGCGGAACACATGGACAAGGCCATGGAAAGCGGAATCATGACAGAGCTTCTCGATAGAGTCGCAGCAAACTCCAGAGTTAGAGTGCTCGACAACTGGTACAGCGGTAGTCATCATCTCTTCCTAAACGAAACCATAAGCGGTATCGAAGATCCTTCGCAACTAGAAGGGCTGAGACTCTGCTCAAGCTGTTACCAGGGCTCATTCGACGCCTGCAAAGCTCTTGGCGCATCTCCCGTCTATATGGGTCAGAGCACTCTCAAAGATGCGATGAGCTGCGGTTCGATTCAGGGCGCGGAAATGCTCCTTGAATGTGTGACAGCTGAAGAATGCATCGATTCGATAAAGACCATCATACTTACCGGCCATCAAATCGAATCGGTAAACCCGACAATTAGCGAGGCCACATGGAAGAGACTGAGCGAAGAGCAAAGAGGGTGGATTCTCGAGGCACTGCACACTGCAAGATCATACATGGAAACCGAAGTTCTAGCGCATGAAGCCGGAATAATCGGCGAACTCGCCCAGAAATACGGTGTCCAGGTCTTGATACCCTGTAAGGATGGGTTGCTCCAGCAGGCGGCAACCTACTACTCCCAGAATCGCTTCTCTGCCGTGTGGGGCGAAGATGCATACGTCCGAATGCACTCGGCCTCGGAAGGGATGTAACTCAGTAATCAGTAAAGAGAGTATCCTGAGATTGTAACATCGCTCTAAAGTAGTTTAGTGATGCATCGAGCTGCCCTTCAATCATTCCTAACGTTTGAGGGGCAGCAGTTTAAGATCGAAGAGCAAAGACAACCGAAGGTTCCATTCATGGAAATATTCAAAAAAGCATTCACTTGAAAGGATAAGGAAAATAAGGGCTATGCTGGCTTATAAGCCTCTGTCTCTCGTTTCACCTTGCAATCGTGAAGTACATAATCAGTCCCACTACCACCGTGATGCCGATGATCAAAGGAATAATCGTGAATCCAAACATCCTCTCACCTCCATCTAAGATTTGCTAAATATTCTACTCTCTTTCATTCGAAATACTTTCTATTCATCAAAAGCTCTTCATATTGCGGCCAGATCTCTTCAAGTCTTTCAGAAGGAGTCTGTCGGATCAATCTCGATTCAAATTTCAAAGATTTCCTTTCGATTCCGAGCATCTGCCAAAACTCTCTCTTGAACTGCACGAAGTCAAACCTATCGCCAAGAATTTTTCTTGCCATATCTTCATAATGCAGAAACTCGAGATACTTTGTGTTGAAGGAATGTGTCTCTTCGCCTTCTTCAACATCTATTTCTTCACCAAGGAAAAGAGCCTTCAGATACTCCAGATTCCTTCTGACGAGATTGTCGCCGACGATTCCGGAGTGTCCAGAAATTACGGTCCGATACGACATCTTAAGTATAGTCTTCAAACTCTCCGTGAAGGTTACCAGATCTCTCCAGAGAGTAAGTGGTAAAGGATCTTCAACAAGATCTCCTACGAAGATTACCGAATCCCTTCTGTCGATACATACCGAAGAACAGAGAGTGTGTCCCGGCATATAACGAAATTCTATTTCGTCATCTTCAAAGACCAACCGATCACTGAAGGTGATACTTGGAAGTCTTTTCAGAACATCTCCGTCGCGAAATCTTTCCAGATTTTCGAAATCGTAGTCCCATCTTTCTTCCATTCTTCTTCTTGCAAGTTCATGGGCAACGATTTCGCACCCCTCGAACGCTCCGTTCCCCCAGACGTGGTCATAGTCAGAATGTGAGTTAAAGATCACGAGATCCTTTCTGGGACTTTCTTTAATTCGATCCTTAACAACGTTCATAAATCTACTTCCAAGAAACGTATCACACAAATAAAAGCGGTCTCCGCCTTCTATTAAATAGACTGACGTTTCCCCACCCATCGGTGAATCTCCGTCCTGAAAGGTAAACAAAACTCCCCTGCTGCCGACTGCCTGAATCTTCAAGGGTTTTCTCCTCTATCTGACTGCGGCAAAGATTCGGGCTATAGAGGAATCAGCATGGATCTTCAACGGAATCGCGAAGATTTCCAGTTCTTTCGAATCCGACAGGTTTTCAAGACCGGTTAGGTTCTCTGCGATGAGACAGCCTCTACCGAAGAGAATTCTGTGGATATCGTAAGGGTATCGATCCGGAGAAGACGAGTCGAAGCCAACCATTCTTGTTCTGCGCTCTAAAAGAAATTCAGCCAGTTCGGAAGTAAGGAATGGGTTATTCAAGAAATAGTCTTCGCTGCCAAACAGTGAATCCCGACCAGTCCAGAAAAGAACAATCGAGTCTTCAGAGATCGCATCTTCATACTGAGACTTCATTGCTATCTCTGTCTCTCCTCTCACATCAATAAGGACTCCCTTGCCAATAAGTCTGTTGATCTCGATCTGATCTACATAGAGATCCGATTGGGTGAGATGCATGGGACCGTCTATGTGGGTTCCCGAGTGCATACTTATTTCTAGTCTGTGATTGTTGTATCCATCTTCGTTCAAGACTCTCGACCTGCTCAACCTTGTGGGATCGTCACCAGGATACACTGGCTGGTTATCTTCGACAACTCTGGTCAAATCGACAAACTTCCTCACAAGGACCACCTCTCTTTCTCAAAGGAACAATAATTACAGAATATCACATCCCATGCTGTCAATAGCTCTTCACTAATTGTAATTTCTCAGAGAGCCCTATAGTATTTCAGTCGAGATTTGAAATCAATAGATTATATGATATGATTAATACATTCGAAGAAATACAAAGGAGGAGAGTTGGTATGAAAAGAGTATTGGCTTATACATTAGTACTCCTCTTCGTATTGTCCTTTGCGTCATCTGCAATTGGTTCGTCGCTAGAATTGGCGAAGGACATCGCCGAATCGGCAAACGAGCAGATTGAGTCTTTAATCGAGACCACAGTTCAGAAGGCCGAAAAACTCACGGAACATTACGAAGAGAAGGGCATGTCACCGGTGGCCTATAAGACTCTAATAGACAATCTCGGAAACGATCTTGCCGAGAGAGCGTTCTTGATTTCCCAGAGTGCCATAACAAAAATCGAAGAACTAGGATATAAGGCAATTTGCTATTATGTTCCGGTAAGGCTAGGATACAAGATTTTCTTGATCGATCCGATTCTCATAATCGACGATTAGTCTAGCAGCTTTTGACTATCATCAGTATTAAATGCCGTAGACAACTACGGCATTTTTTGATTACATGGAATCTCCGTGACATTATATGATAGACTCTATATGATTATCATGGTTTCTTTATCAGCTTCATTTGGGGGAAGAGATGGAAGGCTTTAAAGTGTGTAAAGCTAACGAAACGATCGAGACAGTTGTTCAAAAGAACTCGTCACTTTCACTTTTGGCCCACGGTGATGGCGTAGAAATTTCGATTTACGAGTTGCATGCAGGTGTAATTACCTTTCTAGACACCTTCCCGGGTGGAGATTTGCTTGAGTTTTACTTTGTTTTGAATGGGATAATTTCCTGCAATTACTCCGAAAAAGAGGAAAACCTTGAACCAGGCGATTATTTCTATGCCCATAACCTCAAAGTACCTGTAGAGCTAAAACCCAAGACTGATGTAAGATTGTTGCACGTTTCCTCAAAACCATTGTTCAAGTACATTAGCAATAACATTTCAGTTATGAAAGATATTCTTGCTCGCGTAGAACTTAAAGACTCGTACACTCATGGACACGGCAAAAGAGTGAGAGATGTGTCTCTTGCTATTGCAAAAAGACTTGGTATTCCTTCAGAAAGACAGGAGGTCATAGCAATGGGGGCTCTCTTTCACGACATTGGAAAAATTGAGATCGATGATTCAATTCTGAAGAAACCATCAAGACTGAACAGAGAGGAATTTGAAATAATCAAATTGCACCCGGTTTTCGGATGTCAGATGGTAAAAGGGAATTTTCTTGAAGACACTCATGACATTATTAGGCATCATCATGAGCGAGTTGACGGCACTGGATATCCCGATGGACTGAAGGGAGATGAGATATCATTGGAAGCCAGAATTGTGGCCGTCGCCGATTCATTCGACGCGATGACATCGAGAAGACCCTATAGAGAAGCCATGAGTTGCGAGGACGCACTCGAAGAGCTTAAGTCTCAGTCCGGTACTTTGTATGATTCGGAAATCGTAAAGACTCTTGAGCAATGCATAGCGGAAGGACTAATCTAGTTCCCAGGATAGATGAAGCGCCTTTTCTCCCTAAAGTTACTAATTCTCTAAGATCCTCTAGTTTAAGCCTTCATTGAGGAGCATCATTCGAAAAATTCCACTGGATTCTTCATTCTCAAAACACTAAGTTCTCAAATCGCGTTGCTGATATAATCTCTTTAGAGGTGATCTAGATGGGAGAGTTCTCAATTGTTGCTACAATAAATGACCGGAAACTTCTCAAATCGATCGAAATGTCGGGAGCATCGGCCATACGATTCAATTCTTCTCACGTTTCTCTTGAAGAACTTCAGAAATTCATCTCTTACTACGAAGATAACTGTACTCTTCCTATGTATATAGATCTACAGGGTGCCAAGCTTCGGCTGTCCAGAAGTCAGCCAATAATGGAAGTGAAGGCTGGGGAACAGATTGTTCTTGGCTGTCAATCATCTCAGTTGAGAAGCATAGCGGTTGATCCCAGAACCCTTTCATACCTCTCTCCCGGGATGAGAGTGTCAATAGAGGATGGCAGGATTGAACTGCAGGTACTCAAACTCGAGGCGGATTTCGCAAGAGCAATGGTTCTGAGAGGCGGCGTTATCCGACCGGCCAAAGGTATGAATATATCGCCCCATCCGATAAATCAGATTGAACTCTCCTCCAGAGATTCAGACATCGTGCTTGCCACAAAGAAGTACGGCTTCGTAAGATATGCGCTCTCCTTTGTTTCCAGTCCAAGCGAGGTAATCGAACTGAAGGAACTCTCTGGAAGAGAAGTAGCTTCTAAGATCGAAAGAGAGCTTCCGTTCTCCAGAATAGAAGAGATCTCGGCTTCAAGTGACGAAATCTGGTTCTGCAGAGGTGACCTTGGAGCCCAGCTGGGGGCGCGAGGCCTCGTGGATTTCTATACATTCTTCTCGGACAATCTCCGTAAACTCTACAAACCGGTGCTCATGGCTGGTGAGGTTCTTGAACACATGGTTGACCATCCCTTCGCTACCAGGAGTGAGCTTTGTCATCTGAAGGACATTCAAAGGCAGGGATTCGGAGGAGTTGTTCTCTCAAACGAAACAGCTTACGGTTCATTCCCTATAGAGAGCATAAAGACGGTTCTGGAGGTCACATCGGATGAATGAAATTGTTACAGACATTGCTAACTCTCTTGCTCTACCGAGATGGAAAGTTGAAAATGCCGTTGAACTGCTTGAAGAAGGAAAGACTATACCATTCATCGCCAGATACAGAAAGGAAAAGACCGGAGAACTGAACGAGATACAGTTAAGAGAGATCTCCGATGCGCTCGAATACGCCAAGAAGCTTCGCTCCAGAAAAGAAGAAGTCCTGAGAATAATTGAAGAAAAGGGCAAACTCACCGATGAACTGGAAGCAGCCATCAGTAATGCAAAAAACCTTCAGCTGGTTGAGGACCTTTATCTTCCCTTCAAATCGAAGAAGAAAACCCGAGCAGACAAAGCGAGGGAAAAGGGATTACAACCGCTGGCAGATTTCCTGAAGACTTCAAGGATTAAGGACGAAACCTTCGTCCTTACGTTTGTCGATGCAGAAAAGGAGATATTTCAGATAGAAGAGGCTCTCGAAGGAGCCAGGGATATTCTCGCCGAAGAGTTTTCTCAGGAGATATCCGTGAGGGAAAGGCTAAGAAATCAACTAAAGGCAAAAGGGGCAATCAAAAGCTCTAATTCCGATAAGCAGGATGAGCGCGAGGTTTACAGGGACTACTACGACTTCTCTCAACCGATCTCTAGACTGGCCGCTCACCAGATTATGGCTCTTTTCAGGGGCGAACGGGAAGAGATTCTCTCGTTGAAGCTGGAGTTGCCCTTCGATATTCTGCCTTCTCTAAGAGACTCCATAGGGTGGAAAGACTATCTAGCCTACTATGAAGAACTGGTAGAGGCTTCGTCCGATTCTTACTCTAGGTTGCTTATGCCTTCTATTGAACGAGAAGTGAGAAACATCATAAGAGAAGAGGCCGAGGGAAGGGCTATCCATGTTTTCGCCAGAAATCTCAGGGATCTCTTCCTCCAGCCTCCTCTCGGCGAAAAAGTTGTAATGGGTATCGACCCGGGTTACAGGACCGGATGCAAAGTGGCGGTTATCGGAAAGGACGGCTCTCTTCTCTATCATGATGTGATATTTCCGACCCCACCTCAGAGCGACTACATAAACTCTTCGATGAAGGTAGTTCAGGCAATAAATACCTTAGAGGTCGAACTCATATCTATCGGCAACGGTACAGGTTCCAGAGAAACCGAGGTCTTTGTAAGCAGGCTGATAAAGGAGCACAAACTTCCCGTCAAATATATGATTGTAACGGAGTCGGGCGCTTCGGTTTACTCTGCCTCAAAAGTTGCGATTGAGGAGTTCCCGAACGAAGATGTAACAACAAGAGGAGCGATCTCGATTGCGCGGAGGGTTCAGGACCCACTGGCCGAATACGTGAAAATCCCCCCGGAAGCCATTGGAGTCGGCATGTACCAGCACGATGTCAATCAGTCGGAACTGAAGAAGACGCTCGACAGAGAGGTCGAGTCTGTAGTTAATCTAGTGGGTGTCAATCTAAACACTGCATCGGAGCATTTGCTCAAATACATCTCCGGATTAAACTCTAGAGCCGCACTGAACATTGTAAAGCACAGGGCAGAAAACGGAGGGTTCAGGAACAGAAAGGAACTGCTGAAGGTCTCAGGTTTAGGCCCAAAGGCCTTCGAGCAGGCGGCCGGTTTCTGTAGAATCATCAATGGATCAGAGGCTCTCGATGGGACTTCCGTTCATCCCGAAAGCTATGAGATAGCCAGAGATATCCTCAATAGCGCTGACTTTGACCCAGAGGAGCTGTTCACAAAAAAAGAAGAAGTCCCGGCAAAACTCGACGAGATCGATCTCGACGCTTTTTCTAAGGAGAAGGGATTCAATCCAATAACCGTGAGAGAAGTTGTGGGCATGCTGAAAAAGCCAGGTTTAGACCCCAGGGAGGAACTCGAAAAACCGATCCTTAGAACGGATGTCCTTTCCATGGAAGACCTGTCCACGGGGATGGAACTGGAGGGGACTGTTCGAAACGTCGTAGATTTCGGAGCCTTCGTTGACATAGGAGTCAAGCAGGATGGCCTTATTCACAAGAGCAAAATGGGAAGAAGGGTTAGAGACCCTCTCGAGGTATTGAGCGTAGGTCAGATTGTGAAGGTAAGGGTCCTGGAAGTCGACACGAAGAGAATGAGAATAGGGCTTGAGCTGCTCACAAATGCCAACAGTACTTGATTTTCAAAAGCCAAGGAATTTGTGAAGTTCTCTGTTCGACTCTAATCTCTCTAAGGCATTGAACATTTGAATCTCGAAAGAAATCCCGCAAAGGATTGACCCCGTTTACTCCCAATCGCAAAGGGATCAACTGGCCGAACTACTATTGTCGCTCTCCGAAGATAATCGTTCCCAGTCTAACCATGTTCGAACCCTCTTCGATCGCAACCCTGTAGGAATTGGACATTCCCATCGACAGGTTCTTCATTTCGACTCCTTCGATCTTCGCTTTTGAGATCTCTTCAAAAAGCCTCCTTGTAAGCCTCAAACTAGGCCTAATCTCTTCGGGATCCTCTGTGAAAGGTCCCATAGTCATTAGACCGACCACACCAATATTCTTGAGCGGCGAGATCTCAGTTATCAATTGCAGAACACTTTCCGGAAAGACTCCTGCCTTGTTCTCCTCTCTGCCGCTGTTAACCTCGATCATAACCGGCATCTTCTTACTAAGGTATGAGCATCTCTTGTCTATCTCCTCTGCGAGCTTGAATGAATCTACGGTCTGAATTATGTCGAAAATCTCTACCGCCCTTTTCACTTTGTTTCTCTGTAAGTGCCCGATGCAATGCCATCTAGCTTTGTTACCTATAGCTTCGAACTTCCCTTCAGCCTCCTGGACGTAGTTCTCACCGACATCTCTCAAATCACTTTCCAGAAGCTCTAGAATTTCTGAAGCAGTTCTCGTTTTCGATGCAGCTACAATGGTCACATAATCAGGTATTTCACTTCTCAGCCTTTTCACATTCTCAACAATCATCTTCTGACCCCCTTTTAGTAAATTATATTGCATCGAATTCCATTGTGTTTGAGCAAAGACGAAAATCGTGATATTATTCAAATTGCCGGGGTGAATACTCAGTAGGAGATGATGTTATGAGTAAGGGCATCGCCTTGTTATTGGTTGTATTGATTTCG
>JACDJA010001819.1_pt1 | contig 16683 bp, 8 predicted proteins | sample 7449241 | NCBI WGS metagenome assembly JACDJA01 (sample SAMN14253289, study PRJNA609438) | sludge metagenome | isolation source: initial anaerobic sludge | collected 2018-12-20 | reverse complement strand
GGAAAATTGAAGAATCCCCCATAATTCGGGCAGGTGCATGTCAACTACGCCCTGCGGCGACCACACCCAGTTGTCTTCGGGCCAGCTTTTGCCGGTATCGGGATTCACATCCTTTTGATATACGCCATCTACCACAGAATATCGCCATTGTACACGGCTGAAGTTGATGCGCCAATGTGCTCCGTCGGCAGGCCTGGGCCCATGATTGTATTCGTTTATAGCCTCCAGAGGAATGGCCATCTCCACCTGCCAGCCTTTATCGGTATCCGAAGGATTATTGAGCGTTCCGTCCAGATATACCGCAGTTTTCAAACCATTGATATCCCAGTTATTGATAGCCGGCCCGCCATTGCGGTAGGGTCGGATAAGCATCAAATCCCACACTGTGTTCAGCGCGTTTATCTCCAATTCAAAATAACCGTAAGTGTCGGCATCGGGATCGATGAAGACCTCAAAGTCGTTGTCGTAAAAAATCACTTCATCGCGCTCCGTTATGGTTGCCCACAAATCAGGTTCCTGCATGTAAGCAGCTACATAGAGATAGTGGTCGTCCCAAAGCATCTTCATACGGGTAGCATGAAGGGGGGTGGGAAAATGGCTGCCCATAATGTCGAGGAACTCCTCACTCCAGGGCGCACGGCTCCAGTCCTCCTCACTGAGAATGCCATCTATCTGTAACGGTTCATTGGTTTTATAACAAATGTAGTGTCTGGGCGGCCACCTAAACGCGGGGAACACTGGCAGACCATATTCATTCGTTTCACCCGGGGTTGATTGGGCCTGACAGCCGAATGCCAACGTCCCCAAAAGAAGAATTAAAAAGAGTGAGAAAAAGGGTTTTGTCATTTGAAGAAATATTAAATTATTGTTTAATCGGAATCAATCTTATTTTATTACATCTTTGCCCTAAAGGCTTTCAATATCAACAAAATGATGTACATCATTTTGTTGATAAGATTTCTCTCCGGCAGCTGCCGGATCGAAATGACCAGCAACCATGTATTGGGGGAGGCGAGGTTTTGGGAGAATGAAAATGGCAGTGCCATTTTCATTCTCCCAAAACCTCGCCTGTAATCCCAAAAGCCCGGTCATTTCGACCGCAGGGAGAAATCTGTCTGAAAAATAGCGTTTTACATTTTTTTCTCTCTGGCAGCGAAGTGAAATTTCTCACTGCGTGGATTTCACAATTTTCATCCGTACCACCTGCTGCCCGTGGGTCACGATTATGATATAAATACCTGTAGGATAGGAGCTCATATTAATGGCTACCGTCTCTTTGCCCTTTGAATTTAGCGATTTCACCTTCTTCCCGGTCACATCATATACCTCAATCGGGCAATTGGCCGATGGCAACCCTTTGAGTAGTGCAGTGCTTTTTACCGGATTGGGTATCAGGGAAATATCTTCCATCCAGGTGGTTGTAACTCCTGACGCGGTTTTTTGCAGCACTACCTCTACGATCATATCATCGGCTACATCTATCTCATCCTCCAATGTATCAAATCCCGCCTTCAGGATGCTATAGCTCTTGCCCACACCCAGTCCCACACCCTCGAACAGCACCTCACCATAAGCATCGGTCCGAAGGGTTTCGCCGTTAAAGGTAATGCCTGCATCCTTAACAGGGGCATTATCACTGCCAACCACCTTAAAGAGGACGGAATAACAGGATGTAAGAGCAGGAGCGGTCGTATAACCGGAGTAAACATCAACTCCCGGGTAATGTGCTCTCAGGCTGTATTGCAGCCGGGTACAACCCACGGCATCATCCTGAAAGTGCACCTCCTCGAAGCCGTCCAACGTCGTTACCAATGCCTGATTTTTAAAAAGTTGATAACGTACATTCCTCGAGAAACCAGGAGGAGAGGCCTCCTCTGTTTCGTGGGGGGCTTTAATGGCCCTTTTCGGGAAACCTTCGGGTTTTACCCTCTCTATCTTGTTTTCCACAGCATTAAAAGGTGCCGGCAAGGCAGGCAGGCTTCCAGGCTGGGGCCCTATGCGTAAATCGTCTAAAAACAGCGCAAAAGCATCGTCGGAGACACACTGAATGGCCACCTCCACCCGTTGGCCCAGATAACCCGATAAATCATATTCAAACAACGTCCATATTTCAGGAGCCATCGCCAGCTCATGGAGTGTTTGCCAGGTATCTTCACCCTCCGGTTTTATTTTTACATTAAACACTTCCAGCCCGAAATTAGCCGTTAGCGAACGCGCCGCGAAGGAAAAATAGTTCCCCTCCTGAACTTCAAAAACCGGTGAAATAATCCAATCATCATTGGGCCCATTCACAGATGCAAAGCAGGCCAGCACCTTGGCCCCCGACCGGGCAGAGCTGTTGTAACCCAATTGCAACACCTCATCGTCATACACATTAAAAACAATAAAAGCCATAGGTTCGCCCTCCCCGGGAAACGACTGCTGACTAAAACCATAGGTTACCGAGGCGTCATTATCCTGAAGGTTCCACCCTGCGGGTGATTTAGTAAATGAAGGGTAGCTCTCAAAGTTATCGTTTATCACCGGATTCCATGTTAAATCTATGGTTTGATAATCCTTAACGGCTTTGAGCCCCGAAGGTGGAATGGCTTCAAATAAATTAAGAGTTACAGCTATCTGCTTGTTGCCATCGGGCGTAAAACGTCCGGATAATGGCGAATACCCCAGTTTTGTTATGTGATATGCAGTAAAAAGTTCGCTGTATTCTAAACTGAATGGAGCCAAACCAGCGGGTGAGGTATATACTTCTGTGTTTTCTACCGTGACCAGCGCATCGCCGATGGGCATCCCTTCGAAATCTTTCACCTCCAACACGATGTCATACTTTCTGGGACGGGTTGAAAAAGTATCCACAGCCGGTACATATTGATAACAAAAGCTGCCTGAATAATATTCAAAAAAAGCGAAATGATAATCGGATGTATGGTCCAATCCACTCATATCAAAACTATTACCCGACCCGTTATAGACTACATAGGAGTTATTGCCGATATCATCGCCGGCGCCAAAAACAGCTCCGGCATTGTAGCTTACACCATTCACAGGCAGTTCATAAACCGGCTTATCCTTGCGGGCAACCACAAGGGTGGCATCCCCATCTCCGCGGCTCCAGCTTATCGACATCGACAACTCGGTTATATCAGTGGCTGCCACTCCATAACTTTTGCCTACTGGCGGGTTCACGCATACACTCTCCTCATAAACCCTTACTGCATCAATAGCAATACCATATCCATAATTGGAAGCCCCCTGAAAGGCGAGCTCCAACGGCTCATCATAGGGCAGCTTCACTCTCCGGTGTGCCCATCCCGTGGTATTTTCATCAAACAGCGTCACCTCTTCCCACTCACCACCAAGCGTTCGAGCCCATAGTGACAACACGTCCTGATCGAGCTCCCAGACGGGCTGCACATGCCTAAAATCGAGGAAATAATTCTTCCCTCCTTTCAGATTCAACACCGGCGTGATTAAACGGGTAACCGGCGTGCTCCAGTTTGTTATTCTCAGGTACGCGAAATTCTCGCCTTCAAAAGCTGCTTCCGGCAATCCTTGTGTACCCCGGCTGGAAATTTTCCACTCGTTATTGCCCGAGACCGCATCCTGTCTCCAACCATTTAAACCATCTTCAAAACCTTCCATCCAGGGGAATTCAACCACCGGAGCGGGATTGGTTCTGCCTGAAATGGTTAAATTCTGCGAATACGACGCACCTTTGTTACTCCAAACCGAATAATGATATTCTGCCGAAGGTGGGAGGCTCCCGTGGATAACAGCATTTATTGCAGAGCCATAATACAATACGGTGCCCCCTCCGCTGATTTCATCACCGGATTGATAAAGACGGCCATTTTCGGGTAGACCAAAAACCCCATCGGAACTCCACGCCAACAAAATCGGGTAGCCGGTTTCTGAGGGGGTCCATGAAACCTCTATACTTTCGCTGTTCAGAGCATGGGCACTAATAATCAGTGGGGCGCCATCCTGTATGGCCATAAAATCGAACGTTACATTTTCGCCTTCTATTTTAATATTGGTCAGGCTGTGCCGAAAGGGCTCGCCTCCATTGGTAAGGGCAGCGGGTGTGGAAAAATCGGTTAGTTCACTCACTGTCAATGTACCCGGGAAAGGACAGGAGGCATCGTTGACCACCTCACCTGCACTGATTGGACAAAAACCCTGCGTGGGGAAAGCATTAATAATATTGGAGTACCTACGTTCCGCTATCAGAGTGCTGTCGGCATGGTAAACCAGCATGCCCTCGCCGGGAATGTAACGGTCGAAACCGGTACGGCGCCGGTTTTCCAGGAGCAAATAGTCGTTTTCATTGGATGCGTTCACTCTAAGGGTCTGCCGGGAGGTTATAACCGGCTCTATCTGAATCTGCTGAGGCTCATCTATCACAACCTGTTGAACCCAATCCATCTCTTTTTTTGAAAAAGGATTGTGATGCGCAGGAGATGACCCCGCCGGATTGCCATTGTAAGCACCCGCCGCCATAATATCCCACTTTCCGGTGCCATCGCGAATGCCCCCCGAAGTATCGTAAAAATCGTGCAGGCCCAGATTGTGCCCAAACTCATGACAGATAACTCCGATTGAATTCATCTCGCCGTTTAAGGTACGCCATTCGGGCTGAACGGTGTATTGATTTACCACCACTCCATTGAACGTTCTGGCTATCGAGGGGATACCGTCGGCCGAAAAGGTGTGGGAGTGGGACCAGATGTCTCTCTCATCACCCGTAACCTCCTGTCCTGCACCCTGATGTATAATGGCAACACCCTCTACTATCCCATCGCCATCGTTATCGAACAACGAAAAGTCCACTCCGGCAGCGGCAGCTGCCTGTATGGCTTCAAAGGCAAACTCATTCCATTTGTCGTTGGGCCCGTAATAGTCGTGTGCCCAGGGCACTTGCACCCATTGCGTGACGGTGGAATTGACCGTGAGCAGCCCGCCACTTACCTCAAGGTAATAATCCCTAAAGCTCCCCCTACCATCATAACCGGGCTCATTCATAAATCTGCGGAATGCTTGTTGTCCGTAAAGAGGCTGGGTATCGGAAAAATTAGCCAGGATAACCAACAGATTTGCCTCACCACGGGAGGGAAAAAACGTGTACATATTGGCGCTTTTCAAGCCCGTGGTAGATTTCTCCTGTCTGCGCTTCAGCATTTGATCGGTCGAGATACCCAGGTTTTTGGGTGTACCGGCCAAAAAGCGCAATTCCGCGGGTTTACGGTTGGCGATATTAGAAGCACGCACGCCCGAGGCTACCAACTCCCCCGACTTTAACAAAGCGCCATATTCGTAATAGCCCCGGCTGCTTTTCAATATCCGGTAACCATCGGTGGTGGTAATCCAGTTGTACCATTCATCGCCGTGTAGCCGGATGGTGAGTGTTGAACCATCGGGTTGCTTCACATCCTGGGGATAAGGATAGGCGCCCACCGCAAGAGTCATAGGAATCATGAACCATATTGCCGGAAAAAGCAACATCAAAAACCGCCACATCCTATCCAAATTCATCTTATTGTTCTCTATTGTATCTATTGTACCTTTGCAAAACAATAAAAATACTACAAAAAACTCAATACATAACAATTTAAGATGTTAAAATTCAAAAGCACTCCTCTGCTGGCTATTGCAGCCTGCCTGCTCTGGAGTACGGCCTTTGTGGGTATTAAGGTGGGGCTTACCTACACCACACCGATGCAATTTGCCGGCCTGCGCTTTTTCCTGTCGGGGCTGATGCTGCTACCATTGTTGCACTCATGGCGTACCTGGATTGACGTGCTTAAAAAGCATCCATCGGTTGTTTTTAAGATTGCATTTTTTCAAACCTTCGTTCTCTATACCCTTTTCTATCAGGGCATTAACCTGGTTCAGGGAGCCACCGCTGCAATTATCGTGGGTTCACAACCTCTGTTTATAGCCATAGTGGCGCATTTCACCACGAAAAACGATCTGCTCAATGCCCGCAAACTTCGCACCATATCTATTGGTATTTTGGGCATCATTCTGGTAGCCATCGAAAAAGGAACCTTAACCACGCAAGGGGACGGTTGGATTCAGCTGCTGGGCATTGGACTGCTGGTTCTGGCCAACTTTGCCTCGGGATATGGCAACGTGCTGGTGAGTCGGGAGGCGGGGGGCGATATTCCCCGCGTGGCTCTAAATTCTATTCAACTGTCTATGGGCGGACTGGCCCTGTTTGTGGTGTCGCTGTTTGTAGAACCTTTCAGTGGCTTCATTTTTCCGGCCCCTTTTTATGCTGCCTGGCTGTGGCTCAGCTTTTTATCGGCGGCGGCCTTTACCATCTGGTTTCTGCTGCTTCAGCGTCCGGGCGTGATGGTTTCCGACCTCAACATCTGGAAATTTATTATCCCGGTTTTTGGTGCCATCCTGAGCTGGCTGCTCATTCCTGATGAACACCCTACCTGGATACAATTGGGGGGTATGTTGCTGATCGTGGTTTCGATGCTGGTGTTTAACCGGCAGAACAGAAAGGGAAGTAAGAATCACTCCCCCATATCCGAAATATAAAAGTAGAACACCGAACCCTGTCCCGGTTGTGAGTGAATGGCAATTTGCCCACCCAGTTTGGCAAGGATATTTTTTACGATACTCAGGCCCAGTCCCATCCCGCCATAGAGCATTTGGCCGGAGTTCTCTACCTTGCGAAAAGGTTCAAAAATGTATTTCTGGTCTTCCTTTTCGATGCCGATGCCGGTATCCTCCACGTAGAACAGAACGGCTGCGGGCGGGAAATCTTTTGTAGGAAAAGCAGGTAGAAAGTGAAGCTTTTGAGTATCGCTCAACATCCTCACACCCAACTTAACATGCCCTTCGGTGGTGAATTTAAGCGCATTGTTCAACAGGTTAATGATGACCTGCCGCAGCCGGTGTTTGTCGCTGACAACCACATGGTGCTTCATCTCAGGGGGAATATCCAGCAACAGCTCCACCTGTTTGGTATGGTCCACCTCGAAGGTTACCGATTTCACAATCTCATTAAGAAAGTCCTCCACCACAATTTCACCGAATGTAAGTACCAACTGCCCTGTTTCGATGCGGCTGATGTCGATGATGTCGTTGATCAGGTTCAGGAGGTTTTCGCTGGAGCTTTGAATCATCTTAACAAAATCGTGGCGTTCGGCTTCACTAAAATGTTCAATGGCCAAAAGAGACGAGAAGCCGACAATGGCATTCATAGGGGTACGAATTTCGTGCGACAGGTTGGCCAGAAAGGCTGTTTTTAAGTGGTCCGACTCTTCGGCTTTTTGCTTGGCCAGCTCAAGATCGGAGGTTCGCTGTACCACCAGTTCTTCCAAATAGTTACGGTGAAGCTCCAGCTCATTTTTTTGAGCCATCACCCGTTGCTGGCTTGCCTCAAGCTCCTCGTTGGCCAATTTCAATTTGTCGGTTCGCCGTTGTACCATTTTCACCAGCAATCGTTTTTGTCGCTGCAAAAACCGGGTTCTAAACCATAGAGCCAGAACAATTAACAGAACCGAGCCCATCACCATAAGCCATATAAACCAACTCCGATAATAAAATGGGGTGGAGATAAGGATGTCCACATAATCGCCTTTGTGGTTCCACACACCATGATTATTGGCCCCTTTTACATGCAAACGATAGCGCCCCGGCTCCAGGTTGGAATAGCTTATGGTATGAAAAACGGTAGCATTCGACCATTTTTTATCATAACCCTCGAGCTTCCAGGCCATTTTGTTTTTAAAGGAATTGCTGAAGTTCAGCACCGACGCGTTGAAATATATCAACTCGCGATTGTGAGGAATGGTTACACTATTATGTATAACCGGTTCCACATCGGGCAAACTAACCCCTCCCACCTTTACTCTTATACTGCCGGTGGCGTAATTGGTGATAAAAACAGGAGGTATATAATTGTTAAGCTTCACTTTTTGAGGATGGAACCACACATAACCATCCTTACCTCCCATATAGATGCGTCCCTCACTGGTTTGGTGCAGGGAGCGCTCGTTAAACCCATTGCAATATATGCCGTCGTCGCGATCAAATTCATTGAGCGAATCTTTTTCAACATTCAACCTGCATACACCATAATCGGTAGATACCCATAAATTATTGTCGTGGCCCAATTTAACCGCATAGGTGTTTCCTGCCAGAGTACTTTTAGCATACCGGTTGTTCAGTGTAGAATCCACCTCATCCAAAAAGAGCAACCCGCTTCCAAGTGTAGCCATCCATAGTCGTCCGGTACTGTCTATTTCCATACTCAGGATGTGATTGTTTAAAATGGGATTTTTATCGGTACTTTCTATGGCTGTCGAGATCAGCTTATATTGGCCTGTGGCTATGTCCAGATGTATGAGCCATGAATTCCGGGTGCCTATCCAGCATGATTTATTGTCAGCCGGGAGAGTGATGTCTGTTACATCCAGGGTTTGCAGTCCCCACTCATCCAGGGGGAAAGGATATACCTTATAGTCGTGGGAAGCGGTTTCGAAAACAACCACCCCTTTTTCGGTGGCCAGCCACAGAATATTCTCATCTGCTGCATAAAGCGAAGATATACGATTGAGGCTTGAGAGGGATAGGTCGTCGTGTTCGAAAAACAACCACTCCCTGGTGTTGTTTCTTAAATTATATTTAAGCAATCCGTTGGAGGTAGAAAAAAACAGAGTGCCATCACGCGCCTCCCATCCATCGGTTACATGGTTAATATCGTTGTTTAAGTTGGGGATTAAAATTTTAACCGGCTGTTTAGCGCTTGTTTTTTTTCTAAATAAGCCGGTAGAGGTCCAATACCATAAGCTATTTTGAGCGTCTTCCAGAATAAAACGGACCGACTGATCGCCTGCTTCACCACTATTTGATACTTCATGCCACTGAAAAAGAAGTCTTTCGGAATCCACAGTGGTTAACCCGCCTTGCGTAGCCACCATCAATAAGGGTTGTTGAGGATAAAACAGAAGATCGTTAATATTTTCGTTAACCAGACTCTGATTTAGAGTGCCCCCCGATTTACTAAAATGCTTAATTTCCTTTGATTTACTATTCCACGAAAAAAGTCCTTTATTTCGGGTGCCTATCCATATCAAGCCCTCCTTGCTGATTGCCAGACGGGTGATATCGGTGATTTCATGTGAGAGTTTTATTCTCTGAGGCTGAAAACTTTCGGGGTCCCAATACCACAGGTGGTTGTTTGTGGCAATGACCACCCGGCCCGAAGGCAGGCTCAAAAAGTCTTTAAACCAGTTTTCCAATCCTTTGGCGCCTAAAAAACCGGCTGTATGGTAAAGCACTTCCCCATTTTCGGAAAGCACAAAAAAGCCCCGGGAAGTACCCGCCAGCATACGATCGTTATGACGCCACAACCTAAATACCTCAAGATTTCGGTCCATCGCAGGATGATGCACGGGGGTGGTAATTGCGCTGTCGCCCTCAAAATGAACCAAAAAGAGTCCTTTCGAGCGGGTTCCTGCCACCAGGGTGCTGTCGTTGAGTCTGTTAATGGCAACTATATGAGTAAGATAGTCTTTTTTATGACCATCATAAAAACTGAGGAACCAGGGTTTGAAGGAGGTGGTGGCATGATCGAAACGGTTAATGCCACCAAAGGCGGTACCCACCCACATGGCACTGCTGTCGGGCTCCCCAAATAGTGAAGTGATGTGGTTGCTGCTGATGGCGGTGGAATCTTCATCGTCTTTTTGAAAAATCACATATGAAACACCATCCCACCTGTAAAGTCCGTCGGGTGTCCCCATCCATACAAATCCTCTATAATCACTGCTGATCACCTTTATATTGGCCTGCATCAGTCCTCTTTCGGGGGTAAGATGTTCGAAAAAGAGGTTGTTCTGAGTCCGACCAGACAATGGAAGCAAGCCCATCACAAAAAAAACAAACAGGAGTCTTGTCTTTCCGGCGAAGCAATTAAATTCTTTTTGAGTTTGTACCATCATATACGATGATTTGGTTCCCTGCCAGGTTTTCCACTTTTCTGCTTATCTGCAAAAAGTTTCTCGGTTCTGCCCTGTTCAGTCCTTGCTTTAATGCGCGCTCTATTTCAGGATTAACCCATTTCCACAACTGTAATGCCGGCCCCTCCAAAGCGTATATCTTCATCGTAATAACGATTTACAAAAGGGAGGGTATTAATTTGCTGACGTATCATCCTACGCAAAATCCCATCCCCTTTGCCATGCAGTATTTTTACAGTTCCGGCGCCGCACAGAAGCGCCTCATCCAGGTGGGTCAACACCCTTTCAAGTGCCTCGTCGCCGCGCATGCCGCGCACGTCAATATCGGGCCTGAACGACAACTTCTTATCCCGTATACGTGCCGAAAGCGAAGAAGATACAAAATCGGTGGGGCGGGTTTCTTTCTTATATTGTTTCCGACTGATTCGGGTAAGCCTTGAACTCTTCACGGTGGTGATTAACTGTCCGAAGGCCACCATTGCCTCCGGGCCATTCAGGCTCAGCACTTCTCCGGGCACGGCTTGTCCTTCGAGCTTCACCACATCGCCGGGCTCAATGGGTTTAATCTCTTCCCTTTTTTCAGATGAAGCGGGGACACCCGGCCCCACCCCGTGCCGTTTTTTCCGGCCGTTTTTCTCCTGTCTCTCCCTGATTTTACCCACCCTGTGGTCAAACTTATCCTGCCAGTTCTCACCCTCCTCCACGTCATCGGTCTTAATTTTAAACTCTTCCAGGCCCTTGCGGAGCAAACGGGTTTTTTCCTTTTCTGCCTGTGCTTCGCGGATGCCCCGGATGGTATTTTCAATTTCACGGTTGGTATTTGCCAACAACTCCCGCGCCTCACGTTTTGCCTCATCAAGAATCTGAGCCCGCTCCACCTTCAGTTTCTCCACATCGTGCTGGTAACGGGCCATAAGGTTCTCAAGCTTTTTATCCCGATCCCTTATACTTTGCCTTTTTTGGGCCCAGTAGCGTTTATCGCGGATTATCTCGCGCAGATGCTTGTCAAAGTTAATACGGTCTTCACCCAACAGACTTTTGGCATGAGCGAGCACCTCTTCGGGCAATCCAATTTTATGGGCAATCTCGAAAGCAAATGAACTCCCCGGCTGTCCCATCTCCAGCTTAAAGAGAGGCTGAATGCGATGCGTGTCGAACAGCATGGCGCCGTTTATGATACCCTCGTGTTCCGAGGCAAAATGTTTAAGATTGGTGTAATGCGTTGTGATAACGCCGTAGACCTGCTGGCGGTTAAGATGGTCCAAAACCGTTTCGGCGATGGCCCCTCCCAGCATAGGTTCGGTGCCGGTGCCAAATTCATCTATCAACAATAAGGTTCGGGAGTCGCTGTTGCGCAGGAAGAACTTCATATTCAGAAGGTGCGAGCTGTAGGTGCTCAAATCATTTTCAATGGATTGCTCATCCCCCATGTCCATGAATATCTTATTGAACATTCCCATCACCGAATTTTCACTTACCGGAACGGGTAATCCGCACTGCAGCATATATTGCAACAGACCCACCGTTTGAAGACATACCGACTTACCTCCGGCATTGGGGCCCGAAATAACCAACAAGCGTTGCCGATTGTTAAGTTCGATATCCAATGGCACCACCTCCTTACCCAGGGTTTTGTTTTGTAAAAACAACAACGGATGAACGGCGCCGTTCCAAATAAAAGAAGCCTCCGGTTTCACCGGGGGCACTATGGCGTTGATGCGTTGCGAAAAACGGGCCTTGGCGCGAATAAAATCAATCTCTCCCAGGAAATGGTATGCAGCCAGCATCTCATCCCGGCGGGGTCGCAAAAAGGCCGATACTTCGGCCAGGATACGGGCCAGTTCACGTTTTTCGGCATAGGTGAGCTCACGAATTTCATTGTTGATCTCCACAATCTCTGCAGGCTCGATGTAAGAAGTCTTCCCGGTAGCCGATTCATCCTGCACTATGCCCGGTATTTTGCGTTTGTTGGCCGACAATACAGGTATCACTGCGCGTCCGTCGCGAATAGACACCGTAGCTTCGGCATCTACTAAGCCCTGCTGCCGGGCTCTTTTCATGATGGCCGACATTTTACCCGAAATACTGCTTTGCCGGGCATGAATGGTGCGCCGTATGCGGGCCAGTTCCGGCGAAGCGTGGTCTTTCACCTCTCCCTGCTTATCGAGTATGCCATCAATTTTATTGAGCACTAAAGGATTAACACTTACATCTGCAGAGAGACCAAAAAGGGTGGGAAACTCTTCCTTCTCTTTGGATTGGATAAAACGCAATATGTCGCGCACTGCACCCAGGGAGCGGCGCAGGTCAAAGAGCTCGGAGGTCTCAAGAAAAAGACCTTCAACCCGCAACTTTTTTAAGGGTTTACGCAAGTCGAAAAAGTAGCCAACCGGCATTTCTGTACCATCCCGGCCGATGTGCATCATCTCGTTGGTTTGCTTCAGCCTGATAATGAGCTGTTCATAATCGGAAGAGAATGACATTTCATCCGCCCTCTCCCGCCCCATCCGGCTCAAACAACTCTCCTTAATCATATCTCTGATCCTGGAGAAATAGAGCTTGGCTTCAAAATTATCGGGGTATATCACGCAACAGATTGTTAGAAATTTAATTAGCAATTTTAAAAAAAATCACCAAACCTTTATCAGCATCTGGTGATTTTCTACAAAAATAGTAAAATTGCCAATCTATTTTGGCAGCAAGGGGGGAATCATCTCAAAACCGTGAGAGTTTCTGCAACAGCCTGTCGAACAACAATAACCCTCCCACCGCCACCATTGACGCCGGGATTAACCAATGCATCGACTCCATCCATCCAAACAAAAGCACGCCCAAATCGGAAAAACCCTTTAGCCACAGGCTTCCATTTACATAGTGCTCTCCCAGGCGCCCCACATCAATCATATAGCCAATCAGCAGCACCAACACCACACCCGGTAAGATCCACCACCTATTCCGTTTATCCATAAGTGACGCCTGATAACCCGCACTGGAAACCCAATCGTACATCACGCGCTCCATCAATGTCCGGTTAAAATTTTCCGATGGCCTTTCGGGAACGAAAGAATCGCTGAAAAGCCTCTTTAAAAACCTGCCTTCATTTGAGTTATCCTGAAATTGATCCATTTGTATTTTCTTTTACAACAGGGAGTTAACCTCTCCTTTCAATAATATACGCAACTGGGCCAGGAGACTGTGACGCCCTCTGTGTAGCTTTACCTTCACATTGGAGACGGATAATCCGGTCACCTCCGCTATTTCGTCCACACTCATCTCGTCAAAATAAAAGAGGGTAAGCACAGCGGCCTCCTCACTTTTAATAAGGGCAAGGGCTTCATTTAAAAAATGCCTCCGCTCATCGGATGCCAACCCCTCAAATTCCTGTTCATCAAAACTAAACGACCGGTTGCTGATTTGTTCCTCCCCGAGGCTCACCTGCTCCTGCTTTTGTTTTCGCAACCGGGATATGGCCTCGTGATAGGTGATGCGGTATATCCAGGTGGAAAAAGAAGAACGCCCTTCAAACTTCGACAAGCCTTTATAGGCTTTAAAGAATGCATCCTGGGCCACCTCTTCGGCATCTTCGCGATTTTTCAACAGTTGAAAAGCAAGGGTATAAACCATGTGACGGTAACGGTCGATCAATATCGAAAAGGCAGAGACATCGCCTTTTCGTACCTGATTCAAAATATGTTTGTCATCCGGTAATTTCATCCTTTTGTTATGACGCAAAAAGCTGCCAAATGGTTACAACTATCCAATATGCAATTTAAGAAGAGAATGAGCGGGACGCAAATATTTTTTTCAAAAACTGTAACCGAATAGAAAAAGCAGGCGTCCAACGGACAAACTCTTAAAACTTAAAGTCATGGACGTAGAAATTATTGTACCGGTGGCATTCTTTGGAATGATATTCGGAATAGTGGTGATGGTAACCTACTATCGTAATAAAAGAATTGAAAGAACGGCCCTGATTGCTTCGGGCAAAGACGCCTCCATTTTTAACGAAAAGGAGAAAAGCAGTTGGCTGAGCCCTCTTAAATACGGCATTTTCCTTGTGGGACTGGCCCTGGGATTCATTGTGGGCGACCTGTTGGCCACGAGTGGAGCCATGAACGAAACGGTGGCTTACATATCGATGATTCTGCTGTTTGGCGGGATAGCCCTTCTGGTTTTCTACCTGATTTCGCGGTCGCACCACAGAGAAAATTCATGAATTTTCTCTGCTAATTGAACCAATAGGACATTTTAAATACCAATGCCCTGTTTTTTACATTCATCCCGTTGGGAAAGTAGTTATCGGTATACACCAGAAAAATGTCCGAAACGGGCTTGTACCTCCATTGAAGTCGTGTATTCAGGTTTATGTTATCGATTTGTTCATTGTACTGAACATAGGTAGTCAGGAATAATTTATCGGTAAAAGTAATGTCCACCTTGGGCCCGGCCAGCCAGTAACCGGTTCTTCCCCACGGTGCAGGAAGTATTAAATCGTTGTAGCTGAACACCATCGACACATAGCCAAAAGGTTGAAAGCGGTAGTTCAGTTGTCCCCCGGCATGCCAGCGCTCGCCGTTGAAAAAGCCACCATATCCGGTCATCAGCTCATATTTAAAACTATTCCGGTTATCAGACTGATACATCAGGGTCGCATCGAACCAGTTGTAACTGCTGCCATTACTCAGGAAATGATTCCCCTGATTGGTAGGGTCGAAATCATTCCGAAGCCTGATGTACCAGAAGTTGGTCTCCAACTCCAGGTGACTTCGATTGCGAAACCGGAAGAAATAATCAAAACTTACTTCGCGATCGGTTAATTCCATATCATCGGGCCTGAAGTGTGTATCCAGTTCGGTAAAAAATCCATGATACTCCACTTTCCCGGCTCCGGGGTAAAACCGGATGGTTGCCCTGGGATTCAGTCTCAGGTAATCTACCCGTGGTACATAGCCTGTTTCGGCCTTGAAATGTTTGCCCACATAGTACTCGATGATTTCAAACTCATATTGCTTACGCGAATAATTGACCTGAATTCCCTGTGCAAACTGACTGCCGGAGTTTACTCCGGGGGTGAATGAGCGCAGTCCGAAAAAATCGCCTGTCCAGTAATTGTTTGGACTGGCCAGGTTGTACTCAAGACCTGCAACCCGGTTGTAGTCGTTTCCGGGAAAATCCGGGGGAGCATTCAAATTTTGTTGGTTCACGAAAATGGCCCCGATATTCGACCGTGAAAAAACCTTTTTTTGCACCGAGGCTACAAAAAAGTTACGCGCCGGCAAATCACCGCTCTTTTCGGTTTGCATATCCATTATCCCCAGCCGCCAATCTTTTCCAACTTTCCCGCTCAGTCGGGCCCCCGCCAAAACCGGTGCATCCAACCCAATGCGTCGCGAAAAGAAAGGGCGAATATGACCTGCGCCGTAATTGGCAAACAGGTCGCTGTTTTCGAGAAAGAACTGCCGTTTTTCGGGGTAAAAGAGCTCAAAACGGTCGAGGTTGGTGACCTGGTCGTCCACTTCGGCCTGCGAAAAATCAGGATTGTAGGTGACATCGAGGTTGAGGGATGAGGAGATACCCAACTTGGCATCTATCCCAAAATCTTTACGGTACCGGGCATCTGAACCAGTCTCAAAATCACGCGAAACACGACCAAAAACATAAGGAATTAATGAATACTGAAGACCGGGTTTGGGCGGCGGATCGTCCCACTTCAATACCCCGGCATAAGCCAGCGAGGCCGTAGGGAATTGCCTGGGAACCGGAGCCCAGGCCGATTTCTCATTCAACTTAAGATCGAGTCTCGAAAACTGCACATTCCAGTGATCCACATCACTCCGATAGCGGATGGAGCTAAAGGGAATGCGCATCTCCGTTACCCACCGGTCGTCATAATTCCTGGTTTTCGACTGCCACTTGCAATCCCACATCAGGTTAACGTCACTGCCGTCGCTCATGGTACCATCCCATTTTGCACCGGCCGCATTCACTCCAAAGGAATATCCGGTGGTTTGGTCGTTGTAGGTATCCAGAAACAGAAGAAAATTATCATTGTTTCCAAACACAAAATCACGCCGAAGCGATTCCACGGGCCGCTTTCCGGGAAGGGTGTCGTGAAACACCAGTGCCAGATAAAACGCTTTGGCATCGTAGGTCATCATAATTTCCGATTTGGCAACCGAAGGGCCTGTATCGTAGGGAAGTACCATGTAAAAATCGGTGGCTTTTTGTGCCTGTTTCCAATCTTCTTCGTCAAGCACTCCATCGAGAACGATTGCCCCGGTTCGTTTTTTTACATGGAGCACAAAGTTGTTGTTGATGGTGTTGATGGAAGCCGTTGAATCCTGCTGGTTTAGAACCACCGAATGGCCTGCAAATTCAGGATCGTCATCCGCCAATGTGGCCGGAACAATGCTCATCAACAGCAATGTATGTAACGAATAAAAAATACTTAGCTTCATATTTTTAAAATTAGAGCGAAGTGGGAAGTGCGAAGTGGGAAGTGCGAAGCGGGAAGTGCGAAGCGCGAAGTGCGAAGCGGGAAGTGCGAAGCACGTCTTCTGTCTTCGTGCTTCGTGCTTCCAACTTCGCCCCGCCCTCTTCGATCTTCTGTCTTCTGTCTTCTGTCTTCCGTCTTCGCGCTTCCAACTTCGTGCTTCGTGCTTCCCTCTTCGTGCTTCCCCTCTTCGTGCTTCGTGCTTCCAACTTC
>JACDJA010001818.1_pt1 | contig 16702 bp, 16 predicted proteins | sample 7449241 | NCBI WGS metagenome assembly JACDJA01 (sample SAMN14253289, study PRJNA609438) | sludge metagenome | isolation source: initial anaerobic sludge | collected 2018-12-20 | reverse complement strand
GAGCTGCCCGATTTCGCCACCCGCCTCGCCCTGCAGCAGGCCGTCAACGAGACACTTGGCGGCGCCGGCTACGTCAACATCGGCCTCGACCACTACGCCCGCTCCGAGGACGAGCTGGTGCGCGCACAGCAGAACAAGACGCTGTGGCGCAACTTCCAGGGCTACACCACGCACAAGGATTGCGACATCCTCGCCTTCGGCGCGTCCAGCATCAGCCAGACCGTCGACGTCTACATGCAGAACGAAAAAGGCCTGAAGTCCTACGAGGCGCGCGTCACTGCCACCGGCTTCGCCGTCGAGCGCGGCATCAAGCTCAGCCTCGACGACCGCATCCGGCGCGAGGCGATCACCCGCGTGATGTGCGATCTGGAGCTCGACCTTGCGGCATTCGGCGAGGAATGGAACATCGACGCCACGACGTATTTCGCCGACGCGCTCGCCGACCTGCGCCCGCTGGCCGACGACGGCCTCGTCGTCTTCGATGGCGCGCGTATCGAAGTCACCCCTGTCGGGCGCATGTTCCTGCGCAACATCGGCATGTGCTTCGATCGTTATCTGAAGGACGCCGCAACCGACAAACCGCGCTATTCGCGCACCGCCTGAGGCCATGGCCACGCCAGCCGAGATGCCGCCCGGACGGCGCACCTGCCTGTACGATGCCGCGCAGCTCGAGCTCATCGTCGCCGACATGGTGCGGCAGGCGGCCGGGCTGCTCACCGGGCGCTCCCGGGTGGCGATCGTCGGCATCCTGCGCCGCGGCGCGCCGCTGGCCGACCGTCTGCACGCGCGCCTGGCGAGCGACTACGGCCTGGCCGACTGCGTGCGCCTCGATCTCCAGATCAAGCGCTACGCCGACGACCTGCGCCTGCTGCATCCGGAAACACAGCTGACCGAAAATCCCGCGCACGCCGGCATCGACCTCGACGGCCATACCGTGCTCGTCGTCGACGATGTCATGTATCGCGGCCATTCCCTGCTGCGTGCCGTGCAATACCTTGCCGGCAGGCAGCCCGCGGAAATCCGTACCGTGGTGCTGGTCGACCGCGGCGTGGCCCGTCTGCCGGTGCGCACCGACATCGTCGGTGTGCGGCTCGACGTCGCACCCTGTGACATCATCGAGTGCAGCGTCCCGCCCTACGAGCCGCGTTTCCAGATCGACCTCGTGCAGCCGGGCTGACGCCGTGCACCGGATCGCGTGCCCTGTCATGCACCACGCTCCCAGGCTCCGCTTCGCCTGTATTCGCGTCATTCGTCATGGCGAAACCGGCTGGAGCGCCGCGAAGTGCGCCCAAGGCCACACCGGGATCGCCTCCGGCGTGCCGGGGTACCCATGGCGCGCGGCCCCGGCGGGTGCGCTGCAACGGGAGGACGCATGAGTGGATTTTCCGCGCTGTTCCACAAGGAACTGTTGCGCTTCTGGAAAGTGGTGGTGCAGACCGTGGTCGCCCCCGTGGTCACCGCGCTGCTTTACCTCCTGATTTTTTCGCACGTGCTGGAAGACCACGTCCAGCCCTTTCCCGGCGTCGCCTACTCCAGTTTTCTGGTGCCGGGACTGGTGATGATGAGCATGCTGCAGAACGCCTTCGCCAACAGCTCGTCCAGCCTCATCCAGTCGAAGATGCAGGGCAACATCGTGTTCGTCCTGCTGCCGCCGCTGTCGTATCTGGAATTCTTTCTCGCCTATCTCGGCGCCGCGGTGGTGCGCGGGCTGGCGGTGGGCGCCGGCGTGTGGGCGGTGGCACTGTGGTTCGCGCCATGGCAGGCGCCGCACCCGGGATGGCTGCTGGCGTATGCGGTCCTTGCCTGCGCCATCCTCGGTGGCGTCGGCATCGTCGCCGGCATCTGGGCGGAAAAATACGACCAGCTGGCGGCATTCCAGAACTTTCTGATTCTCCCGCTTACCTTCCTTTCGGGCGTGTTCTACTCGATCCATTCGCTGCCGCCCTTCTGGCAGACGGTGTCCTACTTCAACCCCGTGTTCTACCTCATCGACGGTTTCCGCTATGCCTTCATCGGCCACGCCGACATCGACCCCTGGCGCGGCCTGCTGGTCGCCGGGGGCTGCTTTGTGGCAATATCCGCGTTTTCCCTTTTGCTGCTGCGAAGCGGCTACAAACTCAGGCACTAGGGATGCACTGCGCAATTCGTCACCCCGGCGAACGTCGGGACGACAATACTGGATTGTTCAGTGCCGCCCTGGCTCCCGCTGGGGATGCCGCCAACAAGCGAGGCACGCACACATGGTTACTCCCGACGACATCAAGGGCTGGATCACCGAGAAACTCCCCTGCGACCACATCGAACTCGACGGTGACGGGCAGCATTTCCAGGCGGTCATCGTCAGCCCGGCCTTCGCCGGCAAGAACATGATCCAGCAGCACCGGCTGGTCTACGACGCGCTCGGCACCCGCATGCACGCGCAGATCCACGCGCTGTCGATGAAGACCTACACCCCCGAGGACTGGGCCAGCCGTTGAATGGATGCCCTCGTCATCCAGGGCGGTAACCCGCTTTCCGGCGAAGTCCGCATTTCCGGCGCGAAGAACGCCGCGCTGCCGATCCTGACCGCCTGCCTGCTCACCGCCGAGCCGTTGAAGCTCGGCAACGTGCCGCATCTCAAGGACATCAGCACCATGCTGGCGCTGCTCGGCCACATGGGCGTGCGCGTGACGCTGGATGACCGCAACCAGGTCACCCTGTCCGGCGAATCCATCCCGCACAAGGAAGCGCCCTACGAAATGGTGAAGACCATGCGTGCCGCCATTCTGGTGCTGGGGCCGACGCTGGCGCGCTTTGGCGACGCGCGCGTATCGCTGCCCGGCGGCTGCGCCATCGGCTCGCGTCCGGTCGATCTGCACATCAAGGGCCTGCAGGCGATGGGTGCCGAGATCAACATCGAGCACGGCTACATCCACGCCCGCTGCAAGCGCCTCAAGGGTGCGCGCATCCTGATGGACATGGTCACCGTCACCGGCACCGAGAACCTCATGATGGCCGCCGCGCTGGCCGACGGCACCACCGTGCTGGAAAACGCCGCGCGCGAGCCCGAGGTGGTCGACCTCGCGCGCTGCCTCGTCGCCATGGGTGCGCAGATCGAGGGCGCCGGCAGCGACGTCATCACCATCCACGGCGTCGAAAAACTCCACGGTGCGGACTATTCGGTCATGCCTGACCGCATCGAGACCGGCACCTTCCTCGTCGCCGCCGCGATGACCGGCGGGCGTGTGCGCGTTACCCATACCCAGCCCGACACCCTCGATGCCGTCATCGCCAAGCTGCGCGAGGCCGGTGCGGCAGTCGAGACAGGCCCCGACTGGATCGAAATCGAATCCAACGGCACGCTGACGGCGGTCGACGTGCGCACCGCGCCGCACCCTGCGTTTCCCACCGACATGCAGGCGCAGTTCATGGCGCTGAATTGCATCGCCGAGGGCGCGGCCAGTGTCAGCGAAACCATTTTCGAGAACCGCTTCATGCACGTGCAGGAGTTGCGGCGGCTGGGCGCCAACATCGAAGTATCCGGGTACACCGCCCTGGTGCGCGGCGTGCCGCGCCTGGACGGTGCCACCGTCATGGCCACCGACCTGCGCGCCTCCGCCAGCCTGGTGCTCGCCGGCCTGGTCGCTGCGGGCGAAACCACCATCGAACGCATCTACCACCTCGACCGCGGCTACGAACGCATCGAGGAAAAACTCACCCAGCTCGGCGCGCGTATCAAGCGGGTGCACTGAAGCGATGCGCATTCCATGCAGGCGCGGCGCCCCCGCCGCGATTTTCGGAGTATCGCAGGCGTCACGGCATCGGCCCGAGGGCGGACCTCCTGCAGGATGGGGGGCGGTGTTCTCGCCGTGATGAATAATCCGTGTTGAACAAATGCAATCCCAGTTACCAGCCAACATGACCTACACCGGCATCACGCTTGCCCTCTCCAAGGGCCGCATCTTCGAGGAAACCCTGCCGCTGCTGGCAGCGGCCGGCATCACGCCCGCCGAAAGCCCCGAGTCCTCGCGCAAGCTCATCATCGGCACCAACCGCGACGATGTGCGCCTCATCATCGTACGCGCCAGTGACGTGCCGACCTACGTGCAATACGGCGCCGCCGATCTTGGCATCGCCGGCAAGGACGTGCTGAACGAGCACGGCGGCAACGGCCTCTACCAGCCCCTCGATCTCCGGATCGCCACCTGCCGCATGATGGTCGCGGTGCGCGAAGGCTACGACTATGCGGGAAGCGTGAAGCAGGGCGCGCGCATCCGCGTCGCCACCAAATACGTCAACGCCGCCCGCGAACACTTCGCCGCCAAGGGTGTGCACATCGACCTCATCAAGCTCTACGGCTCGATGGAACTCGCCCCGCTGGTCGGCCTGTCCGACGTCATCGTCGACCTCGTTTCCACCGGCGGCACGCTCAAGGCGAATGGACTTGTCGCGGTCGAGCACATCGGTGACATCAGTTCGCGGCTGGTGGTGAACCAGGCGTCGTTGAAGCTCAAACGGGAGGTGATCCAGCCGGTGGTGGATGCGTTTGCGTTGGCAACGAGGAAAGAGGCGCGGTAACCCCATGATTTCCTGGAGCGTGAGAGGTATGAACTCAATTCGCGTGCGGTTGTGTTCTTTCTCTGTGCCGCCCGTATCGGGGATTTCTCAGGCTGCGCCATAGGCATGGCTGGCCCCGCGGGAGTCGGCCATTTCACATGATCCCGAGCTGCATACGGGGAAGCCGCTCCCAATTGGAGAACGATCCTCCTGCCTGTGATGATTTCCGTTTCCATCGTTAGCCACGGCCAGGGACAGCTGGTTCGACAGATTCTGCAGGACCTCTCGCTGTTGCTGGAGCCTGCGTCTGCCGAGGTTTTTCTGACGCTGAACGTCTCCGAAGATCTGCCGTTCGGCGCAGCGGATTTTGAATATCCGCTGACAATCATCCGGAATCCGCGGCCCCGGGGGTTCGGCGCAAACCATAACGCTGCTTTTCAACGGGCAACGGGTGAATGGTTCTGTGTCATGAATCCCGATATCCGGATTTCGAAGAACCCGTTTCCAGTGCTGATGAAGGAAGCTTCCCGCTTGGAGGGGGCGGTAATCGCGCCCGCGGTCCTGACGATGGATGGCAGGATTGAGGACAGCATCCGTCATTTTCCGACACTGCTTTCGTTGGTCAGGAAAATGGCGGGGCTAGGTGATGGCCGTTATGCCTTCCGGTTGGGCGATGAAACATTCGTCGCGGATTGGGTGGGTGGGATGTTCATGTTCCTTCGCGCCGAAAGTTTCGCCTCCGTTGGAGGGTTCGACGAGGCATTTTTCCTGTATTACGAGGATGTCGACCTCTGCATGCGGCTTGGGTTGGCAGGACAACGGCCCCTCGCGTGCCCCAAGGCACAGGTGTTTCACAATGCTCGCCGCACGAGTCGGCGCAATTTGCGGTTCATGCGCTGGCATGTGCTCAGCATGATGCGCTATTTTTTGAAATATGCCTTGCGCCCATCCAGGGCGATACGTGCTTCATGAGCGCATCGGCCGGCTTGCGGGTGGTGGTCACGGGTGCGGGCGGATTTGTCGGCCGCGCCTTGTGCGAGAGCCTGGTGAAATCGGATCATCGGGTCACGCCCGTGGTGCGAAACGGCGTGGGCCTGCCGGGTGAGGTGGTGGCCGGGGATATCAGTCCCGCGACGGACTGGCGCGCCGTCCTGTCGGGCTGCGACGGCGTCGTTCATCTGGCCGCGCGCGTGCATGGCGTATCGGCGCGCGACGCCGGCGACTTGCCGGTCTATCGGCGGATCAATACCGAAGCGACGCTCAGCCTTGCCAGGCAGGCTGCACAGGCAGGCGTGAAACGCTTCGTCTTCGTGAGCACGGTCAAGGTCAACGGCGAGGGAAGCGCCCAGCCCTACCGCGAGACGGACGCGCCGGCCCCGGAGGACGTTTACGCCATTTCCAAATGGGAGGCTGAACAGGGTCTGCACCGGATCTCCAGGGAAACCGGCCTGGAGACCGTCGTTCTTCGGCCGCCTCTGGTCTACGGTCCGGGCGTCAGGGCCAACTTCCTGCAACTGATGCGCGCAATCGAGCGGGGATGGCCTTTGCCTCTGGACGCGATCCGCAACCGGCGCAGCCTGCTCTACCTTGGCAATCTCACGGATGCGCTTCGCGTGTGTCTGGCGCACCCCGATGCTGCCGGGCGGACGTTTCTGCTCGACGATGGCGGGCCGGTTTCGACGCCGCAACTGGTCCGCGCGCTGGCGCAGGCGATGGGCCGCCCGGCACGCCTTTTTTCGGTGCCGCCGTGGATGCTTCAGGCGACGGGCCGGCTGCTCGGCAGGACGGCAGAGCTCAACCGCCTGATGGGTTCGCTTTACGTGGACAGCGCCGCCATACGTTCGCAGCTCGGGTGGCGTCCGCCTTGCTCGATGGACGTGGGGCTGGCTGCAACCGTGGCGGCATCGGCATGAGCTGGGGCATGCCGGTTGCCGCATTTGCCGTGTGCTGGGGCGTGCTGGCGTACTTGCTGAAGCATCGTACGCGCCTGCCGATGGACCACCCGAACGAACGTTCCCTGCACGAACTGCCCACGCCGCGTGTCGGTGGGCTGGGAATCATGGCGGCGCTCGCCGTCGCCGCCTTGCGGCTCGGCGACGACACGCTCCTGGTGATAACCGGAGGGGCGCTTGCGTTGGCCGTGGTGTCGCTCATCGATGACGTCCGGGGGCTTTCCGTGCGTGTCCGTCTCGTCGCGCACTGCGCCGCGGCCGCGCTTTGCATGGCCGCGCTGGGGGCTGCCGGTGGGTGGCTCGTGTTTGCGGTGCTGGTGGCCGTCTGGGCGACTAATCTTTATAATTTCATGGATGGTGCAGATGGCTTGGCAGGCGGTATGGCGACAATCGGCTTTGGCGCGTTCGCGTTCGTCGCATGGATGGCGGGCGCGCAGGCGGTTGCGGCCTTTTGCGGCGCCCTGGCAGGCGCCTCACTGGCTTTTCTGTGCTTCAATTTTCCACCCGCACGGCTCTTCATGGGTGACGTCGGCTCGATTCCCCTCGGATTTCTCGCCGCGGTAATCGGCATGCTGGGCGTACAACGCGGGATCTGGTCGTGGCCGCTTCCGCTGCTCGTTTTCATGCCCTTCGTCGCCGATGCCAGCGTGACGCTTGTCAGGCGTGCGCTCAAGCGCGAAAATATCAGCGCCGCGCATCGTTCGCATTACTATCAGCGCGTCGTGATCATGGGCGCCACGCATCGACAGCTCGCGTGGGCAGCGTATGGACTCATGCTGGCCATGGCTGCGCTGGCGTTTGCGCAGCATCTCCGCCCGGAGTATTCGAACGGGTCGATTCTGATCGCGGTATTGCTCCATCTCGCGGTTTTTCTTGGCATCGACTCCCGGTGGCGGCATTTTCAAAGATGATCAGCTCCCGCACCCTTGCCATTATCCTCTACGACATTCTCATGGCCATCCTGGCCTGGGTGGGCGCGTACTGGCTGCATTCCAATCTGGCCAGTCCTTCGGAACTGATGTCCAGCGCGCTCTCGACGTTGATCTGGGTGGTTCCGGTGCAGGCGCTCATTTTCTGGCATTTCGGCCTCTATCGGGGGATCTGGCGTTTCGCCAGCCTGCCCGACCTCAAGCGCATCATGAAGGCGGTGGCCATCGCTGCGGTGGCGGTGCCGGCGGTGCTTGCGCTGACTCATCATGGCAGCCGGATTCCTCATTCCGTACTGATACTTGATCCCATATTGCTGTTGCTGATGATGGGGGGCAGCCGTCTGGCGTACCGGGCGTGGAAGGAACACAGGCTTGCCAGCATGGTGTATCCGGGCAGTCGGCCCGTTCTGGTTGCGGGCGCCGGGTCTGCGGCCGATTTTCTGCTCCGCGAATTGGCACGCAACCCGGCGGGTTTTCATGTGGTGGGGCTGCTGGACGACAGCCGCGAAAAGCAGGGGCGCCTCGTGCAAGGCATCCCCGTTCTGGGAACGCTGGAGGACATCGCCAGCTTCGCTCGCCGCATGAATGTCGATGACGTCGTGCTGGCGCTGCCATCGGCCGACCATGGCGTTCGGAAGATGGTCACCGATATCTGCACGGGAGCGGGGCTCAATGCGCTCACCGTCCCCTCCCTCGAAGACCTGGTCGCAGGCAGGGTGTCCGTGTCGAGCCTGCGGCGGATTGAGCTCGATGATCTGCTGGGGCGCGATCCCGTCAGGCTCGACAACAGCGGCCTGCATCGGCTGTTGACGGGGAAGGTCGTGATGGTGACCGGAGCAGGAGGCTCGATCGGTTCGGAGCTGTGCCGTCAGATTGCCCGTTTTGAGCCGAAGAGACTCGTGCTTTTCGAATTGTCCGAACTGGCGCTGTACGCCCTGGAGCAGGAATTGGCGCAGCGTTTCCCGGAGCTGCGGATGGAGCCGGTGATCGGTGACGTCAAGGATGTCGAGCGGGTCAACGAGGTCATGGCAGGCGAGCGCCCCGCCGTGGTGTTTCATGCGGCCGCATACAAGCATGTGCCGCTGATGGAGGCAACCAACGCATGGGAGGCGGTCCGCAACAACGTGTTGGGCACCCAGATCGTCGCCGCCGCGGCGCAGGCCAACGGCGCAGACAAGTTCGTGATGATTTCCACCGACAAGGCGGTGAACCCGACCAGCGTGATGGGCGCCAGCAAGCGACTTGCGGAGATGATTTGCCAGGCGATGCAGCGTCCCGATGGTACCCGCTTCATTTCCGTGCGTTTTGGCAACGTGCTGGGTTCCTCCGGCAGTGTCATTCCGAAATTTCAGAAGCAGATCGAGGCGGGCGGTCCTGTGACCGTCACCCATCCGGACATCACGCGCTATTTCATGTCGCTGTCCGAAGCCGCGCAACTCGTGCTGCAGGCGGGCCTCATGGGCAAGGGCGGAGAGATCTTCGTGCTCGACATGGGCGAACCGGTAAAAATTGCCGAGCTGGCAAGGCTGATGGTTCAGCTGTCCGGCATGGACGAGAACAGCATGCGTATCGAATATACCGGCCTGCGACCGGGTGAGAAGCTTTACGAGGAGCTGCTTGCCGATGAGGAAACCACGCAGCCGACCCCCCACCCCAAGTTGAGGGTGGCCTTGGCGCGTGCCGGCGACGTGGCGTGGTATGGCCAGTGCATGGCATGGATGCAAAGCGGGGGACACCACGACGAGTTCACCGTCAAGCAACAGTTGAAAGCGTGGGTGCCGGAGTACGACGTTCACATGCCCGACGTGCCTGAGCCTCGCCAGGCGCGCTACGGCCAGGCGTAGGGGTGATGTGCCTGCCGGAAAACGGCAATCTCGTATGCGGCATTTCGGAACTCCTGGTACGCGTCAACATGGACTGCGCGCCGGGTGGCATGGAATTGCTGACATCCGGCGGCAGCCTGCGGTGGGGGCGCTGCCGTTTCGATTTCAATCCCGAGCCGGGCGGACGGGCGGATTTCAGCGCGGTGCTGGGCAACGCCCGCCCCTATGACCGCTTCGTCGCGGCGCCGCAGAACACCCTCTTCATCGCCGGCGAGCCCCTGTCCAAGAAGCTGTATCCGCAGGCGTTCTACCGGCAGTTCGGCCATGTGGTCGACAGCCATGCGCAGTCGCGCCACCCGCATCTGCACGTCAGCGCACTCGGGCTCAACTGGCACGTCGGCCTTGACCGCAGCAGCAACGCCTACCGTTATGGCTACGATCATCTGTCCGCGCTGGCCTGTCCCGACAAGCAGAACCGGATCTCCGTGGTGTGCTCCAATGCCAGCAAGACCGAAGGCCAGCGCCAGCGGCTTGCCCTGCTCGAAGGCCTGAAACAGCGCCTGGGCGACCGTCTGGTGCATTTCGGGCGCGGTTTCGAGCCTGTGGACGACAAGATGGATGGAATCCTGCCTTACCGCTTCCACCTGGTGCTGGAGAACAGCGTGCTGCCCAGCTACTGGACGGAGAAGCTCGCAGACGCCTGCCTTGGCTGGAGCTACCCGGTTTATCTGGGCTGTCCGAATGTGGGCGACTACCTGCCTGCCGAGGCGGTGGCGCCCATCAGCCTCGACGTGGACGCCGCGGCTGCGCGGATCGCCGAATTGCTGGATCAGCCGCTCGATCCCCGGCGCGAAGCTGCCTTGGCGGAAGCGAGGCATCGCATACTGAACGTCTACAACCCCTTCGCCTGGGCGGCGCACTGGGCCGAGCAGCTATACCAGCCGGATCTTGCCGAACAGACGCTGACGCTGCGTTCGCACAAGGCTTTCCGCAGCTTCCCGCGCGGCCATTTGTTCAGATTGCGCCAGGCGCTGGCCTGAGCGCGCTCAGCCGCCCGCCAGACGGCGGCGGGCGCGTACGTAGAGTTTCTCCAGCCCATAGCGCAGCCCCGGCAGCAGTTGCCGATGCAGACGGCGGCGGCTCTGGATGTGGACGGATGACGCGGGTCGGGCGCAATTCGCAACGTGCCTTTCATTGACCAGGCGAACCACGGTGGCGATCGGTCCGTATTCCTCCAGCACGCGGCGCCGGCTTTCCAGAATCGCAGGCAGGTTCTTTTCCCACAGCTTGCCGCGGATGGCGCGCCGGATGATCTCGGCGGCGGCGTCGACGTCGGCAATGTCGATGCGGATGAAGCTTTCCGGAGGGAAATAATCCTCGGCGTTGGGGCAGCCGTAGTAGACCGGCATGCACGCGCCGAGGAAGGGGTCGGAGAGCTTTTCCGTCCAGTGGTGCGGCCCGAGGTGGTTTTCAATCGCCAGGTGGTAGCGGTAGGGGTCGAGGGCGTCGGCCTTGTCGGCGAGCGGGCGCACGCCGTGGCCGTAGATTTCCATGAACGGCAGCCGGGCCTTGAGCGCCTGGGTGAAGTCGTAGCGCATGCGGTGCAGCGTATGCCCCTGCCGCTTGCTGGAACAGACCGTCGACAGGTCGGCGGTCTTTTCCAGCGGAACGTGCGAGACGAGCGTGTCGTAGTCGCCGCGCGGCGAACTGTCGGCGTAAAACCAGATCAGCGCGGGCTGCTGAAAAATCAGGCCCTTGTGCCTGCCCGTCGCCCACGCTTCCTGCGTGCTCAGCAGCCAGTTGAACTGGCGCAGATAGGCTCGGCCGTAGGTCTTGATCGAGGACGGCTCAACCGTGATCAAGAGGGTGTTTTCCGGCGGGCAGGCGAGTTCCTCCACCCACAGCGGGTGGCGCTCGCCCGCCAGCGAAGGCAGATCGTCGTAGACCACCAGCCAGTCGTAGTCGCGGCAGCCGCGGTCGAAAATGAAGTCGCAGTTCCCCCAGCGCGGCTGCCTGCCGGGGAAGCATTTCAGCCAGCCTTCACCGTCGCGGCCGGGTTTGAACTTGCCGAGGAATTTGATGCGCAGCCGCGCAGGCGTGGCCGTTTGCTCACTCATGGGCATTCAGAATCCACGCAGTTGCTTGATGCGCCCGCGCAGCCAGTCGCGCGGCTCGGCCAGCCGGTATTTCAGCCAGCGCAACAAACCCAGCAGGCGGAATGCCAGCGCGCCATGCTGCGCTTCGGGCACGCGCGTGGTGTGCGCCTTCTCGTGCAGACGCTGGGTAATGTCGGAGAAGCCGCCCTGCTGGTTGATGATTGCAGGCGATACCGCGTACACCTTGAAGTAGCGCGCCAGATTTCGGTAATACCAGCGGTCGATGGCGCGATGGCGGCTGATCCAGGACCAGACGCTGCCGACGGCTGGCAGTTTCTCCAGCAATAAATCGTAAACGCTGTTCCGCAGCAGGTAGGCGTGGGTCGTGCTGCACCCGGATACGGCGCACAAGCGACGTCCGGCCGGCAAGTTGGCCAAGGTGCGGTAGGGTGGAACCGGATCGGTGAATCCCAGATAGCAGACGTCCCAGTCACTGTTTTTCAGGGCCTGGGGCAATTCCGTCACCACTTCGGCCAGTGCCGGTTCGAGCTCGATGTCGTCTTCCAGGATCAGCACCGTGCGCCAGCCTTGCTGCTTGGCGTGGGCAATCGCCGCGCGGTGCGAAAGCGTGCAGCCGGCGCGCCCGGCCCAGGTCCTGTCGCGTTTGCGGCCGCGAAACCAGGGCGGCACGCCAAAGCCCGGCAGCGCCGTGCCCAGCGTGGCAGGCAGCCGGTGCAGTTTCTCGAAGGGGATGAGTCCGGCAGTCCTGGCCTGCACGTCCTGCCAGCGGTCGGGACGGCTGTCGAGGTTGACCACCAGAACGCCGTGGAGCGTGTCCCAGAAGGCGTCGAGCCGGGGCTGCGGCATCACGGTTTCCAGTAATCGGCGATCCATGGCGCAGGCAGGGTACGGTGGTGGAGCTTGCGCCCGCGATACCCGCGTATGGCCTCGTCGGGGTCGGGACGGCCATGGAACACCAGAATCCGGCAGCCCTCCGGCAGCTGCGGCGCGCGGAACAGGTTGAGCGGGAAAGCCGGACGGCAGTTCCACTTGTAGCTTTTGACCCATTCCTCCGGCCACCACTGCGGATTGCCCATGGCGTAGGTCAGAAAGGCCTGCTCGGTATTGAAAATGGTGCGATCCTCGGCGCGGTGCATTTCGCGCAGGAAGGTTTCGTAGGCATGGTTCGACTTGCCCGCCTCGAAGCGGAAGACCGAGGAATTGCCGACTGCCGGGCGCCGCCCCAGCGCAGCCTTACGCCAGTGCACCCAGTTGTGGATGATGCAGAACTCGCCCGGCTTGTAGTCGAAGAAGCCGTCGAGCGGCCCGGTGATCGCCACGTCCAGATCGAGGAACAGCGTCGGCCCCTGCAAGCCGCCAAAACCGTCCTGCAGGATCGCCAGCTTGACCAGAATGTCCGGCCAGCCCCGCTTGACGCCGGGGTTGCCAGGGAACGGGATGATTTCGACACCTTCATCCAGCCCGCTGGCGTCGTCCGTGCAGCAGAAAAACCGGAACGGCCGGCTCAGGCTGCGGCCAACGCCGCGATGGAGCATGTTGACGTAGTGCGGGCCGTAGCGGGTGCCCCACTTGAGGCAAAGGACGTTTACGTGCTGCATGGATTGGGCCTGGGTCCTTCCGGATATGTGGACATGCGGGGTGCAATGACAGACATGGCAAACAAGGCGGCTTCACACTTGTTTTCGGTCTGCGCTGGATTGTACTGGCCCAGCCTCAATGAGCCTAAATTCCGCACCACAGAGACACAGAGGCACAGAGAAACCCGAAAAACGGGACTTCTCCGCGTTTTTTCCCACTCATCCATCGGGTGAACCGCGGCAGGAATGCAAGCGTATGTTTTTGCTCGCTGTTCTCTGTGTCTCTGTGGTTCAACTGCTTTTTCCAAGATGGGACATCTTCATGCTCTTTGAGCTGCCTTGACTTTCGTTCAGCGTGTGGCAGCCGATCGCCGTGACGAGAACCCAGAGCCCCCGGAAATGCGTGGAATCCAGGATGGAATACTCGAGCGTCCCGGCCACGATGCTGGCGGCAAGTGCGGCGAGTGCCAGCTGCGCTGCGGGATCGTCCCGGCGATACAGGCGATATGCCAGCAGCGAAGCCGACGCGATTGCACCCGCCAGCGCCGCCAGGCCGCTGCTCATGGCGAGGTCGAGCCACATGTTGTGGGGCGCATTCAGGACATGGCCGGGCAGGTGCTCGTAGGCGCCAATTCCCCAGCCGAGCCACGGTGCCTGGCCAATCTTTTCGAGCGTAAAGGAAATGATCTGCATGCGTAGATCGTCACTGTGCGGGATATTGGCATCCATCGTGACATTCAGTGAAATCAAGACCGCAAGCGCCGCCCCGCCCAGATAAACAAGCAGCCGCGCTCGGCCGACGGGAGGAAACAGCACCGCGAATCCGGCGGCGGCGGTGAGCATCGCGCCGCGTGATCCAGATGCCCATACGCCGAGCAGCGCTGCGATCAGCAGCACCCAGAGCAACGGGCGGTGCGGCCGGTTGCGCAGGAGCCCGGCGGAGAGAATCGCGGCCAGTGCCGTGAACATGCCGAACGGATTGGGGTTGAACACGAGCCCGGTGATGCGCAGCTCGCGCCAGGCTGCCAGGCTGGCATGCGGTGTGGTGAGGAAATCGATCAAGCCGGCGCCGATATGGATCGACAGTGCGCAGAGCAGTGCGAGGGTGGCGGATTGCAGGGTCAGCCAGCCGCGCTGGAGGAGCACGAGGATGCCGAGACCGATCCCGAGCATGCGCAGGGCGAGCGCCGGCAACACGTGCCAGTCCGGTGCGGTGGCGACGCCCAGGGCGTGTTGCAGCCCAGCGGTCAGCAGAACCGGGATCAGCCAGAGTGCGGTACACAGCAGATACGTTCGCATCGCGGGGCTGCGCCAATCCTCGCGGCGCGCAAAGGCCGCCGAGCCAACCAGGGCAATCCCCGCAATGTGCAGGCTTGCCCACTTCGGGGGCAGACTCAGGGCGAAGGCGAACAGCAGGAAAAACGCCACTACGGCAATTTTGTCTGGACCGAGCGCCGTCATGAGCGATGCGGGAAACGGAGGGACTCGCATTTCAGGGTTTTTTGTTGAGTGCGGGGAGAAAGCCCGGGCCAAAAACCGTCAGTGGCCGCCTTGCCAGTGCGGCAGTCTGCGAATTTGACTGCGCATGGCAAGCCGGATGGTTTATATCATTGCCTGCCCTGTCGGGGTGCGCGCGCGAGCTGTTCATATAGCCCCACGGTCTGGTCCAGCATGGCGTGCAGCGGGAAAAACTCGCCTGCCGGGACCGGGTCCGGCTGTTGCAGCAACTGGGCGATGCGCTGGCAGGCGTCGTCGAGGCGGTCGAGCGGCAGCAGGCCGGCAGGATAAATGCTGCGCAGGATTTCACCGACGCCGCCGTGGTCGAATCCCGCGGTCGGCACGCCCAGCCGCAGCGCCTCCAGCGTGGTGCGGCCGAACGATTCGGGCTGGGTCGAGAGCGACAGCACCAGGCTGGAAATCGCCAGGATGTTTTTCAGGTCGTCGCGCTGGCCGGTGAAGCTGATGTCGGCGTCCAGCCCCGTGCTGCGCACACGGTAGTAGAGCTTCTGCAGATAGCGCTGCTTGGACGCCGACGCACCGCCGGCAATCAGGCCGTGCACGCCGAGGCCGCGGCGCTTCAGCCGCGCGATCAGTTCGATGAAGTCTTCATGTCCCTTGAGCCGGGTGATGCGGCCGGGCAGGGTGAGGATCAGCTTGCCCGTGGCGTTGGGGAACTGCGCCAGGAATGCGCTCTGCCACGCCGGGTCGGGCTTCCAGCCGTATGGATACGCGTTCGCGTCAACGCCGCGGTGGATGACCTGGATGCGCGCCGCCGGCGTGTCGGGATATTCGCGCAGGACGTAGTCGCGCACGGTGTCGGACACCGCGATCACGGCCTCGCCGCGCGTCATGATGCGGCTGTAGCGGTTGACGCCATACATGCCGTGCACCGTGGTGACGAAACGCGGCCGCGTGGCCGGGTTCATGCCGCGCCAGGCAAGCCAGGCAATCCAGGCCGGCACGCGCGAGCGCGCATGGACGATGTCGACCTTCTGTTCGGCCAGAAAGCGGCGCAAGCTGCGGACGAGGAACAGGGTCTTGAATGACTTGGCCCCGATCGGCCAGGCGGCGTGCTCGGCGCCGAGCGCGACGAGTGGCGCGACCAGCCGCCCGCCGGCCGACATCTCCAGCGCGCGGTGGCCGCGTTCGACCAGCGCCTGCGCGACTTCGAGGGTGCCGCGCTCGACCCCGCCGGATTCCAGCGCGGGCAAGAGTTGCAGGACGGTCAGTTTTTTGTTTTCAGTCATGCGTTTTTATTTGTTCTCCAGCCATTCAAGTATCCAGGCCGCACAGCGGTCCGCCTCGGCCAGCGGGTACGTATTGGGATGAAGCGTGCCATGCGCGCACCAGCTGACGAAGCGGGTGATGCGCTGCGCGTCGGCGAGTTCTGAAACCGCCCGGCCGATGCGGCTTTTCGGGTTGACCGGCAGGTCGAACACGCCAACCTCGGCGCCTGCGGTCAAGGCTTCGTACACCATCGACGCGCTGTCGGGCGTGACCCAGGCCGTGCTGCAGCGGGCGAACTGCGCGGGCAGCCAGTCGGGTGGGGTGGCGGTGTGCGGCACGATGTCGAGTGCGGGCGACACCGGCAATTGCGCGGCAAAATCTGTCGGCGTGCGGCGCGAGGTCGTGAGCGTCCAGTGCATGCCCGGTGTGCGCTCGACAAGGGTATTGATCTGCTTGCAAACGGTCGCGCTGTCCCAGTCGAAATGCGCCGACGGACCGCCGACGAGGATCAGGCCCTGCGCGGGGACGGCGTCAAGGGCAGGCTGGATGCGGTTGAGCGCGCCTTCGCTCAGCAGCGTATGTGCATCGGCTGCGACGCCATCGTGGCGCGGCAGAATGGCCAGATCAAACCAGCGCCGCGGCAGGCTCGGTTTCATCAGCACCACCGCGCGGCCGCCGTGCGCGCGTACCTTCGCGATCGACGCTTCGAGGTCGTCCACGCCGATCGTGATCTCGAAGCCGCGCATGCCGGTGCCCGTGAGCGGATCGTGGCGCTGCTGGAGCGCGCCCATCAGGCCCGCGTTGCGCACCTGGTAGAAGTCGGGCGGGCCCCACGGCTCGAAGCGCCAGTCGAAGACGGCCTCGTAGAAGCGGCGCGCGCGGCCGACGTCGTCGGCGTGGATCGCGAAGTGGCGGACTCGGGCCGGCATGGCGTCTCCTCCGCGGCCCATCCTATGCCCTCTCGGCGCGTCGCTCTTCCGATACTCTGACAATCGATGTCGGATATGCGCCAACTCGTCCGCGACGCCGGCGACGACGAAT
>JACDJA010001817.1_pt1 | contig 16711 bp, 14 predicted proteins | sample 7449241 | NCBI WGS metagenome assembly JACDJA01 (sample SAMN14253289, study PRJNA609438) | sludge metagenome | isolation source: initial anaerobic sludge | collected 2018-12-20 | reverse complement strand
AATCCACAAAATATCACTTACACTGAAACAGGAACTTTTGATGTGCAGCTAAAAATTACTAATGCAGATGGCGACACAAGTTTGGTACTGAAAGAAAATTTGATTGATGTAAATCTGGTTTTGCTTATGCAGAATGGCACCTTTGAAATGTGCGAGGCTTTGTTTTATGATTCAGGCGGGCCGGATGCAGATTATGGAAACATGCAGGATTTGGTGATGACGATTAAGCCGGATACTGATGAGTCACTTGTGACGGTAAACTTCGATAGTTTTTCGATAGAAGCAAATGCCGGTTGCAACTACGACTGGCTGAAAATTTATAACGGCATAAACACAAGTGCGCCGCTGCTTGGCACCTGGTGCGGCACCAATGCGCCTGATGAAATCATTGCATCCAATGATACCGGCGCGCTTACTTTTCAGTTTCATAGCGATCAATCGGTAACGCGCCCGGGCTGGGAAGCCGTGGTTTCCTGTACTTCTACTGTCAATTTGAGCGAAATAAAAGCCACTTCCGTAAAGATTTGGCCGAATCCTACTGTTGAGCGTCAGGTGCATATGCAGGCTGATAGTAAAATCCTGAGTATAGAATTAGTTGACGCAGCCGGAAACCTGGTTTACATAACTTCACCAAATGAAAAAACAGCACTGCTCTCGTTGCACGAGCTGTCTTCGGGTATGTATTTTCTGAAAATACAGACCACAAAAGCCGTTGAGCTGCGGAAGTTGATGCTGCAATAGTTTCCTTTAGAAAAGCTTTTTTAAACAGGTTGCTAAGGAATGGAGTGATGGAGGAATAGCGTGGTTTGTCCTGAAATAGGTTTACGGGTTCACGGGTTTACGAGTCAAACCCTTTAACCCGTCAACTCTTGAACTCGTCAACTCATAAACTCGTTTTTCAATAAACGCCCCAGTCAATAAAAATTCCTTTAGCCATCAAAATACGCGAAAGCACATAAAACAAGGCGGTAAATAGGATGAATCCTTTCATCAGTCTGAAGGAACGTTTATCATCTTCTTCAAACATCAGGTCGTCGTTGTGATGGATTCGCAAATAGAAAAGTAAAAGCATCACGCCGATGATTATCCAGCTGTAGCGTTCGTGAAATTGCGGCTCTGGCAGAAAATAAACGAAAATTAATACGGAGCCAATCAGATAAGGAACCAGCACTTGAGCAGTGATAAAAAACGGTCCTATGCGCTCGCTATACTTCTCAAAGTAGGCATTGGATGACAGTGCAACCAGGCGAGCTGAGAAAATAGACATCATCAGTAAGCCAAAAAATCCAATTAATGAAATAATTAATTTTACGGTATCATTCAGGTACATCCAGGTAAAAACGTGGCCAATACCTTGGGTAAGTAAATTGCCAAGCATCAAGCCGCCAAAAACAAAAGTCATTGCGTGAAAGCTCGTCCAAAAAAAGAAAATCTTGACAGGAATAGCATCGGCTACCAATTGATAAAAGGCAAGCAAGCTTAATAATCCAACTAGAAAAGCAAGGATATAACCCGAGCTAAAAATCAGAATAACCGCGTCGTGCGTCCATTCGTAAGGTTCTATATGAAAAAAGTAGGTCGCATAATCAATTGAGATGGCATAATCGTACATGCCTGCGGTAAGCAGATAGGAAAATTGGTTGAGGTAAAACAAGAAAAGGTAAGCTAGCAGATAAGCTGCCGTTGAGTTTAAGGCTATAATCCAGAAATTTTGACGGCTGAGCTGGTTTTTCATAGAAAAAAGAAAACGGAAGCCACTGTACGGCTTCCGTTTTTATAAATTATACATTTTCAATCGAGGCCATTTCAGTCGTGTAAACATGCTTTTCGAGCTTGTCTTTCACCTCTTTAAATGCCTTAATGGTATATTCTACGTCTTCTAAGGTGTGCACTGCTGTTGGAATGAGTCGCAATAAAATCACGCCTTTTGGCACCACAGGATAGCTAACTATAGAACAGAAAATATTATAGTTTTCACGCAGGTCGAAGGTAATTTGAGTGGCTTCGCCAACTGTGCCGTTAAGCATCACAGGGGTTACAGGCGATTCGGTATCTCCAAGGTTTAGGCCTGCTTTTTTTAGTCCTTGCTGTAATGCACTTACAATTGTCCAAAGTTTTTCGCGCAGTTCGGGCTGTGTACGAATCAGGTCAAGGCGCTTTAACGCACCAATAACCATAGGCATGGGCAGCGATTTCGCAAAAATCTGCGAACGCATATTGTACATCAAGTATTTTATCACGTGATGATCACCGGCAATAAAAGCACCAATTCCGGCCATGGATTTGGCAAAGGTGCCAAAATACAGGTCAACTTCTTTCTGAACACCGAAATGCTCATCAGTGCCGGCACCGGTAGCTCCCATCGTGCCGAAGCCGTGGGCGTCGTCAACCAGCAACCTGAAATTAAATTTTGATTTTAGGGCAACAATTTCTTTCAGTTTACCTAAATCGCCCGACATGCCGTAAACGCCTTCGGTAATAACCAAAATGCCGCCACCACTTATCTCCGTCAGACGCTGAGCGCGTTTTAGCTGAGTTTCCAGGTTTTCGATATTGTTGTGCGGATACACAAAGCGTTTGCCAAAATGTAAGCGCATGCCATCAATAATGCAGGCATGTGCTTCTGAGTCGTAAACAATAACATCGCGTCGGTCAACAATTGAATTAATCACCGAAACCATGCCTTGATAACCATAGTTAAGCAGGTAAGCCGATTCGCGTTTCACGAAAGCTGCCAATTCTCTTTCAAGTTGTTCGTGGTAGTTCGTCTGACCCGACATCATCCTGGCACCCATTGGGTAAGCCATGCCATACTCTGCAGCACCTTCGGTATCTGCTTTGCGCACTTCGGGGTGATTTGCCAGCCCAAGGTAGTTATTCAAACTCCAGATTAGCCTTTCTTTGCCCCTAAACATCATTTTATTGCTGATGTCGCCTTCCAGTTTTGGAAACATAAAATAACCTTCTGCCTGATCGGCATATTGGCCTAAAGGGCCTAAATTAACTGAACATTTATCAAATACATCCACTTCTGTAAAGTTTTAGTTTTAGCCTGCAAAGGTAGTAAATATACTGATTTCAAAGGCCTGCTTTAATTGCTTTACTGGATACTTTTTTTTGGGACAGTTAGTCAGTCTCAGTTTATTTTTTTTAGCATTATTTAACTCCTTTCGATGTACTAAACAAAATGATTATACGTTAGTTAAACTGATTTTTTAAAGCTTGCACCAATCAGTTAAACAAGAGGCAAATGACAATAAAAACTCAAAATAAAAATCCTTATTTTTCGATGCTAATTTTATGTAATTTTGCGCCATGATAAAAAAACTGCTTTTTTTGGTAGGCATAATAGGCTTGACAAGCCTGTATTCGTGTGGCAAATATCAAAAACTTATCAAAAGTACGGACAATGAAGCCAAGTATGAGGCAGCTATTGATCTTTTCGAACGAAAAGATTATAGCCGTGCCTTAGAGCTTTTCGACCTGTTGCAGGCAGCGTATCGGGGCACAGCAAAAGGCGAAGACATTAGCTATTACACAGCCTATTGCTACTATCATATGCGTGATTATACCGTTGCCAGCTACTATTTTAAAAGATACGTGCAGTCGTATCCGCAATATCCCAGGGCAGAAGAGTGCTTATATATGAATGCTTACTGCTATTATCTTGATTCGCCCCGAGCAAGCCTCGATCAATCAAATACTTACCTCGCAATAAGTGAGTTGCAGCTGTTTGCAGATACCTATCCAAACAGCGAGAGGGTGGCTGAAGCCAATCAGTTAATTGATGACCTAAGAGAAAAGTTAGAGCTTAAAGCATACAATATCAGTGTGATGTATTACCGCATGCGCGACTATATGGCAGCCATAACTTCCTTTGAAAACCTCATGAAAAACTATCCCGACACGGATCGTAAAGAAGAGATTTTGTATTATATGTCGCTGGCTTACTACGAATTTGCAGAAAATAGCATCTTAGAAAAGAAGAAAGAACGCTATGAGGCCGCGGTAGAAACCTATAATAACCTCTTGTACCTATTTCCTGAAAGCGAATACCTTATCGACCTCGCGGAGGTGGATGCAAAAGCAAGAAAACGTTTAGAATCGATTCAATAATAATTTTATGGACTTTAAGAAGATCAAAACAGAAACTACTGCTGTTACACGGCAGAAAGACCAGTTTTATGAAGGAACTGGAAATATTTACGAAACAGTTGCCATTTTAGCCAAACGTGCCAACCAAATTTCGGCAGACCTAAAAGAGGAACTTAACAATAAAATTGCCGAGTTCTCGAGCTCGTCGGATAACTTGGAAGAGGTGTTTGAAAACAGAGAGCAAATTGAAATTGCTAAATTTTATGAACGCCTACCTAAACCTACGCTTATTGCTGTGCATGAATTTTTGCACAACGAAATCTATCACCGTAATCCACACAAAGAAAGCAGCGACTTTTAATCAACTTATGCATGCTGAAAGGTAAAAAAATTCTTATCGGAATTACTGGAAGCATTGCAGCTTATAAAATACCGCTGCTGCTGCGCTTGCTGGTGAAACAACAAGCTGAAGTTCAAGTTGTAATGACGCCTTCGGCTTTTGATTTTGTAACAGCACTTACCCTTTCAACCCTCAGCAAACGCCCCGTTTTAGCCAAAGCTTTTGACCCCGAAACCGGCCAATGGGAAAGCCATGTGGAGCTGGGGTTGTGGGCCGACCTGATGCTTATTGCTCCAGCTTCTGCCAATACTTTAGCGAAAATGACGCTCGGTATAGCTGATAATTATTTGCTTACCGTTTATCTGTCAGCACGTTGTCCGGTTTTCTTTGCGCCGGCAATGGATCTCGATATGTATAAACATCCCACTACACAGCAAAATGTAAAATCGCTTGTACAGCGCGGTCATCAGCTTATTGCACCGGCTTCGGGAGAGTTGGCCAGTGGCTTATGCGGCGAAGGCAGGATGGAAGAGCCGGAACAGATTTTTGAAAGAATTAAATCACATTTTGCTAAGGAACAACGGTTTAAAGGCCAGAAAGTATTAATTAGTGCAGGGCCTACTTATGAAGCCATCGATCCGGTGCGTTTTATTGGAAATTACAGCAGTGGCCGCATGGGCGTTGAGATTGCTAAAGCTTTTGCTGCCCAGGGTGCTACTGTTACGCTGGTCTTAGGTCCGGTAAGCATCGCACTCGATTTGCCAAGCCAAATCGACCTGATTCCCGTTACAACAGCACAAGAAATGTTTGATGGCTGCATGGCGTTTTTTGCGCAGGCAGATATTACTATAATGAGTGCCGCCGTGGCTGATTACAGACCTGAAGAAGTGTCGGAAACAAAGATCAAAAAACAATCGGAAGAGCTGATGCTAAAGCTGGTTAAGAACAAAGATATTTTGGCTACAATGGGCAGTAAAAAGCGTGACGATCAGTTTTTGGTTGGTTTTGCCCTTGAAACAGATAGCGAGGTTGAAAACGCCAAAAAGAAACTGCATACCAAAAAGCTGGATATGATCGTTCTTAACTCATTGTCGGATGACGGAGCAGGTTTTGGTCATCAAACCAATAAGGTTACTTTTATTGATAAATCAGGCCAAATAGATGTTTTTGACATGAAATCAAAAACCGAAGTAGCCCAGGATTTGGTTGAAGCTGTTTTTGCGAAAATTAAGAATTAAATCATGAGTAAACACGCAACAAAGCAAAAGAGGTCATTGTCTCAAAAATTTATACTGATATTTTTCAGTCTTATACTGTTTTTTCCGGCTGCCAAATCGCAGGAGTTTTTGGCCGATATACGGGTTACAGCTCCCACAGTGGAAGGCACGGATAGGCGTGTTTTTGAATCGCTACAGTCGGCTTTGTACGATTTTGTAAACAACCGCAAGTGGACCAATATCAATTTCAAAAACCAAGAACGTATCGAGTGCTCAATATTGATAACTATCAAAGAGCGTGTTTCGTCTGATGAGTTTAAAGGCACCATAAATTTAGTGCTTAGGCGTCCGGCTTTTAAGTCTTCTTACAATAGTGTGTTGTTAAATTATATTGACGAGAATTTCCAGTTTCGCTATATTGAATCGCAACCCCTTGATTTTATTGAGAATACCTATAGCTCAAGCCTTACCTCTACGGTGGCTTTTTACCTCTATTATTTCTTAGGACTTGATTTCGATAGCTACTCGTTGTACGGTGGCGATCCTTTTTTTCGCGTTGCTGAAGCTATCGTAAACTCAGCACAAAACGCACAGGAAAGAGGCTGGAAAGCCTTTGACGGCAATAGAAACCGCTATTGGTTGGTCGAAAATATGACCAATCCTGCCTACCGCCCCTTGCGCCAATTCTCTTATGAATATCACCGCCTTGGCTTAGACATCATGTCAGAAAAACCTGACGAAGGCCGCGCGGCAATTGGCCAAAGCCTCACTTACCTGCAGCAAACCTGGAAAGAACGGCCAAACCTGCTTACTTTACAACTAATTTTTGACGCCAAACGCGACGAAATCATTAATGTTTTCTCACAGGGAAGCCCGCAGGAAAAAACCAAAACGGTGAATATAATGCGTGAAGTTGATCCGGCTAATGCTTCTAAATATGAGAAGATTTTGGCACCGAGGTAGATATATTTGAATTGGTTGATTAATAAAAAGAAATATTGCTGTAGTGTTGCTCGCCTTGCTTATGAATCCTTTGTCGAGAAGTAAATAGCTTAGCGATCCTGTGTGCTTAAAATGTATAGGTTTTGTATTAAAAATTGATGGCTTATGTTGAGTTTTTAGTTGCTTGCGAGTAGGTTGGAGTCTTTTGAATTAATATTTTTAAAATATTGTTTATCAAGCCAAAAACCTAAATGATCGGAAGGCGAGCATAATGAAATAGCATTTTTTTATTTTAGTTTAAAATTCCAGTTGATTAGTGGTAATGACCGTTTTTCATTCACATTCCATAGACCAATCTGAATACCCTTTGATGTATTCGCCTTATTAAATAATCCTATTTGAACCCCATGCATTTTATTTACATGATTTACTGTTGCTATAATTAGACCATTTGATTTTTGATACATACTCCATAAAGGATTGATGGACAATCCTTTAATTTCGAGACCTCCACTCATCCAACAAGAAATTGAAATACCGTTAATGTATTCGGTAAAGGTGCCAAATGTAGAAATAAGTAGTCCGTTATGACATGCCTTGGCATTTTCTTTATTGTAAGTCAATTGTGAAAAGACTTCAAAATCAAAACTTTTCATCATAAAAGCTTGGAATATACCTTGTCCAATCAGCTGTATTCCAATGCCGTAAGAATCTCTTCTGCATTTTAGATTACAGTAACTTTCTGATCCAAATAATCCGAGACCCAGCCCTATACTTTTAGGAGCTTTCGATGGAGTATAATATATGAACCGCTTGTTTGCATAATTGCAATTATCTATTTTTAAATCATTAGATTTATTTTGCGCGACAGAATTAGCACTGTAAATAGTGAACATGAAAAAAACTAGTGGATATAGTAAAAATAAGCTAAGGTTATTTTTCATCTGATAATACTGTTAATTAATAATGATAATAACAACAAGAATAAGATTTAGTATATCCAAAGCTAATACTAAGTTATATTAAAGTTATTCTTATTGCTGTTTAAACATGATTGAGGTTAATCTGAAATCACATCTACAAGAGTTGTCCCATTATAACTTCTGGAATAACTTACGGGATATGCCCCCGCTTTAATAATTATTTCAGATTTCTCAAAAACACTGGAAACTTCTTGACCCATGTAGATGTCATCAAAAATAAACAAGGTATCGTTATAGACAACATCTTCCATTTTAAATGTAATTGCCATAATGGAATCATTAAATAAGGCTGCTTCTAAAACTCTTTTTCCCTCAATATAATCCTGTTCAGATAAAAGATAGTCTTTGCTTACAGCCTTAAAAGTATTTCCTTTTGAAGCATTGGCGCACAGTCCTGGACAAGAACCGCATGATAAATCAAGACCGCAGTCACCAAACATAGTAACTCCTGAATGAGCAACTAACCACTTCCAAATCTTCCTGAAAATACTTTTGCCTCCTTGTTTACTTAGCATATCATTATAATAAAATTCAATTCGAGCATCAATATTTGATGGGATAATATTATCATAATTGACTGTGTTAACTGATACGTGCTGTTCATTTATATCGCGTTGCGTATCTTTTGTGCAATTACTAAATAGTGAAGCCATTCCAATAATTACCAATATATACATTGCATTTTTCATTTTTCAATAAAATTTAGTTTACAATAATTGAGCTGTGCTATCAAACTTTTACGACCATCCACCAAAAAAGGTTAAGATGATCTCCATTCAGTCGAACTTATTCTTCCCCAACCAGAAAATATATTTTGTTGTGCAATAAGGCACAAATTGAATATCAAATAAAAGTGTGTAGTAAAGCTCATGACAACATCCTGCATCAAAGGCCACTAGGCGGGCTAAACCTCCACGCCTTGCTTTTGCAGGGGGGGGTAAAGCCATATTGTTCAGGATAGCTGTACAAGCTTATTAAGTGCGTACGCTTTAAGGCACACAGCTTAAAGATTGCGGTTAGAAAAGACCTAAAAAAACGGATAGTTTTCATAAGTTGGTTTTGAGGCTTCAAATATAAGTTAAATAAATATAAAGCGCAACTTTTTTTACGATTTTGCAATAAAAAAGCAAATTTTTTTATATAACTGAAAATCAACTGAATAAAACTGTTGTTTAAGCTTGATAAATTGTAAAATGCGGTTGCGGAGGCCTTAATTGGCTAAATATACCAGAAAATATTAGTGTAAGACGCAACATTTACAGTTCATAATTTGAATACAATAGATTATATGATTTGAACAGAATATCGTTAAATAACTAATGAAATTTAGCTGGGATGTTCTAATGCTTGTGGCTTTATTGAATTGAGAATTGAAAAAATATAGTAGCTTTGACAGCAATTTAAAACGAATTGTAAAATTAGGTTACCCAAATATCCGTTGGCTTCAAGCGACAAGATGATGACCTTTGAGTTTATTAGTGAAGGTCATAAAGGTCTTATCCATAAAATTGTGCGGTACCAACTGACCAACTTAAAGGGCGTTTATAACCTTGCCTTTGGCGACAAAGACCATTCAACAGGTGACATTAACGATACGGTGATTTCTAATAATGGTGACAGTGAGAAGGTCTTGGCAAGCGTTGTAGCAACAGTCTATGCCTTTACTGATAGGTATCCTGATGCTTGGATTTATGCCACGGGCAGCACTAAATCCAGAACAAGGCTTTATCAAATAGGGATAGCAAAGTTTTTTTCAGAAGTCGAAGAGGATTTTGAAGTGCTTGGTGAAAGGAATAACGACTGGGAGGTGTTTAGAAAAAGCGTGTCGTATGAAGGGTTTTTGGTGAGGAGAAAATAAGTATCTTTGTACTGATTAAATTTTATAGGGGATGAAAGTGACAACAGAAATAAAGAAACGCAAGATTCCAATTGTTCGGATAGACAAGTCATTGAATAAATATGATGACAAAAACTTGTTCCCCGACAAATTGGATAAAGCAAACGAAATGCTGAAAAAAGTAGGCCTTCCAAAACAATGGACGAAAGAATAGAAAAATTTTTTACACCCATTTTTTTGAAGCCGTTTTTTCTGCTACACTGCTGGTGCATGGCAACTAAATAAGCTTTTAGGTGATGTGGCAATATCCATACGTCCTGTACTTACATGATGCTTGAAATTGACCCATCAGTACCGCCAAATACGAGAAGATATTGGCGCCGAAGTAAAAGTATTTGTTCACTATCAGGTCTTGTCGAAAATAATGTGCTTTAGAGGTTGTAATACCCTATGAAACAAACGAATATCGTTTGTGATTATTTCAGCAGTACCTTTCAGGCGCTGCTTGAAAACAAACTCTTTACCATAGCTGGTTTTTAAACCTGCCGGAAAAATTACTGTTGCATAGTAAACTCCCTCGTCAGGTATTTCAGAAATATGCGAGATTACTCCTTCGAGCATCCCATACTCCATATAAGGATAATTATCCAATCTGATATTTACTTTTTGACCCGGTTCAACTTTGCCGGCTCCTTCGGCCGGTAGCAGTAGCATTCCTTTTAGCGCTCCATGCGAATCGGGTAATATGGTAAAAACTGTTTCATTAACATTCAGGTTCTGATTTTTTGCCCAATACTTAGTAAAAACACACTTGCCTGCCTGGGGTGTCTTTAGCACATATTTTTGCTCCCAGATTTCCAATTGCGCCTTTAGATTATTGCCGGCTTCAACAAGTGCCGAATACAAACTTTCGTGTTGCTGTTTGTCCAGCATTTCATACTCAGCAATAGTACTTTGCATTTGACTGATCTGTATTTGAATATTAGCCATGTTTGTTCTGATACTTTCAAAAGCCAGTTTTCGGTTAAGGTATTGGCTTTGAGCTTTTTCAAGTTCCTGCTCCGGAATCACCTGGTCATCAAATAGTTTTACATAGCGTTTATAGTCTTTAGAGGCTAATTCAAAATCACTTTTCAAGGTTTTAAGCTGCTCATTAGTAAAGTCATACAATGTGCGGTAGTCAGTTAACTGAAGCTGTGTTGTATTTATTTTGTTTTTGTAATAGTCTATTTCCTTATAACTTATATAAGCATGTTGTGCCCATGTAAATGCTGAATAATAAACTTGAAGCTCACCCAACTTACCTACGCTAATAGGAATATCCCATTCATTCAAGCTATCGTTTGCTTGCCATTGGCTAATTCGTGTGTTCAAATGTGTTTTTAGAATTACAATTTCCGAATAGTCGGCAGGGTTTTCTACCAGCCCAAGAACTTGATCTTCATGTACTTTCTGGTTATTTATTACAAAAAAAGTATCAATTTTTCCACTTGTTCTGGCCTTTATATCAGCCGGTGGCAGATTTCCGGTAATCTCAATACTTGCATGTACTACATCAGGATATTTAAAAAACCAACTCGCTGTTATAAAAAGTACAATAATGACAAAAAATACCGTGATACCCCAGCTCACAAGACTTCCCGGGGTTTTGCCCAGTATCTCGTCAATTTCGCCTGTGCGTATGTCTGGCAGATTTGGTGGCATGGAATATACTATTTTTAACTATTTATTAAAGCTTATGCTATCTCGCTCTATTTTTTGTGTCATATCTAAAGTTTATTATTTTAGTTTCCAAGTTCTAATTGGTTTTTGACCAGTTTGTAATAGCTTCCCTTAAGTTTTGTCAATTCCTGGTGCGTACCTTGTTCGATAATACTACCTTTTTCCAGCACTACAATCTGGTCTGCATTTTTAACGGTGCTGAGCCTGTGGGCAACCACCACAACAGTTCGTCCTTTGAAAAATTCATTCAGGTTTTCCATGATCACTTTTTCGTTGTTGGCATCCAGCGCATTAGTAGCCTCATCAAAAAATATAAATTGAGGGTCTTTATATACTGCCCTGGCAATTAATATACGCTGTTTTTGTCCTTGACTAAGTCCAACTCCTTCTTGCCCGATCATGGTATTAAAGCCAAGAGGTAGTGTTTCGATATGTTCCAATATATTGGCAACCCGCGAAGCATGTAGTAGCTTACTAAAATCCAAGTCCTCCTCGCTGATGCTGATGTTGCCGGCAATGGTGTCAGAAAAAATAAAGCCATCCTGCATTACGACACCCACTTTGGAACGCCAGACGCTGGCAGAAAGATTATCCAACCGAAATGGACCTATACGTATTTCACCCGCCACAGGCTTGTAAAAGCCCAAAAGCAGTTTAAGCAAAGTGGTTTTTCCACTTCCCGATGTGCCTACAATTGCTGTTACTTTGTTTTGAGGGATTTTGAGGTCTAGCGCGTTAAGCACCAAAGGCGAACGTGGTCCGTCATACTGGTATGAAACATCATTTAACAAGATATCCTGTTCTTTGTCAAGTTCCCTTATTTTTACATTCATTTCATCGGCCGGTTCTTCATCTTCACGCAGGTGTATTTCACCCAATCTTTCAAGACTGATTTTGGCGTCCTGGGCAGCACGAACAAATCCAATCATTTGGTCAACCGGGGCATTCATCATACCAATGATGTACTGCACGGCCATCATCATACCGAGCGTCATCTCGCCTTTTACAACGGCGTAAGCCGCCATAAAGGTGATTAGTATATTTTTTGACTGGTTAAAAAAAGTTGCCCCGGCCTGTTGGTACTGGTTTAGTGCTAAACCTTTTATATTTACGCGAAACAACCTGGCTTGTATCTTTTCCCACTCCCATCGTTTCTGTTTCTCGCAGTTGTTAAGCTTAATCTCCTGCATGCCCGTAATTAATTGTATAAGATTACTTTGATTACCGGCCATTTGCGCGAAGCGTTTAAAATCCAACTCGCGGCGTTTTTTCATAAAGACCAGCACCCAAAGGGTATATAAAAGACTTCCGGCAAGAAAAACGAGTAAAATGCCTACATTATATATGCCAAGCACGATGGCAAATACAGCAAGGTTTACCACCGCAAACAAGATTTGCAAGGAAGAGGCTGTCAAAAAGCTTTCTATGCGGCTATGGTCACCAATGCGTTGCATTAAGTCGCCAATCATTTTGCTGTCAAAATAGCTCAGGGGCAGCTTCATCAGCTTGATCAGGAAATCGCTTATAAGTGAAATGTTGATGCGTGTGCTGATATGTAGCAATATCCAGCTACGGATAAACTCAACGGCTGTCTGACCGAAAAACAAAACCAATTGCGCTATCAGCACTAAAGTGATGAAATTGAGGTCGCGGGTGTTGATACCCACATCTACTACCGCCTGGGTGAGGAATGGAAAAATAAGCTGTATGATACTGCCCAGCAGCATACCCAATATAAGCTGTACTAAAAGTTTGCGGTGCGGGCGTAAATAGGAGAACAGAAATCGGAAGTTTTTTTTGTTGACTATTTCTTCTTCGTTGGTATAGAAATCCGGTGTGGGTTCCAGCAACAGACAAACGCCCATGTCCTCATCATCGTTTTTAGTGCTTATCCAGCCTTTTAAGAATTCTTCCCTGCTGTAAGTAATAAGCCCGTGTGCGGGATCGGCTACTTTTACCTTATCCTTTTTCTTCCCGCTAATCTCATACACCACCACAAAGTGGCGCTGCTTCCAATGGGCAATGCAGGGCAGTGGTACTTCGTTGGCCAGCTTGTCGTAGCTTAGTTTTACGCCCATTGTCCTGAAGCCGATTTTTTCTGCTGCATCACTAATGCCGAGCAAAGAAACCCCTTCACGGTTGATATGACAATACTCCCTTAGCACGGGCAAACTGTGGCGCTTGCCATGGTGCCTGGCAATCGTATGCAGGCAGGCCGGGCCACAGTCGCGGGCATCGAGTTGGGGGGTGTGGGGGAAGGTCATTTCAAAAAAATGATATGGTTTTGATCATAATATATTAACGGTAAGCTATAGTCGATCTTTTACTATCTATTGCTTATAACGGAAAGTACAGATGTAGCACTTTTATTTACAAAAAAAAACATTCAATTTTAGTTTTACTAGTTAGTTTTTTAGCATAAAAATTTGGATAGCATTTTCACATTATTTACTACTAATATGTTTCTTAATAAAACCACTTAGGTAGTTTTTGTGTTCAGAACATGTATTGTGATTTTTACCTAAGAACTTATTTTCAAACCTTTCCATTGGACATCCACCCCAACATATGGTAATATTTTGCATTTACGGCATTCTTGGTGTAAAAACGGATCAGTTCCAATTATAAATTTACTCAAGACTAAATCATTAATAATTAGTCTATCATCATATATATTCCCAAGTTTATAATTTTCATTTCCCAAATTATGCCAGCACTTATATAGGTCTCCATTGGGGCCTATTAGAAAACTATTAACATGTCTAGCCATGCATTCAATCATTGAATTATTGGGGAAGAAACTCTTAGAGTTAGACAATGTAAATTCAGATATATCAGACTTGCTCAAACATGGTAAGTCAGGATTCGTCTCACCTGTTACCCAACCGGGATAAATTACAATATTTCGATTATATTGTAAAAATTTAGTTTGTAATGATTCTTTAACTTGTGAATAGTCATTAATATTACTTTGGTCAACGTTAATTCGTATTTTAATTATCATATTTTGAGAAACTGAAGACTTCAATAATTCTGTGATATTAAGCAGTATCCTTTTATACGTTTTACCACCACTTAGGAGCATCCTTCGCTTGTCATGAACACTTTCAACTCCATCAAGAGTAAACTGAATGGATTTAATTTCGCAATCTCCCAACTTAGATATTATGTTCTTTGTCAATAGATATCCATTTGTTATTAGCATGCCAGAAAAAACTATTCCATTCTCTGACAACTTATTTGATAATCTTTCTATGGTTTCAAATTTCAACAATGGCTCACCCCCATACCATGTAATGTGAAGTTTTTTAGGGTTTGACTTTTTTACGAAATCTAAAATTTTATCTTCAGTATTTTTAGTCATATGCTCTGCAGGTCTAAATACTTCGTAACAATAAGTACAATTAAAATTGCATGCTCTTGTTGGGGCGATCGTCAAATTCATTCTTGTAGCATCAAAACGGCTAGCTAACATATGCATATGAAGACGATCAATCTCAACTTCGTCATTTTCAGTAAAAATCTTGAATTCTGATAGTTTATTTAAAATCTTCGTGTCCATATTAGACACATTTAAACTGCTTGAATCTGAGCTAAGTGATTCAAATTTAGAGTACATATCATCTTCTATTTGAAGTAAACAATTAGATAAGCTGTTGTATATATATTTTTTATTATTATCTAGTTTGATAAGCTCATTAAATGTTGAATATTTCATTTTATTATGTTTTTATTATTTAGCAATTTATTATCTATTGATTCCAATGCGATCAATTATATTTTCTGCAAATTTGCTATGGCTGTATGCTTCCGAATCTTCGTATCCGTTAAAATTCATATAGAAATCCGGGATCAGCGGACTCTTAATTGATATGTCATCTTGTAGGATATGTTTAGTTGGAACCATCAATGACAATTGAGTGCTTTTCAGTTTTAGCTTAGTAGGATCACCAAAGGCATTCGTCATCCCACCGGTAGGTGTGCCAACTATATAACCGAGTTTGTTATTCCTGACAATTGTTGCAAACCCAACCGCAGCCGAAAAGGTTCCTGCGTCTATTAACACATAAATTTCTCCTTCAAAACGATAAGTATTGGAATCATTTCTGATCATTAAGTCTTTATCATTGAAAAGGCTTACCAACTCGCCAGGTGTATGGTCTTTAATTTTTTCGTAAAGCAAAGGCTCTCCTTTCTCTTTCATCTTTTGAGCAGCAAGCAAAGTTTCAGCATTCACTTTAAAAAGCACCTGTTTAGCCTGAGTTATAGTATCTGCTGACAAATATGAAAAAAGCGCTTCGAAGTTTCTTGTGCGTCCACCTCTATTATTCCGGAGGTCAATAAACAAGGTCTTGATATTCTTATGATTAGAGATTTCTTTAAAGCATCTGTCGTAAAACTCTTTCTGTTTAGCTGACCCACTAAACGACTTAATTCTTAGCATTGCAATATCATCCGTATAGTAAAAATAGTATTTAGGAATTCCTTTATTCTTTTTTTCAGTTTCCCATGCTATAGGTTTAACATAAGAAGCTGTAGAATCAGCGAATTTTTCCTCATAAATGCTTCTCCAGGCTTCGGTTGATAGACGTGTATATTTTGAATACTTTACACTTTGCTTTGCTATTAGAATTGTATCATTGGAAGAAGTTGCCAGTTCTATATTAAATGGGGGTTTTATTGAGCCATAGCGCCATAACTTATAGGGGAAAGAACCGGATAGTATTACATCCTTTAAATCAATATTATTTGCAGCTATCTTGTCCTTTAAACCTGTTAAAAACACTTTGGTTGGCACCTCATTAATTGAAATTATCTCCGCCTTATAAGTAGAAACGGTTTTATTCAAGTATGCACGAACGGTATACATTTGTGTTCCTTTCACGGAAACATCAAATGGGAAACATCTCCCAAAAGCAAGATTTGAGATTTCATCGAACATGGGCTTGTGTATAGTTGTATGCCCATCGTTAAAGGAAGCAACGTAAGTTTCAATAATGGCTTGAAATTCCTTTTTTTTTAGTTTCTTATGCTTTTTCACGCTCCAATTCGAACGCTCAAATACGCTGTCTGTAACTGATTGTGAAATAAAATAATTAGGGTTTGGATGGTAGTCATAAATGTATGCTTTAACCTGATAGAGGTTTTTTTGAGCTATTTCGGATTGAATTCTTCTGCTACAACTACATATTAAAATATAATAAATCAAGTAGTTAAGAACGAATATAAATCTAAATACTTTCATAGCTTAGATATAGTAGAGGCTGTCTAAAAAGTCAGGGATTTGTTTTTTAGAATCGAATATTTGTTTTTTAACTCGAATTTAAGGAATAAAACAACATCGAGAATACTTTTTAGGCAGCCTCTTGATAACTAATTAAATTAATTGCAATTTCTTTTCACGTCACAAAAACAAAACCCAGCCTCAACACAATCACAATCCAGACAAAATCTAGCATCACAGACGCACAATGCCCCTCCTTTGGTTTTGCTTAACTCTTTATTAGTTAATTCAAATAGCGAAATCTCATTACAATTCCTTCCTTTTTCAATTATTTTCATTTTTTTGAAGTTT
>JACDJA010001816.1_pt1 | contig 16726 bp, 20 predicted proteins | sample 7449241 | NCBI WGS metagenome assembly JACDJA01 (sample SAMN14253289, study PRJNA609438) | sludge metagenome | isolation source: initial anaerobic sludge | collected 2018-12-20 | reverse complement strand
TTGCCGTTCCTCTTGCTGTTGGTGTAGGATTGGGGCGAAATGTTATCTCTCGCCGTTTGATCGTTGCCGGGTTCATAGCATCTATATTGCCGGATTTTGATGTTGTAGCCTTTCGTTTAGGTATAGCTTATTCTGACCAACTTGGTCATCGTGGGTTTACACACTCTTTTTTGTTTGCTGTTATTCTCGGTGTTCTTGCGGCTTTTTTTGCCTCTAGGCTCAATACTCGAGCGATCGTTGCATTTATGTTTGTATCTGTATCTGCATTGTCTCATGGACTTTTGGATATGGTAACCAATGGTGGATTGGGCATAGCTTTTTGGTGGCCCTTTTCTGATGAGAGGTATTTCTTCCCTTGGCAGTTTATCCAGGTCTCTCCATTGAGTTTGAGCCGCCTGTTGAGTCCTGCCGGATTGGCAGTTGTCAAGTCAGAATTACTTTGGGTTTGGCTTCCGGCTTTTACGCTTATGATAACTCTTTTTTTATTTCGAATTTTGGTGCGAAGACCCAAGTCCTCCTGAGATCTCTCTTGCTCTACCTCAAGGAACAGTTAATGCATAGAAGAGAGTATCAAATATAAAGGATATGACTTATGTCAATATTGGAATACATAAAAGAGAAAGAGTTAGCATGGCAGCCTTCATTTAACGGGCAGCTCAAAGATGATCTTGTCGGATATAGAGGCGCTCTCATCGTAGAAGAGGGAAAGCAATTATCTCCGGATAGAAAGCTACCGCCAAAAGTTCAAGCAAGACAAGTGGTACTTGTTGCTGATGATGCAAAGATAAAACTTTTCTCGAGTGAACTTGAGAGCATTTTACATTTTGAGGCGTTCTTCGAGAAGTTTAAAGAGTTTTTCTCTTCGGATTCATTGGTGATTTTGTATGTGACCGATCTTGATAAAAATGGCACTTTTACTTATGAGGGTGTTACTATCAATGCCTATGCTTTAGATGAGAGCTCTGTTTGGAATGAGCTTTTGGATCTTTCAAATCTTGAAAAAGGTGAGCTTAAAAAGATGAGTAATGAAGAGAAGATAGAAGCACTTTATGAAGAGCTTTTGACTACAGATTGTGCTGAGCCGGCTATGAGTTTTGAGGAGATATTGACTCATAAAGGCGAGAGTTCAAAGAAAATCATGGGCGCGGTTTGATCCTCCCCTAATTTATCCAATGATGAAACATCATGAGAAGCATTATTACAAACACAGCCAAAAAAGATGGGATACCCAATAAAATCCACTGCTTTACATATCCTTGATATTCCAAAGGAAGTTTCTCTTTTTTTTCTAAAGCGCTAAGTGCCATATTTTTCATTTTTATCTGAAGGTACACTGCCACTAACCATAAGCTTCCGGATATTATATAAAGAACTATAGAAGCAAACAACCACGGCTCCAATAAGGATATATTCAAAAGATAAGCTAATGCGATTCCGCTAATAGGCTGGATAAAAGCAGCCGGCGTTGTAAAGAGCCAATCTACCAAAACAACAATCCTATTGACCTCAACAATAGCTTGAAGATTTTTACTCCTATCGGTCATAAATTTATAAAATGCTGAACCGGTTCCTATGCCTAAGAAGAAAATCATTCCGATAAGATGCAGTAGCAGTAAAAGTTTATAGCTCATTTTTTCACCTTCATTAATATCATCATTAATATCACCATAAGGAGTGCTAGATTTTTTGAAACAGGGCCAAACGGATGCAGCCAATGATAAGGAGCAAAGAGTGTTAAAATGATTGTGTAAACCACAATGACTAAAAATTGAAAAATCAAAAGCTCTTTGAGTCTCCATCCGGCAATCGTAAGAATACCGATGATAAAGTCTAACAATAAGGAGATATAAAGTAATGGCTCTTCAAATACACCCGAGATACCGACATCATTTAAAAGGGCTATTGATTGATCGTGTGGGTATAAAAAACAGGAAACTATAGCTGTCCATATCCATATAAAACCCAGTACAAATCGACCCAATATCGGCATAAAGTAGAAATTTGCTGCTAATTTTTGTGCAGGTGTAGCATTTTTTAAAAATATTGTCTCTTGCATTGATCGCAAAGGAGTTCCTAGAAAATCTTCCAATGGCTGCACATCGGCGCTATTGCCTTGTTTGAGCATGATAAGATTATCTTTTGAGATAGCAGGCTCGTTTAATATCTTACCCATAAAAGAGAGCCATTGCGGAATCTTTAGCTCAAAAGCGGGTCTCTTTTGTAGCCAGGATCTAAAGAGTCTCAGCATCTCCTTGTAGGTGATAGCCTTTGGTCCTACCAAGTCAAGCTCTAAGTTTTTATATTTAGCATCTGCTATACACGCATTAATCGTTTTTACCAAATCGCCTATATAGATAGGTTGCAAAAGTTGCTCTCCATCATCGACAATTGGAGTTATCGGCAGTGCGGCGAGTCCTTTAAATAGCTCAGTACTCACGCCATCCTCCCCATAAACGATGGAGGGTTTCAATATATAGTAATGCAATTTCGTACTTCGTAGATACTCATCGGCAGCTCTTTTGCTTTTGTGATATTGCGTTATGGCATTTGCGTCTGCTCCCAAAGCCGATATCTGTATAACTTTTTTTACTTTGAGTTGCTCGCAAGCTTTAAAGAGTGCTATCGGAGCTTGCGTGTGAAGGTCTGCAAATTTTTGTCCTTTGGACTCAGAGATGATGCCGACAGCATTGATAACGATATCGATATTTTTGAGTTTTTCTTTCCAAAAATCAACAGAAAAATCTTTTGAAAAATCACAAACAATCGTATTGGCTCTAGAGTCATTCTCAGATCTTGAGCTTATAAAGATCGTATTATCCTTTTTATCCAATCCATCCACAATGGCTGAACCGATAAAACCGGAAGCTCCTACTATAAAAATGTTCATATCATTCTCGCCTATTATCTACATTTGATTTTTATATGCGAGATTATAACATTTCTTGAAACTTATTTTTATCCATTTTCGAGAGAAGTTTGTTGAGTCCATCTGCAAATGCTCTGATCGTTTTTGCATCTATGGCGCTTGGTCCGCCTGTGATCTCTCCACAGCAGCGAAGTTCATCCATGAGGTTTCTCATAGCTAGAAGGTATTTTATATTTTCTTCATCATAGATAGTCCCCCTAGGATCAAGAGCAAACGCCCCTTTGGCAACGACTCTATCGGCAAGTGGGATATCTGCTGTGATGACAAGGTCCTCTGCTTCAACAAGTTCAGCTATGCGATTATCGGCAACATCCAATCCCAAGGGGACAATCTCCATAGATATAAATGCTTCGTTTGGGATGCTTATCTTTTTGTTTGCTATAAAAAGAGTCGTGATAGATCGTTTAAGTACCGCACGCAAGAGTATCTCTTTGAGTGCATTTGGAAAAGCATCGGCATCGACGAGTATCTTCACGGCTATCTTCTGTTTCTATCTCTACTGTTTCTACTACCATCTCGTTTTTTAGGAGATGAGCTGTTTGATCTCGGACGATTATTTCCTCCGCCTCTGCCTTGCTGTATGGGTTTAGCTTTGATAGTCGGGTCAGGTTCATAACCCTCTATGATGCTTTTATAAAGATCTATTTTGATAAGTTTCTCTATGCCTTTAAGGTAATCAAACTCATCAACACACACAAGTGATATCGCCTCTCCGTCATTGCCCGCTCTTCCTGTTCTACCGATTCTATGTACATAATCTTCTGCGATGTTTGGAAGCTCAAAGTTCACCACATGCGGTAAAGAGTCTATGTCTATCCCCCGCGCGGCTATATCTGTAGCGACGAGGACTCTTACTTTGTTTGCTTTAAAATCACTGAGTGCTTTTGTTCTAGCACCTTGGCTTTTATTGCCATGGATTGCCGCGGAGGAAATGTTCATCTTTTGTAGGTACTCACAGAGTTTGTTTGCGCCGTGTTTTGTACGGGTAAATACAAGTACTTGTTCCCAGCGATTTTTCTCTATGAGATGCCCAAGGAGTGCGCTTTTGCGTTTACAGTCAACATATATAACGCTTTGTTTCACGAGCTCACAAGAGGTATTGCGTCTCGCTACTTCTACGATGGCAGGGTCTTTGAGTATGCTCTCGCATAGTTTTTTGATCTCATCACTATAGGTAGCAGAAAAGAGGAGATTTTGTCTCTTAGCAGGGAGGAGGGCGATTACCTTTTTGATATCGCGGATAAAGCCCATATCAAGCATCCTGTCGGCTTCATCGAGTACAAATATCTCTATATGGCTCAAGTTGACAACTCTTTGGTTTATGAGATCAAGCAGTCTCCCCGGAGTTGCTATGAGGATATCTACACCGTTGTTTAAAGCTTTTATCTGTGGGTTTGCACCCACACCCCCAAATATGATAGTGCTTTTAAAAGGAAGATACTTGCCGTATGTTTTGACGCTCTCTCCTACTTGGGCAGCGAGTTCTCTTGTGGGTGTCAAGATGAGAGTTCTTATGTTGCGTTTTTTTGCTTGCGGTTTTTGTTCACGAGATAAGAGCTCTAGGATAGGCAGTGTAAATCCTGCTGTTTTACCTGTGCCTGTTTGAGCACCTGCGAGCATATCACGCCCTGCGAGTATGTGGGGTATGGCTTGTTTTTGTACGGGTGTCGGGGTTGTGTAGCCTTCGTCTGCTACGGCTTTTAGTATGGGTGCGCTTAAGTGCAACTCTTTAAATGACATTTTTTGGTTTCCTTTGATTTTTTAGGGGGAGAAAAAGCATATATAGATGAGATTTCAATTGATGCTATTATAGCCGTATTTTATATATATGGGCTTGTGTGTTGGTGTTGCATATGATGTTTAAGTTTTTTGTTTATATATTGCAAAATAAATTAGTATAATGTTTGTTGAGTACATAGTTATATAGAAAGGTAAAAAAAGTGCTATCCAAATTTATAACACAAATTTTATATGTTAAGATTAAAGAAAATTCACTGACAATTAAGTCTGTGAAAAGTGGAGAGACTATTGCTCTTAAAGCGACAACACCATTTTCTACAAAGCGTCTTTTAATCGCAGAATTTAGCATTGCGCAGAAACTATTACAATCAGGGATTGAGCGATTAAACAAAAGTTTCATTAAGCCAATAGTTATCGCACATCCTCTTGAAAATATTGATGATAAATTATCTGAAGTGGAGGAAAAAATATTTAAAGAACTGATTTTAAGTGCGGGTGCAAGAGAGGTAAAATTGCATATCGGAAGAGAACTCTCAAGCGAAGAATTAATGCATATATAATAAAGTTTTCTCTCCATGAAACGAACAACAAGTATTTATACCGATTACTAGCAAACTTCATTTGGAACATGTTTTGCCGCAAACACCAACCAAATATTGGAAAGAAAAATTTAATGAAGATGATATGGAAACTTGGACTAATGCTTTAGCAAATTTGGCATTATTGTCTTTAAGAAAAAATATTCAAGCACAAAACTATGATTTTGATCAGAAGAAAAATGCATATTCAAATAATGACAATGTAACAACATCGTTTTATACAACACAAGAAATCATTAAGCAAAATAATTGGAATATTAAGTCTTTAGAACAAAGAGAAGAAAAGCTTGTTAAAAAAGTTAATGAAAAAATTAATATTTTTTTAGCTGATTAGCAATTTCTTTAAAATAAAGGTGTCCTTTTCTCTCGTTTCACTCTTGTTTGCACAATCTATGAATTGGTGGAATAAGCGATAGAACAGACTACAAAAGATGACTTCATGATACAATTTGTGTAAATTTGAAAAATTTGATATAATTTATAAAAATGAAACAATTTATGGGATAATATAGTATGAAAAATACATCTTATATCACCAGCATATCGGAGTTTGAAGTAATCTTAAATAAAATTAAAAAGCTTAAAACAGATACGATATACTCTTTTAAAATATTTGGTGATTATGACGATAAACTTCGTGTATATATTTCAAGATTGGCAGACAAAGGCATTATTGTCAAAACCGGACATGGACATTTCTACAAGCCAACCAATATGACAGCAGTAAAGAGATCCGCCAAAGAAATAGTATTGAATAAAAAACTTTTCAGTAATGATCTTTTTTGGAATGTAAGAGATGGATTTAAAATAAAAATAGACACATTGATAAAAGACTATCTGCGAAATTTCACAGAAGATGATTTGATGGGTCTATACTCACTTTTTGGATATAGCAGACTTCTTGAAGAGAGTTTAAAGCTTTATAAAAGTCGCAGAGATCCTAATTATCAAAAAATTAGAAATATTCTTATGCGGTTTGAGAAATGGAGGATGGAAAAATGACGAATGAAATCAAAGAACTTCTTGAAAAAATAGGGCAAGATGATATTTTTGAAAAGTACCAATTGTATTTCATCGGAGGAACTGCTCTTTGTGTATATTTGAACCATAGGATTTCTTATGATATTGATATCGCTTCAGTTGGCAAATTGCCCACAAATGCAATCAAAGCTTTTGCTTTTCAATTGAAAAATGCTCAACAGATAAATGATCAAGCAAGAGCAGCGGCATTTAAAATCAATAAAGGTGAAAAATTAGAAAATTATCATTTGAAATATATGGTAAATGGTATAAAGCTTGAATTTTCATATTTTGATGATGAATTGAGGCAGAGCATACTAAGTGCCGCCGCTGCAAAAGCTTATAATGATAAAAGCAAATTAAAGATATTGCCATTAGAAGATATTATCACACTCAAAGTAATCGCTTTATTTGGCAGACAAAAGTCAAGAGATCTTTTTGATATGGCAATAATTTTGGAACGAAATCTGATTTCAATAGACGAGCTTGAGCGCATTTATTCATTTAAGCAAAGAGGAAATATAACATTGCGAGAATATATAGAAAAATTTGATCCTAATGTAGGAGATGAGAGCGATAGTTCATTGGATTTTTTACCAAATCATGAGCACTACAAGGCATTTGCCAAATTATCACAAGATGAACGCTTTTATAAAGCCAAAGAAATGTTTTTAGAACAATATGAAAATAAATTAAAGAGCAAACTTCATGAAAAGCAAAAGGATGTCAAATTGAGCCTTAAGAGAAAAATGAAAAGATAAGATAAGTTAATGTTACTCCCATCATTTCGATGAGAGCATATTATTTGGATTACTCTGTAATGAGCTTGATCTCTTGGACATCCAACACTTTTTCTTTATTGGCTTTCATATACTCATAGGCTTCTTTGATAGTATCAAACTCGGACCCACCGCCACATCCGTTATCTGAGACGACTTTAGGATTTTTGATTATCTCTACTTGTGTGCGTACATATTTGCCACGATTTTTATAGCTCGCAGTATATTCAACAATGGCAACGACTTGGTAACCGGGGAATACATCTTCACCTATGGATCGAATGGTATTTTCATCATTTGGTGTATAAAAATTTTGCATATTGCCGTATTGGTAACAAGTAATTGTCTCAGCTGATGCCATAAATATCATAAATGGTAAGAGTAGCAGTATCTTTTTCATATCTTTCCTTTTTATTGTGTTGCATAGTATTATACAAAACTATCATAAAGTGAGCAGGATTGATGTTGGCAATCGGCAATAATAAAGATTATTATGTTTGTGTGATTTAAAATGATTTGTTTGAAGTGGTAGCAAGAGGGGAACTCGAATCCCCGACCTCCGGCTTATGAGGAACCAAGCTGATCACTCTAAATATCGATAATATCGATGTTTGCTCCAGGACCAAAAAAGCACTTTGCATTGACTTTGCACCATTCATTACGCTAGAACCATTCTTGAGATAGGATCAAGTTGTTCATGAGCATAATCAGTTGCCTTTGAATTAAGCTCTTTTTCGATATAGTATTTTACAGTTATTCCACTTCCTTCTTGATGGCCGGCGACTCTTTGCAGCAACAAAGATTCAACATCATTATTATAGGCCATAGAGAGGTAAGTGTGTCGTGTAGTATAAAGCTCCTTATATTCAACTCCAATATTTTTCAGTAGTGGCTTAAAGTGATTTTTGAGTATTGACCCCGAGTCATACCATGGATCCACACCATTCGGACTAAATAAATAATCACAATGAGGCGATGATTTTTCAATCAAATCTAAAACCATTTCTACCACATAAGGAGAAATAAATACAATTCTCTCATGATTTTTTGTTTTTGTTGTAGTAACAACGACACCTTTTGATATCGATCGTTGCACTTTGATCAATCTTTTGTTGAAATCAAAGTCACTTTTTTTGAGACCTACAATTTCACCCGACCTTAACCCTGTAGTGAAGGCAATTGCTAAATATACCTTAAACCAACCGGATGAGGACGATATTATCGTTCTTGTTTCTTTTAGTGTGTATATCTTTCTTTTGCGATGTATCACTTCAATTTCATCAGCATAAGTACACGGATTTTTTGTGATAATGTCGTTCGCTACAGCTTTTTTAAATATCTGTGATAATAGACTTTTACACGCTTTCACCGTCCCCGATGCATAGTTTTTGAGCATTTCATTTTGCCAATTTTCAATATCCATCGGTTTTATTTTTTCAATTTCAAATCGATCAAAAAAAGGCAATATGTGAGTGTTAAAACGAGATATCGCATCTCTTTGACATCCATTGCTTCTATTTGCAGCCCCGAGCTCTATAATTTTTCTTCCAAAACTTTCAAAGTTCTCAACTTTTCGTTTTTTGACAATTAAATTTAAAAGAACTTGATGCGCATTTTTTTTGATGTATGCAATATTTTTTGGGCTATTAGTAAGCCCTGTGCTTCGTCTGTAATATTTAGAATTTACACTTCCCTGCACATAAATATATCCATACTCGTTTACATACCAATTTTTACCTTTGATCTCCGTTCTAGGCATTACTTCTCCTTTTCATGTCTATAACGGTATCTTTTGCAACATATATGATACCGTTTTTTTGCTTTTGGATGTAGTCTTTTCCGCTTTGATAGTGTGTAAAAAGTTCTTTTCGGATGGCATCAGGATTTTTCCCTGACAATTTGGATATATCTTTAATCGTGAAATAATTCGGGGTAAGAGCGATGACATCCGCTAGTGCTTGTTCAACCCTGCCTAAAAGAATTTCGAGATGAGACATACAAAAACCTTTCTTTTTATGTTATAATAACTGATAATATTATGGTATTTTATAGTTTTTTATAGTTATTGTCAAGTAAAAAACAGTTATTTTTTAAAAAAAGGAAAATTATTATGGAAAAAGAACCAAAAATTAAACCAATAATCGAAAGAATGAAGCTAGTTTCGGACGCTAGAAGCATCACGCATCTCTGTTCCATATGGGGCATAAATAGATCAACATATGAGAATTGGCAGAGGCAGGATAAAGTGCCTTACGCGAGGCTAATTGAATTTTCCCAACGGTTTGGTGTAACAATACCCTACCTCCTTGGTGAAGATGATCAAGAAGCAAAAGAATTGGTGAAGTATGAAGATTTAACAGAGTCTCAAATGCTCAACACTATAGGCATCTCGTTCTCTAAGCTACCACAAGAAAAAAAGCAAAGAGCCTTAAGGCAAATTCTTAGCATCATTGAAACACAATAGAACCCCACGAAGCCACACTCACCCCCCCCTCTTTTTTCGATTTTTTTTGGAGATAAGTTGTTTTTTTGTTTTTAATAGAGTGAGTCGTTGTTTTTTAGGTAGCACAAGGGGTCGTGGGCGAAAAAATCAGGATTTAGGCAGGATTTTTAGGGGTCGGCTGCAATAGATCATAGCTGCGGCCATTCGTCCAGGAGATCATATCGACTCAAGGAAATATCTTTGAGACCTATTTTTTGGATGTACTCCGGTTATATAGAACGGAGGCTTAAGTCTATCAAAGCCCTATATTTCGGGACTTCATCAAAAACAAAAACCCCACTATGCATAAATTTTGCAGTTTTTTAGCATTTTTTTTGGTACCACCGGCAGATCATAGAAGTTGTGAGAGAGGGGTATTTTCTTTCGTGTAGCTTGTTCGTGGATGCAGGGGGGGTCAAGCCCAACCCCAATCGTGGCGCGGTGGGCCTATGGCAGCAAATGAATATTGCTATGAAAAAATAGAGTTTTAGAAAAATCACAAAAATAATATTTCGAGCCTTAGGTATTTGCCTTGCTGTGCTTATCTTCGTGCAATAGTATGCCTTATTTTTTAGCTATTCCAAAAAAAAATCGAAAAAAGAGGGGGGGGGTCGGCGGAGAGGCGACCACAAGGAAAAAATAAAAATAGTTGAAAATATACAGTCATTTCCCGTTTTAGCTCTTGTTTTTTTATAGTCTTTTATGATATAGTGTTGAAAATTTAAAGGTACCACATGACTCAAGATGATATTATCAAAGAGTTAAAAGTGAGGTTTGTGCGGGGAATAGGGGTAGTGTCTCTAGCAGAGTATGCCCAAAATAACGATCTAAACTATGAGAGCCTGCGCTCGATTATGAACGGAGCCGTCTCTTTTGCAAACATAACAAGGAAAAGAGGTGAGGGGAAAAAGGTTATCGAACAACTCATAAAAGATGAGGTTATCGATAATCAATTACTAGAGCAGATAAGTACAGTTGAGAAACCGGAGAATAGGCTGCGCGCCACTTTTTATGAAAAGACCGGGATGTCGATGATAAAGTATGCAGAGGTAAAAGGAGTTGATCCTCATGCTGTTAAGCGAATACTCTCACAAAAAGTAACCTTTCAAAGATCGCTCACGGCAAAAACTCTAGCAGCTGCCGAACAGCTTAAGCTTGACGGGATTATAGAATGAGCGATGATGTAACAAAAAATGTAACAAAAAGTGCATTTTATGTGCATATACCCTATGCCGTTGTCTCGTCTGATCTTAGTCCGGCACAAAAAATTTTGTGTGGTACCATCGAAGCTTTATCCGGCGAGTATGGATATTGCTTTGCAGAAAATCAAGCAATAGCCTTGTTGATTAATATGTCAGAGCGAAGCATTGCGTGCGAGATCTCTCGCCTCTATAAAATAGGGGCAATCATCAACAGAGGCACAAAAAAGAATAGAAACCTCACACTCAATCAAGACTATTTTTATAAATCTCAAAATGAGACTTGCGAAGAGGGTAAATCTCAAAATGAGACTTGTAAATCTCAAAATGAGATTTCTTATCCATTATTATATAATAATAAAAATATACAAGAACGAGATAGACAAAAATCTCAAATTGACTACGAAAAAGCGTTTGATCTCTTTTGGGATTTGTATCCAATTAAACAGGCAAAAGCCTATTCCTTTGAAAAATTTAAGAAATTAAAACCTCATGAAGTCGATGATCTCATTGATCGGCTTCCTACGATTGTAGAATACCACAACCAAATCTCAACACGCGAAAAGTTTATCCCTATGTTGCCTCATGCAAGTACTTTTATCAATCAGAAAAGATGGCGTGATGATATTTATTCTAATCAAAAAACGGCGAAAAGAGAGGGGGACGGCTCTACACGAATTATCGCAGCAATGATGGATGAGGATAGGGAGATGCTAACCGAGGAGGATGTGGCACTAATGCAAGCGCACGGTCTTAGCTTTGATGATGCCGTTAAGATATATGATCAGTATGGGGCGAGTGCTCTGCTCATTGAACTTGGATTAGAGGAGGAAGAGAGTGTCGTGTGATATAAAAAAAAGAGGCCCCATAAATCTTGGGGGGCGGTTTGTGAACATCAAGCCAAAAATCACAATAAGGTTGTCTGCTATTGCTTGTTTTGAGATAGATAACAATAATCGCAAGCGTTTAATGATGACATTCGAGAAAATGGTAAATAGCTCTAAAGGGGATTTGGAATGACAATAGATGTAGAAAGTGTCATGTCGTGGATAAACAGAGGTAATACTCATGAGGAGTGCAAGCCGGCAGATATAGAAAACCAGATGATGAGGATGATTAAGCAACCGCACCCCCTTGGCAATATCATCCTTGCCGGTAATTATACGATGCAAAAGTTGCAATATTTTGCAGAAAATTATCCAAAAGGTGCAAATATCATCTCAAAGATCGATAGAAAAATATTTAAAAACAGATCTATTAGGAAGAAACGATATAGAAAAATCTACACATCACCCCCTATGGTTCAAACTCAATATCACGATAGAGAGGCAGTTTTGGCTTCCGGATTTTTTTATATTTTAGTAGATGCAGCCGTCGATGCAAAATCCGCTATTCATTTTTAAAAAGGAGATGAGACTATGAGCGATAAACAAGAAAAAAACGATAGAAGAAAAAAACCTTTGGCGGCCTATAAAGACCCAAAAAAAACGGCGAAAAGAGAGGGGGACGGCTCTACTCAAACTACTGCGCCAAGTGTTGGTGATAAAAAGGAGCAACCAAAAACGAATGAAGATAATAATGTTAGTCCAAGCAATAATCCAATCGGGGATATTTTTAAAAAAACAAAGTTACCTCCGATAAAAATCCAATTTGTAATGGATAAACTTTCAATTAATAGCGAGCAGCTCGACTCTCTTATCTCTTCCGGGATGTTAGTGAGAGAAGGGGAGGGGATAAGTGGAGAGAGCTTTTTTAATTATTATCGTTTTAAATACGAGCAAAATGGTGGACAGATAGATAAAAATGAATGTGAAAGAGGTGAGATACCAAAAGATGTTTCCGACTCATCTCTTTTGGATATTGTGTATACAAAATCCGGATACAAGATCACCCACAAAAAAGATCAATCGTGGCGCGTGAATATATCGCGTGATGGTGCAAATCGTATAGTAAACATCTTGGAGGTATAGAGAAATGGGAAAAGGGACCGATATAGATGAAGCAATAGGCAATATGGAGCATATCATTAAGATATGTGAGGAGTGTAAGAAAAATACTCTTTTACAAATACAGTATGCAACGATTGATCCAGGAATATCTCATGAGGATATGAAAAAAATTGACCAAAGAATGAAAGAGACCGCACTTATTGCCATCAAAAGGATTATCGGATTCTTAGGTTTGAGGGATGAAATGAAACACACATTTTATCCGATCAAAAAAAAAGGATCAAAATATATACATCTAAAAATCCAAAATGTTGAGAAGATCGTTGGGTATAGCGGGAATTATATAGAGTTTGAGAATGGCTCGTCCGTGCATGAGGATTATTTTAACGAGTTTTATCGTTTAGTTGATGACGAGGTGTGAGTATGGCAAGTGAGCTTAATGATCTTTGTGACATAGAGGGTGAAAAGTCACTTCTATTGGCGATATCTATGCTTGATAATCTTGCAGCGGATAGCGCGATTATCAGGATACGACGCGATTTTTTCTTTGTGCATCAGCACCAGGAGATATTTGACACCATCAAAAAACTTGTTGATAATGGCCATGACCCGACGATCAACACAATCAGTAGTGATATGTTATCCAATGGTCTTGGCGTCGATGCGCTTCAAAATATAGCCATGGGTGAGCCTGCTATGTCGATCGACTTCACTGTCGATAAGTTAGAGGAGTGGCACAAAAAGCGCGCCCTCTTAAAAGAGATGAAAAAATCATTGATCGATATCCAATCTTCCGGAAGTTTTTCTATCGCCAATAGGCTAACAACTGTGATTGATGATATTAATACACATTCGATTGATAGCTTTAGAACTTATCGAGAGATAAAACAGGAGATATCACAACTTCCGCCGATTGACAAAATCAAAACAGGTGTTCCTTTTATTGATGTGAAGCTTAAAGGGGGTATAGAAGAGGGACAACTTATATTGCTTATGGGTGATCCCGATGCAGGCAAGACAATCTTAGGGACACAAATAGCCAAATATGTATCGAATAATCATAAAGTTATCCTCTTCCCACTTGAGTTTCGCGATCGTGCGTTTATCGAGGCTAATACGGTTAATGAGCCAAACTTTAATCAAGATAATTTTTATATGGAGAGTAACTTTAACGATATATTGGATATCGAACATAAGCTTAAAGCCTTTGCTAGAATTGGTGGCAAACTTGCAGTTATTGATAGTCAGATGAGTGTGACAAATATGAGCAACAAGGGAACAAGTGAAGAGCGTGAGACGGAGAAATTTTTTGTTCTGCAGCGTGTATGCATACGCACCGGTATGGATATCATCTTTTTGTGTCAGCAAGGGAAAGAGGATACGAGAAGCTCTGTTGTTACGCCGAAGGGATCGAAAAACGGTGCGCACTTCGCGCATCAAATTTGGTATATAAAGACTCCGAAAGTGACTTTTGATGAGCGAGGCGAAAATAAAAATAAGCTTCTTCGTGATTTTTTGCTTTATAAAAATAAACAAAATGGGAATCAATATTCTAAACCTATTGCCCTTGATCCGGTGCGTCTTGAATTTTCAGGAAGACATTATGATGTCGATGATTCGCGTGGGAAAAAGAGGAGTGTATCAATAGAGTATGAGTATGTATCTAAAGATAAAAAAGAGTAGAGATGCAAAATAATAATAGTAAACACGCTGCAATAATCCGAGAAATCGAAAAGAGAAAAGCGCGTAATATCATCATTAGGCGAGGCGACTATGATGGTATGCGAGTGTATGTTCAAACAATTTTTAAGCACCACTACAGAAAGAAATATAGAGAGGCTTGGTGGCATGCTCTTATCTTCCACGCTTTAATGGATATATACAATGGCAGAAATGATCGCCTAGTGATAGAAGAGCCTCCTCGGCAAGGAAAAACAGAGTTTTGTGTGAGGATGTTTGCTTCTTACATTCAAGGCATTGATCCAACTAAAAAAATTCAATATTCTACATATGGTGCTAGTCTTAGTATCGTTGTGAGTGGTGAGACAAAAGATATTATGGAATCTAACATTTATAGAGAGATATTTGATATTAGCTTCAATAACAAGCTTAATCTCAAGGAGCATTGGCGTCTTAGTCCCGGTGATGGCGGTTTTTTGGGAACTTCTGTTGGTGGTTCGATTATAGGTCTTGGTGCAAATATCTCTATTGGAGATGACTTGATCAAAGCGGTAGAAGCACACTCTAAAACTGTGAGAGATGCAGCATATAATTACTATAGTTCTTCTATGCTCTCTCGACTTGAGGGAATCAAAGCTGTTGTGCTTATAATGCAACGACTTCATCCTGATGATATTGTTGGGAGGGTTTTGAGAGATGATAAATTAAAAGCCGATGGCGGAATGTGGGAGCTAATTAGCTTACCACTTATTAATAGTTTTGAGCAGTTTCACAATTTCTATATGTGGGTTAAGCGTGCCAATTCGGATTTGCATGTGTATCACGCGGATGATGAGATGTGTGATGAGTGCATAACTGATGCCGAAATCAAAGAGATAAGGGAATCGCTGAGTTGTGAGCTTGAGCAAAAAGAGTATAAAAGACTCTTTTATATTAAGGCTAGAGAGATATATCTTCGCACTCACACGCTAGAGAGTGATTTTATCCGATATCGAGACATAGAAGTTGAGCGTCCACCTCTCACGCCTCTTGATGAGCTTGAGTATGGGCTTGATTTTGCGATATCACAAATGAGATCAATGAGTTTAAGTGATTTTAAAAAACAATATTTTCAGGATGCCGAAATCGAAGAGGCTGGGCATTTTAGTAAGGATGATTTTACCTATATCACAGATATTGAAATCCCGGATCAGTATGAATATATCATTGTTGATAACGCAGAGAGCGAAGAAGCAAGCGCAGATGATAGAGGTGTCGTCGTCGTTGGAAAGAGTATGGGGAAAAATAAAGTAGTAAAAACAGTGGTGATGAATGGTGCTTTTGGAAAGTGGAATGTGTATGGTACCTGCGGGCAGATCATTAATATGATGATTAAATTTCCTGATGCCCCTGTTCTTATAGAGGGTGCGGGTGGCGGTATCACACTTAACACCGTGCTTAAAACACAGGTGATGATCTATAATGAAGAAGCTAAATCCCAAGGGAAAAAGGTTTTAAGTAATCAAATAGTGAGCTTCAAGCCGGACAATCAAACATCTAAAAACTCAGTCATAAACATCATGACCGCTCCTCTTGAGCAGCATGAACTCGTTTTTTTTAAGTATATGGATCAAAAATTTAAAGAACAACTTGAAAAAGAGTTTAAAAAATATAATCCTGAGAAAAAAAACAATACAGATAACTGTATCGACCCAATAAGTAAATCGTTTGTTTTGCAGCGATGTGTTGCAAAATCTCCAAAGAAGGAGGAGATAAGGGTGCCAAGAGGTCGCAAAAAATCTATCAAAAGGACATGGAAAGGAATATGATATGGCAATTGAAGATAATGTAAAACTTGACATAAGGGCTTTTTATGAGTCTAACAATTTTGTGTATAAGATGGCTCATGAGTATGCATTAGCTAAGGGATATAAGGTTAGCATTAAAACAATAGAGTACTGGGGGAGAGAAGAGAGGTGGACCAAGGGGAAATACAGCTCATTGGTCGATGCACTCAATCATATTATGCCTGAGTTTGAAGCTGCAGCCCAAAAAGCCATTGCAAATGATATTAATGCACAGTCAAATATGACAATTGGTGAGAGCGCAAAAGAATATTTTAACAATCAAGTCAGCAATGAGATACTCTATCTCGCGATCAATAAGCACTTTCTTGCCAAGGAGATAATCCAAAATCTCCAAAGATCAAAAAATTATGCGTCCAACTCAAAAACTATCGGTGTGAACAAAACTTATCACGATATGCTTATCACAACTTATCAAACTATTCATGGCAAGCAAACATATATAGGCAACCTTAATCCTAATATAAGAGGAGATGATGAGCTTGCGGAAATGAACACTTCCGAGTTG
>JACDJA010001811.1_pt1 | contig 16757 bp, 15 predicted proteins | sample 7449241 | NCBI WGS metagenome assembly JACDJA01 (sample SAMN14253289, study PRJNA609438) | sludge metagenome | isolation source: initial anaerobic sludge | collected 2018-12-20 | reverse complement strand
GCGGGAACCCAGCGCCATTTGCGCCTGTTCCAGTGAACACACAAGCCACGTCGCCAGATTCCCGCCAAGAGCACGCGAGAATGACGACCCAGAGCCATTCCTCGCCAGAGTGCCGGCTGAGACACAGGGCTAATCAGGTCCGATCATTGCTGGCCAACAGGGTCATCTGCTGGATGGCAATGCGGTTCAGCCGTTCCAGCCGCAGCGATTGCGGCAGACCTTCGGCGATGAACAAGGCATTGAGATTTTCCAGATTGGACAGGCAGACCAACTGGGTCACGTCGGCTTCGTCACGCATGTTGCCCTTGTGTTCCGGGTGCGCCTGCCGCCACTGCGCTGCCGTCTGGCCGAACAAGGCCAGGTTCAGCACGTCCGCTTCGCTGGCATAGATCTGCGAGGTTTGCTTGGCGCTGAGCGTCGATGGAATCAGGTGCTGCTGGATGGCATCGGTATGGATGCGGTAGTTGATCTTGGCCAGGTTGCGGCGTATGTCCCACCCCAGGGTTTTGCGCTCGTCTTCCTTGAGGCGCTGGAACTCCTTGATGAGGTAGAGCTTGAACTCCACCGATACCCATGAGGCGAACTCGAAGGCGATGTCCTTGTGGGCGTAGGTGCCGCCGTAGCGGCCCGCCTTGGCGGTGATGCCGATGGCACCGGTCAACTCAACCCACTTGGTAGGGGTCAGGACGAAAGCATTGCTGCCCGCCTCGCTTCTAACCGCCTCGAAATCGACACGGTTGAAGCCCGGGTTGTTCAGGCACTCCCATATGCCAAGGAACTCAATCGTGGCACGGGTGCGCATCCAGTTCTGGATGATGAACCTGGGGTCATCCGCGTTTCGGTGCTTTGCGATGTCGGTCAGGGAGATGTAATCCTCCTCGTCGATGGAGGAGATGGTCACTTCCTGATTCAGCACGGTGATCTTGCTCATCGCGCAACCTCGTATCCCAATGCGGCAAGTTTTTCACGGATGGCTGCATCCAGTGCTGCGCCGTGTTCCATCTGCTCGGCCAGTTGTGCGGTCAGGCGCTCCATCTTTTCGTTGAACGCTTCGTCGTCATCCTCTTCCACGTGTGCGCCGACGTAGCGGCCGGGGGTGAGGACGAAGCCGTGTTTTTCCACGTCGGCCAGCGTGGCGGAATAGCAGAAGCCGGGGATGTCTTCGTACTCCGGACCCTCACCCCCAGCCCCTCTCCCGGAGGGAGAGGGGAGTGAAAGCGCGGCGAACTGCGTGCCGCGCCAGCGGTGGTAGGTCTGCGCAATGCGCTGCATGTCCTCGTCGGTGAATTCGATCTGGGTGCGGCTGATGCGGCCGCTGGCGGCCTTGCGGGCGTCGATGAAGAGGATTTGTCCGCGCCGGTCGATGCGGCCGTTGTCGCCGCTGGCCTTGTCGCGGCTCAGGAACCACAGGCAGGCCGGGATCTGGGTGTTTGAGAACAGCTGCCCCGGCAGCGCGACCATGCACTCCACCACGTCGCCCTGCACCATGCCGCGGCGGATGTCGCCTTCGCCGCTTTGCTGCGAGCTCATGGAGCCGTTGGCCAGCACGATGCCGGCGCGGCCGCGCGAGGACAGGCGCGCCAGCATGTGCTGCAGCCAGGCGAAGTTGGCGTTGCCCTTGGGCGGAATGCCGTACACCCAGCGCGGGTCGTCGGCGAGCTTGTCGCCGCCCCAGTCGGAGATGTTGAACGGCGGGTTGGCCAGCACGTAGTCGGCGCGCAGGGTCTTGTGCTGGTCGTTGCTGAAGGTGTCGCCGTAGGTGGTGCCGAGATCCCCGTGCAGGCCGTGCACGGCCAGGTTCATCAGCGCCAGGCGGCGGGTGGCGGCCATCATTTCCTGCCCGTAGATGGCCAGGTCGCCCTTCTTCTTCAGCTTGGCGGCGTGGGCGTCCTTGAACTTGGCCGACTGCACGAACATGCCGCCCGAGCCGCAGGCCGGGTCGTAGATGGTGCCCTTGAACGGGGCGAGGATCTCCACCAGCAGGTTGACCACGCTCTTGGGCGTGTAGAACTCGCCGGCCCGGGCGCCTTCCTTGAGCGCGAACTGGCCGAGGAAGTACTCGTACACCTCGCCGAAAACGTCGCGGCTGCCGTGCCGGTCGGGGTCGAAGCTGAGCTTGGCCAGCAGCTGCATCAGCTCGCCCAGCTTGCCGGGCTCCAGCTCCAGACGGGAGAACTCGCGGTACAGCACGCCCTTCAGAGTGGGGTTCTCGGCTTCGATCTCGCCCAGGGCCTTGTCCAGGCGCTGCGCCAGGTCCGGTGCGGCGGCCTGGGCCAGCAGCGCGTTGAAGTGCGCGTTCGGCGGCACCCAGAACACGTTGTCGGCGTCGTAGAAGGTCTTGTCGGCGGCGAACTGCTCGGCCAACTCGGCGCGGGCGGCCTCGTCCTCGACGTAGTACTCGGACGTCGGCTCGGCCAGGCTCTTCCCGATTACCCGGGCCTGCGCGTCGAACATGTCCGAGACGTACTTCAGGAACACCAGCCCCAGCACCGGGTACTTGTAGGTCGCCGCCGCGACCGAGCCGCGCAGCTTGTCGGCCGCTTCCCAGAGCGTTTTCTTGAATTCTTCGTTGGTCATTTCATCCCCTGCAGATCGCGGCGATCTTCGCAGATCGGGGGCGTGGATGCAGGGGCGGGGTGCGCGGGGCGCGGGTGCCGTGCCTTCGAAGCAGGCGATCAGCTCGCGCACGTCCTGCGGGGAGGCGTTGGGGTCCGAGTCCGGGGTTCGGCGCAGGGCGCGGGTGGTCACATGGGCGCGGCTCCCGCCCGGAAGGCGGGGCGGTGGCCTACATGTCGTACTTGTTCAACTCGAAGCCGCGCGCCTTGTAGTCGCGCCAGCGCTCGCGCAGCGGCTCGCGTGCGGCCGGATCGGCGGGAACGACTTCCAGCACCCGCTCGCAGGTGCCGCGGAAGGCGGCGTCGCGCAGGTTGATGATGTAGGGGCGGTCGGGCATGTCGATGTCGGGCGCGACGATGAGGATCGGCGTGTTCTCGTCGTCCTCGTCGGCACCGGCGATCTGGTGCGGGATGAAGGCGTCTTCCTCGAAATCCCACAGCCGCCCGTCGAGCAGATCCGCCTGATCCTGGTCGCGGACCAGGATCAGGGTGGGCTTGTCGGCGCGGAAACAGCGTTTCGCCAGTTCGCAGACCAGCAGCAGCGGATCGCTTTCGAAGCGCGGCTTGCCGATCAGGTAGAAGTCCGCGCGCGGCATGTCACTGGCGGCCGATCAGCCACTCGACCAGGAGGTTCACCGGGCGGCCGGTGGCCAGGCCCTTGCGGCCTTCGTCCCAGGCGGTGCCGGCGATGTCCAGGTGCGCCCAGCGCTGCTGGCCCTCGGTGAAGCGGGCCAGGAAGCAGGCGGCGGTGATGGAGCCGGCGGATTTGCCGCCGATGTTGGCCATGTCGGCGCAGACCGAATCGAGCTGGGGCTGGTAGTCGTCCCACAGCGGCATGCGCCAGGCGCGGTCGTGACTGATCTGGCCGGCGGCCAGGAGTTCGTCGGCCAGCGCCTCGTCGCGGCTCATCAGGCCGTGCGCGTGCTTGCCCAGCGCGATGACGCAGGCACCGGTGAGGGTGGCCACGTCGATCAGGGTGGCCGGTTCGAAGCGCTGCGCGTAGGTGAGCGCGTCGCACAGGATCAGGCGGCCTTCGGCATCGGTGTTGAGCACCTCGATGGTCTTGCCGGACATCGAGGTGAGGATGTCGCCGGGGCGGTACGAGGTGCCGTCGGGCATGTTTTCCGCGGCCGCCGCGATGGCGACCAGGTTGATGCGCAGGCCCAGCGTGGCCGCGGCAAGGAAGGTGCCCAGCACGCTCGCGGCACCGCACATGTCGAACTTCATCTCGTCCATCGACGGGCCGGGCTTGATCGAGATGCCGCCGGTGTCGAAGGTGATGCCTTTGCCCACCAGCACGTGCGGTTTTTCGCTCTCCGGCGCGCCGCGGTAGCGCAGCACGATGAGGCGCGGCGGGTTGGCGCTGCCCTGCGCCACGCCCAGCAGCGCGCCCATGCCCAGCGCCTTCATCTGTTCGGTATCCAGAACCTCGAGCGACACTTTTTCGCTCACCTCGGCGATCTTGGCGGCCTGCTCGGCGAGATAGACCGGGGTGCAGATGTTGGGCGGCAGGTTGCCCAGCTCGCGCGCCAGGGTGACGCCATCGGCGATGCCCTGGGCGATGCGCAGCTCGTCGGCGAAATCGGCATCGCCCGAAAGGCTGAGTGCGGCGAGCGGCGTGGCCTTGGCGGACTTGCGGGTGGCGGAATAGGTGTAGCTGACGTGGAAGGCGGCCAGTGCGGCCTGGCGAATCTTCCAGGCGGCGTCGCGGCCGGCTACGTCGAGCTCGGGCAGGGTGCTGTGGACGCGCGCGGCCGGGCCGCCGCGCAGGGTGCGGATGGCGTCGGTGCAGGCGGTGAGATAGCGACCGGCGTCGAGCTTGGCCGCTTCGCCCACGCCGACCAGCAGCACGCGCGTGGCGCGGATGCCGTCGAGCGCGAGCAGCAGCGCGCAGCGCCCCGCCTTGCCCGAAACATCGCCACTCTTGAGCAGGGCGGCGATGCGGCCGCCGCAGGCCTGGTCGAGCTGGCTGGCGGCGGGAGAAAGTCCCCGGTCTTCGAAAACGGCGGCAATGACGGCGTCGGTATCGATTTGCGCGGGATCGGCGCGCAGCACACTGGTGTTCAGGCTCATGGTTTTCCTGCTGTGGGGAGACGGGCGATACTTCGACACGCTGCCGGCGCCGGTACCATGTCGCGGCGCAACCGCGACCACGAAGCATTCTAGTGCATACCCATCCCGACCCCACCAGCCGCCCCGCCAGCATGCCGAACAGCGTGGCGGGTTTCCGTGTGCCGGAGCCGGGCGCGTGAGCCGGCCGCGCTGGCCGATCATCGATCGCTACGTGCTCGGCCAGCTCCTGGCGACGTTCGGCGCGAGCTTGCTGGTGCTGGTGCTGGTGAGCATGGGCGGACTGGTCGCCGACCTTCTGGGCAAGATCGCGCGCGGCAGGCTGCCGCCGGGCCTGCTCATCTCCCAGCTCGGACTGCGCGCGCTGGACTTCCTGCCGCTCTTGCTGCCGCTGGCGCTGTTTCTGGCGGTGCTGCTGGCTTATGGGCGCCTGTATCGCGACAGCGAGATGGCGGTGCTGGCGGCGGCGGGGCTGGGCATCCGTCGGCTCGCGCGACCGCTGGTATGGCTGACGGTTCCGGTGGCCGTGGCGGTCGGCGTGACCTCGCTGTGGCTTTCCCCGGCCGCGCTGCGGACCTCGCAGGCGATGATCGAGGCGGCCAACAAGTCGCTGCTGGTGGCCGGCCTGGAGCCGGGGCGCTTCGTCGAGATTCCCGGGCGCAACGGCGTGGTCTACATCAGCCAGATGGACGACGACGGTCGCCGCTTCCGCCACCTGTTCGTGCACAACGAGCGCGACGGCCGCATCGACGTGGTGACCGCACAGGCCGGTGAGCTGTTCCAGGAAAGCCAGGGCGAGGAACGCTACCTGCGGCTGGTCGACGGCTTCCGCGTGGAGGGTGAACTGGGCAGTGACGCCTTCCGCATGATGCGCTTTGCCGGCAATGACATCCGCGTGCCGGATGCCGAGCCGGGCAATGTCGGTCGCGCCGAACAACGCATGACCACGCCCGAACTGGTGCGGATCGATGCGCCGGAGGAGCGCGCCGAATTGCACTGGCGGCTGGCCACGCCGCTGGCGACCCTGATCCTTGCGCTGCTGGCGCTGCCACTGGCGCACTCGCCACCGCGCAGCGCGCGCTACGGGCGCGTGCTGGTGGCGCTGCTTGGCTATGTCGTCTACCTGAACATGCTGGGGCTGGGACGTGCGTTCATAGCTTCCGGCACCGTGCCGGTGTGGGCGGGGCTGTGGTGGGTGCATCTGCCGGCGGCAGGCATCGCGCTGTACCTGCTCTGGCGCGACGAGCACCTGGCGCGGCCCGGAGGGGCGAGCTGATGCGCTGGCGGTTCGGACTGGCCGATCGCATGATCGCCCTGCGCGTGGCGGCGGCGCTGTCGGCCGCATGGTTCGTGCTGGTGGGTTTCGATGCGATCACCGCGCTGGTGGGCCAGTTGGCCAACATCGGGCAGGGCAGCTACGGTTTCAGCGAAGTCCTGATCTATACCGTCTATACCCTGCCGCGGCGCGCGTACACGCTTTTCCCCACGGCCGCCGTGATCGGTGCGCTTCTGGGCCTGGGCGCGCTGGCGGCCAGTTCGGAGCTGACCGCGCTGCGTGCGATCGGGCTGTCGCGGGCGCGGATCTGCGTGGCGGCGGTGGCCGTCATCGCCCTGCTGACCCTGGCCATGGTGATCGTGGCCGAGACCATTGGTCCGGCCGGTGAGGAACAGGCCCAGACCCGGGCGATGGAAGCCAAGAGTTCGGATATCAAGAGCCTGCGCGGCTCGGGCCTGTGGGCGCGCGAAGGCGACACGTTCCTCAACGCGAAGCAGGGCAACGTGGTTGGCCGCGGGGCAGACTCCACCATCGAGCTGTCGGACGTGACGCTCTACGAATTCGACCAGGACGGGCGGCTCGCCTCGATCGCCGTGGTGCAGAAGGCGCTGCACCACAGCGGCGTATGGGAGCTGCGCGACGTGCATCGCTCGCGCTTCGGCCTGCGCGAGGTGGTGAGCGAACAGGTGCCGGAGGAACGCTGGGCATCGCGGCTCAACCCCGACGTGCTGCAGCTGGGCGTGACCCGGCCCCGCTACCTGCGCATGACCGAACTGCGCAACAGCCTGGAGTACCTGGTCCGCAACGAGCTGGATATGGGCGAGTTCGAATCCGCCTACTGGGCGCGGATCTTCTATCCCTTTTCGACGCTCGTGCTGTGCCTTGCCGCCCTGCCGTTCGCGTTCGGGACGCTGCGCGCGGGCGGATTCGGCAAGCGGCTGTTCGTCGGCATCGTGCTGGGCGTGGGCATGTTCACCGCCCAGACGCTGTCGGTGAACCTCGCGCAGGTCTACCACCTCGACCTGCGCCTGGCCTACGGCCTGCCGCCGCTGCTGGTGGCCCTGGTCTCCTGGCTGCATTTTCGCGGCAGGCAATAGGGCGAGCCGCCGGCGGCCGGGAATCCTCGGGCGCGGGCCGGCTATGATCCGCAGCTGATCCGCTTCCGGCCTTCGTCCCATGACATCCAACCGCACTTTCGGCTTCGGCACCCGCGCCATCCACGCCGGCCAGTCCCCTGATCCCTCCACCGGTGCCGTGATGACACCGATCTATGCCACCTCCACCTACGTGCAGAAGAGCCCGGGCGTGCACCAGGGCTTCGAGTACTCGCGCAGCCACAACCCCACCCGCTTCGCCTACGAACGCTGCGTCGCCGCGCTCGAATCGGGCGCGCATGGATACGCCTTCGCCTCCGGGCTGGCGGCGACCGGCACGGTGCTGGAGACGCTGGATTCGGGCAGCCACGTCATCTGCATGGACGACGTGTACGGCGGCACCTACCGGATCATGGAGCGGGTGCGGCGGCGCTCGGCCGGACTGTCGTTCTCGTTCGTGGACCTGGGCGACATGGCCGCGCTGGAGGCGGCGGTGCGGCCGGAAACGCGCATGATCTGGTGCGAGACGCCCACCAATCCCCTGCTCAAGATCGTGGACCTGGAGCGGCTGGCGCAGTTCGCGCGCGCGCGCGGCATCTGGCTGGTGGTCGACAACACCTTCGCCTCGCCCATGCTGCAGCGTCCGCTGGAGCTTGGCGCGCACGCGGTGGTGCATTCGGCCACCAAGTATCTCAACGGGCATTCGGACATCGTCGGCGGCGTGGCCGTGGTGGGCGATGACGCCGAGCTGGCCGAGCGCATCGGCTTTTTGCAGAACGCCGTGGGCGGCATCCAGGGGCCGTTCGACAGCTTCCTGGCGCTGCGCGGCCTCAAGACCCTGCACCTGCGCATGCGCGCGCACTGCGACAACGCGCTGGCGCTGGCGCAGTGGCTGGAAAGCCACCCGGCGGTGGAGCGGGTGCTGCATCCCGGGCTGGCCTCGCATCCGCAGCACGCGCTGGCGGCGCGCCAGATGCACGGCTTCGGCGGCATGATCACGATCTTCGTGAAGGGCGGGCTCGCGGCCGCCCGCCGGATGATGGAGCGCACCGAACTGTTCGCCCTCGCCGAGTCGCTGGGCGGCGTCGAAAGCCTGGTCAACCATCCGGCGATCATGACGCACGCCTCGATTCCGGCGGAAACCCGCGCCGCGCTGGGCATCACCGACAACCTCGTCCGCCTGTCGGTGGGCGTGGAGGATCTGGAGGATCTGCGGCGCGATCTGGACGCGGCTTTGTCCGCCTGATCCGCGACTCATGCCGCGTTGTTGCAGCGCGGCGTAGAATCCGCGCGCTTTGGCACCCCCATCTTTGACGCAAGGAAACACCCCATGTCCCTCGATCCCACCGTGCGCGGGCGCATCGAAGCGCTGCTGGCGCAAAATCCCGTCGTGCTCTTCATGAAGGGCGTGCAGGGCGCGCCGCAGTGCGGGTTTTCCGCCAAGGCGTCCGGCATCCTCGACAGCCTCGGCGTGGAGTACGCCAGCGTCAACGTACTGGCCGATGCGGAAATCCGCGAAGGCATCAAGGCATTCGGCAACTGGCCGACCATCCCGCAGCTCTATGTGCGCGGCGAACTGGTCGGCGGCAGCGACATCATCACCGGCCTGATGGACTCGGGCGAGCTGTTTCCGCTGCTGGGCGTCGCCGCACCGGATCGCACCCCGCCGCAGATCCGCATCACCCCGGCTGCCGCGGAGGCGATCCGCAGCGCCATGACCGATGCCGACGGACTCGCGCTGCACCTGTCGATCGGGCCGCGCTTCGAGGCACAGTTCCAGCTCGCGCCGGCCGCGCCGGGCGACGTGGTGTCCGAATCCGAAGGCATCGCGGTGCATTTCGACCTCGCCAGCGCGCAGCGCGCGCGCGGCCTGGAGATCGACTGGGTCGAGGACGTGCGCGGTGCGGGCCTGACCATCCGCAATCCCAATGCGCCGGCACCGGTGAAGTCGATTTCGGTCGAGGCGCTGCGCGATCGGCTGGCGGCCGGCAGCATGACGGTCATCGACGTGCGGCCGCTGGCGGCGCGCACGATCGCGCCGTTTTCCGGCGCACACACCGTGATGGACGAGGCCTCGCGCGGACAGCTCGAGGCCATGGACAAGGCCACGTCGATCGCCTTCCTCTGCCATCACGGCAGCTCCAGCCTGCAGGCCGCCGAGCACTTCCGCGCGCTGGGTTTCAGCGACGTCTGGAACATCGAGGGCGGCATCGACGCCTGGTCGCAGCGCATCGATCCGTCGGTGCCGCGCTACTGAGCGCGTGCCGGGCCGGCGGCGGTGCCACGGCCTTCCGCCGCACGGCCTTCGGGTCGGAAAAGCGCCGCGCAACGGGGGCGGCAGCGGGCAGGGCCGGCCTTGCAGAATTGTGAACTGCTGCAAAACTTGACCTGAAGCATGGAAAAACCGAGCAATTGCGCTATTTTTGATCCGAATTTCTCGAAATGGCTTCCGCGTCGCCCAGGTGGGCGGTGATCGAAGCCAGGGAGGACGGCATGACAGGGCATGCGGCGCGCTTCATCACGGGACTGGCCATGGCATCAGTGCTCGCCGGCTGCAGCAGCTCGCCGGCGTCGCGCGCGGCGCTGGCCTGCGAAGAGGCCGCCAAGGAACGTGCCGAAGGCAAGATGCTTTCGGTCGACCTCAAGGCCCTGGAGCAGAGCATGGTGAACGAGGGCGAAGACGTGCTCAGGCTGCAGGCACCGGTGACGCTCGACACCGGGCTGCAGACGCAATACACCCAGACGCTCGACTGCCGGGTCAAGGTCACGGACGGGGAACTGCACGTGGTGCGGGTGACTTTCGTCTTCTGACGCGCCGCACCGGAGTCCTGCGTAGTACCATTTCGCCCCCTCGCGGCGATTCGCGCCGGCGAACCGGCCCGGAGTCTGCGCGTGACGACCCTGTTTCATCCCCGCAAGTGGCATGGCGCATGAGCGTGCGCCGCGGTTCCCTCTTCGTCATCGCGGCACCCTCGGGGGCGGGGAAATCCTCGCTGGTCAATGCCGTGCTGGCGCGCGAGCCGGAGATTTCCCTCTCGATCTCCTTCACCTCGCGCGGCCCGCGCCCGAGCGAGCGGCACGCGCAGCACTACAACTTCGTCAGCGCCGACGAGTTCTGCCGCATGGTCGAGGCCGGCGACTTCTTCGAGTACGCCATCGTGCACGGCGATTACAAGGGCACGGCGCGCCAATCGGTCGAGCCGCATCTGGCCGCCGGGCGCGACGTGCTGCTGGAGATCGACTGGCAGGGCGCGCGCCAGGTGCGCCAGAAGGTGCCCGACTGCGTGACGATCTTCATCCTGCCGCCCTCGCGCGAGGAGCTGGAGCGGCGCCTGCGCACGCGCGGGCAGGACTCCGAGGAAACCATCCTGCGCCGGCTTGCGGGATCGCGCGGCGAGATGGAGCATGCGCCGGAGTTCGACTATCTGGTGGTGAACCGCGATTTCGGCCAGGCCACCGAGGATCTCCTGTCGATCATCCGCGCCCAGCGCCTGCGCACCGCCGCCCAGCTCGCCCACCATCCGGGGCTGCTGGAGGCGCTGCTGGCCTGAGCGCGGCCTCGGCCTGGATTGACCGGCACGGCCTGATTTGCCTCCGGCTTTGCATCTGACCTAAGATACCGGGTTCGTTTGTCATTCCGGCTTTGGCCGAGGAAGCCCCCATGGCTCGTGTCACCGTAGAAGATTGCCTCGAAGTGGTCGACAACCGTTTCGAACTGGTCATCATGGCCTCGCGTCGCGCGCGCCAGCTCGCCAAGGGTGCGCCCAGCATGCTGGAAGGCGACGAGGATGACGACAAGCCCACCGTGCTGGCGCTGCGTGAAATCGCCTCGCGCAGCATCGATGACGCCACCATCGCCGAAGTGGACCGCGTCGAGCGCGAGCGCCGCGAGCGCGAGGCGCTGGAATGGGCGGCCGCCGAAGTGGATGACGATCTGTCCAAGGGTGGCGACGACCTCTGATCGTTCGCGCCATCGGTGCGCGTGCCGACGCGCCGTCCGGCGTGAAGCCGCGGCCAGGGCCGCCGTCATTGCCCTGAACGGCGATGCTGCGTAGTCTGGCGGCATGCATGATTCCTCTCCCGCTGCCGCTGCGCCCGCTGCAACTGCGAACCACCGTGCCCCGGATCCGTGTCCGGAGCAGGTCGACGAGCTCGTCCGGCGCGCAGCGACCTACCTGCCGGCCGAACAGCTCGGGCTGATCCGGCAGGCCTATCGCCTCGGCGCGATCGCGCACGATGGGCAGACCCGCAAGAGCGGCGAGGCCTACATCACCCATCCGGTCGCCGTGGCCACGGTGCTGGCCGACCTGGGCATGGACGTCGAAACCCTGTGCGCGGCGATCCTGCACGACGTGCTGGAAGACACGCCGATCGAGCGCGAGCGCATTGCCGCCGAGTTCGGCGAGACGGTGGCCGAACTGGTCGATGGCGTCACCAAGCTCGACAAACTGAGCTTCCGCGACCGCCAGGAGGCCGCCGCCGAGAGCTTCCGCAAGATGCTGCTGGCCATGGCGCGCGATCTGCGCGTCATCCTGATCAAGCTGGCCGATCGGCTGCACAACATGCGCACGATCGACTCGATGAGCCCGGATGCGCGTCGCCGCATCGCGCGCGAGACGCTCGACATCTATGCGCCCATCGCCCAGCGCCTGGGCATGAACCGGATCAAGGGCGAACTGCAGGAACTCGGCTTCCGCGGCCTCTACCCGCGCCGGCACGACGTCATCACCCGCCGCATCCGCACCCTGCCGGTGTCGCGGCGCGAGGCCATGGACCGGATCGAGGCGGCACTCGACCAGCGCCTGACCCAGGAAGGCATCCCGCACCGCATCGTCTGGCGGGTGAAATCGGCCTACAGCATCTACCGCAAGATGAAGCTGGAGCAGAAGAGCTTCGACCAGGTGATGGACGTGTTCGGGTTCCGCGTGGTGGTCGGGCGGGTGATGGAGTGCTACATGGCGCTGGGTGCCGTGCACAGCCTCTACAAGCCGGTGGAGCAGCGATTCCGCGATTTCATCGCCATCCCCAAGGCCAACGGCTACCAGTCGCTGCACACCCTGCTGTTCAGCCCCTTCGGCTCGCCGGTGGAAGTGCAGATCCGCACCGAGGACATGGATCAGGTGGCCGAGCGCGGGATCGCGGCGCACTGGCTCTACAAGTCGCCCAACGGCAGCCAGTCCAGCGCGCAGAGCCGCGCCCAGGCGTGGCTGTCGGGCCTGCTGGAGAACCAGAAGGCCGCCGGCTCCTCGATCGAGTTCCTCGACAACGTCAAGGTGGATCTCTTTCCCGACGAGGTTTACCTCTTCTCGCCCAAGGGCGACATCCTCTCGCTGCCGCGCAACGCCACCGCGCTCGACTACGCCTATGCGGTGCATACCGACGTGGGCGACCACGCGGTCGCCGCGCGGGTGGACAAGAAGCTGGCACCGTTGCGCGCGCGCCTGGCCAGCGGCCAGACCGTGGAAATCATCACCGCGCCCTCGGCCACGCCCAACACGAGCTGGCTGGACTGGGTGGTTTCCAGCCGCGCGCGCACCTCGATCCGCCACTTCCTCAAGCGCCTGCAGCACGAGGACGCGGTGGAGCTTGGCCACCGCATGCTGGATCGCGCGCTGGAGGCGGTCGACAGCTCGCTCGACCGCATTCCGCCCAAGGTGCTCGACCAGTACCTGGCCGATTCGCGCCTGCGCCGGCTGGAGGAACTGCTTTCGGAGATCGCGCTGGGCAATCGCATGGCGGCGCAGGTGGCGCAGGTGCTCACCCGCAGCGTGGACGGCCAGAGCCACGTCCCGCACGCGCCCAGCGCGGAGAAGATCCTCATCACCGGCGCCGAGCGCGGCGTGCTGACGTTTCCCGACTGCTGCCTGCCGGTGCCCGGCGACGACATCATGGGCTACCTCTCCACCGGCAAGGGCATCGTGGTACACCGCGCCGACTGTCGCAACGTGCCGGAGCTGCGCAAGACGCCCGAGCGCTGGGTGCCGATCGGCTGGGGGCGCGAGGTCAGCGGCGACTTCCGCTCCGCGATCCGGGTGGAAGTGGAGAACAAGCCGGGCGTGCTGGCGCGCGTCGCCAACGCCATCGGCGAGACCGAGGCCAACATCGAGAACGTCGAATACCAGGACCGCGACCAGCAGGCGGCCGTGATCGTGTTCACGATGAACGTGCGTAACCGCAAGCACCTGGCCGACGTGATCCGCAAGGTGCGCCGCCTGCCGGTGGTGATCGGCGTGCAGCGGCGCTGACCGATCCCGCCGCACCGCCGCGTCGCCCCGCGCGCGGCTAAACTTGGCGCTCCTTTTTCCCTCCGAGGCCACGCCATGTCCCGACAGATCATCCACACCGACGCCGCACCAGCCGCCATCGGCCCCTATTCGCAGGCGGTCCGGGTGGACAAGACCGTCTACCTTTCCGGCCAGACGCCGCTCGATCCGGCCACCATGGAGCTGGTTCCGGGCGACATCGAGGCGCAGGCGCGCCAAGTGTTCAAGAACCTCGCGGCGGTGTGCGAAGCCGCCGGCGGCAGCTTCGCCAAGGTGGTGCGCGTGGGCATCTACATGATCGATCTCTCGAATTTCGCCACGGTCAACGCGGTGATGAAGGACTACTTCTCCGAGCCGTACCCGGCGCGCTCCACCATCCAGGTCTCGGCCCTGCCGAAGAACGCGCAGGTGGAGATCGACCTGGTGATGGTGCTCGACTGAGCCCAGCGACCCCATGCAACCGGATGCGAGCGGCGCGGGTGCCGATCCCGCGCGCATGCCGGTCACCGGGCTCAAGGGTGCCGGGCCGGCGCTGACCGCCCGGCTCGCCGCGCGCGGCATCACCACGCTGCAGGATCTGTGGCTGCACCTGCCGCTGCGCTACGAGGACCGCACCCGCCTGACGCCGATCCGCGCCCTGCGCCACGGCGAGGTCGCGCAGGTGCTGGGGCGGATCGAGGCGGTCGAGCGCGGCTTCCGCGGCCGCCCGACGCTGCGTGTGGCGGTGGGCGACGAGTCGGGTGCCAGCCTGGTCCTGCGCTTCTTCCACTTCCACGCGGCGCAGCTGCGGGCGTTGCAGGTGGGCGCGCGCATCCTCTGCCACGGCGAGGCGCGCGGCGGCCATTTCGGCATGGAGATGGTGCACCCCGGGTATCGCGTGCTCGCCGACGACGTCGAGCTGGCGCTGGGCGACCGGCTCGACCCGGTGTATCCGGCGATCGAGGGCGTCGGCCCGGTGCAGCTCGCGCGCCTGGTGTCGGCGGCGCTGGACCAGCTTCCCGAAAGCGATGCGCTGGAGCTGCTTCCGGCCTCGGCTTTCGGCGATCTCACGCTGCCGCGCTGGCGCGACGCGGTGCGCTTCCTGCACCGTCCGCCGCCGGGCGTGGACCTGACCGAGCTGGCCCAGTTCCGGCATCCCGCCCAGCAGCGTCTGGCCCTGGAGGAGCTGCTCGCGCACCAGCTCAGCCTGCGTCGCCAGCGCCTTTCGATGAAGCGCCAGGGCGCGCTGGCGCTGGAGGCGCGCGGCGCGCTGGCGCGCCGGCTCGCGGCCGCGCTGCCGTTCCGGCTCACCGCGGCGCAGCGCCGCGTGCTGCACGAGATCGCAGAGGACCTGTCGCGCAGCGAACCCATGCTGCGGCTGGTGCAGGGCGACGTCGGCTCCGGCAAGACCATCGTCGCCGCGTTTGCCGCGCTGGCGGCCATCGAATCCGGCGCACAGGTCGCGCTGATGGCACCCACCGAGCTTTTGGCCGAGCAGCACGCGCAGGCCTTCGCCACGTGGTTCGAGCCCTTGGGCATCGAGGCGGTGTGGCTCTCCGGCAAGGTGAAGGGCAGGGCGCGTGCCGCCGCGCTGGCGCGCATCGCCGCCGGCGCGCCGCTGGTGATCGGCACCCACGCGCTGCTGCAGGAGCCGGTGGCCTTCGCGCGGCTGGCACTGGTCATCGTGGACGAACAGCACCGCTTTGGCGTGCACCAGCGCCTGGTGTTGCGCGACAAGGGCGCCGACGGGCGGCAGGTGCCGCATCAGCTGGTGATGACCGCCACGCCGATTCCGCGCACCCTGGCCATGACCGCCTATGCCGATCTCGACGTCTCGGTGATCGACGAGCTGCCGCCTGGCCGCACCCCGGTGCAGACGGTGGCGATCGACGCGCTGCGGCGCGACGAACTGATCGAGCGCATCCGCGCCGCCCTGTCGCAGGGACGCCAGGCCTACTGGGTCTGCACCCTGATCGAGGAAAGCGAGGAACCCAGCGCGCCGGGCGCGGTGAAGATCGAGGCGCAGGCCGCGCAGACCGCGCATGAACTCCTGACCGAACAGCTCCCCGGCGTGCGCGTGGGCCTCGTGCACGGGCGCATGAAGCCGGCGGAAAAGCAGGCCGCGATGGCCGCGTTCAAGGCCGGCGACATCCAGCTGCTCGTCGCCACCACGGTGATCGAGGTGGGCGTGGACGTACCCAACGCCAGCCTGATGCTGGTCGAAAACGCCGAGCGCCTGGGGCTGGCCCAGCTGCACCAGCTGCGCGGCCGCGTCGGGCGCGGCGCGCAGGCGTCGACCTGCGTACTGATGTACCGCTCGCCGCTCTCGCAGGCCGCGCGCGAGCGCCTGGCGGTGATGCGCGAGACCAGCGACGGATTCCGCATCGCGGAGAAAGACCTGGAGCTGCGCGGCCCCGGGGAACTGCTCGGCACCCGCCAGACCGGCCTCGCCGGCTTCCGCATCGCCGACCCGATGCGCGACGCCGCCCTGCTGCCGCAGGTGCAGCAAGCCGCCGATGCGCTCCTCGCGCGCGCCCCGCAGGTGGCCGACCGCCTGATCGAACGCTGGATCGGCCAGGCGGTGCGCTACGCCGAGGCGTGATCGAGCCGCTTACTCCTCGGGCACGTTCAGCACATAGCTTGTGCTGCGTCCGCCTGCGTCTGATTTGCGCAGCAGTCCACGCGCCATCAGATCGTTGATATCGCGCAGCGCCGCATCGGGCGAACATCGGGCGACCGAGGCCCATTTACTGCTGGTGAGCTTGCTGTCGAAGCCATCGAGCAGCCGGTTGAGCACTTTCGCCTGCCGTGCGTTCAGGGGCGTGCCGGCCCACTGCCGCCAGAAGCGGGTCTTGCCCAGAACCACATCCAGCGAATGGTGCGCCTGATCCACCGCGCGATGGAGCACATCGAGGAACCACGCCAGCCATGGCGTGACATCCATGGTGCGCTTCTGGGTTCGCTCGAGAATGTCGTAGTACGCCGTGCGCTCGCGTTGGATCTGGGCCGAGAGACTGTAGAAACGCTGCGAGCTGCCATCGGCGCGTGCCAGCAGCAGATCGCCGATGGCTCGCGCGATGCGGCCGTTGCCATCGTCGAACGGATGGAGCGTGACGAACCAAAGATGCCCGAGCCCCGCCTTGATCAGCGGCGGCTCGCCGGATGACCCGTTGAGCCAGTCAAGAAATCGACGGGTTTCCACCTCCAGTCGCTCGGCAGGCGCTGCCTCGAAACGTATCCGCTGGCGGCCGATGGGGCCGGACACCACCTGCATCGGGCCGTTCGCATCATCGCGCCACGCGCCAACCGCGATGCGTGAACCTGATTAGCCCTGTGTCTCAGCCGGCACTCTGGCGAGGAATGGCTCTGGGTCGTCATTCTCGCGTGCTCTTGGCGGGAATCTGGCGACGTGGCTTGTGTGTTCACTGGAACAGGCGCAAATGGCGCTGGGTTCCCGCCT
>JACDJA010001810.1_pt1 | contig 16765 bp, 19 predicted proteins | sample 7449241 | NCBI WGS metagenome assembly JACDJA01 (sample SAMN14253289, study PRJNA609438) | sludge metagenome | isolation source: initial anaerobic sludge | collected 2018-12-20 | reverse complement strand
CACCTGTTCCAGGGTTTGTATGGCTTGTGTTTGCAGGCTCACGATCATGTCTCCATGATCCCGATTCACGCGCCTACAGGCTCAACTCACGTTGGATTCACCGCCCCTCGCCCAGGCTCATGTGTCGTTGGAGAAGGCTCGCACTTTCCGCTTTGCGCCGCTGACGCTATAATCCGCCCTCACATTTGGGGCGGTAGCTCAGCTGGGAGAGCGTCGCGTTCGCAATGCGAAGGTCGGGAGTTCGATCCTCCTCCGCTCCACCAAAAACACCGCATTACAAAGCCTCGGAAACACAGGATGTTCCGGGGCTTGTTGTTTTAAAAGCCTTGATTTCATTGGGGTTACGACAACATCTAGCCTGACTTGGCAGCTCCGAATCAGTCATTTTCGGTAGCAACCGGGATGTTCAGGTATCCGGCCCGATCCCGAAAAAATTTGTCCCTCAGTGGGACAGATTTGGGACAAGCCCGCAGCGTTGGATGTTGCGGCGCAGACCTGTGCCGACATCGCGCGAAGCCAGGATACGGCCTCCCGCGCTTCCCAAGCCATGTGATACCTGGCTATACTTTTGCTGCTTGTCCCAAAGACAAGCGATAGATCGAACGCTGTAGCCCCAAGAGCGCCATCGCTTGCCGATACGCACCGGGCTTGGGTTTAAGACACCCTGACGCGGGGAGATGGGCCGCGTGACCGCACCGAAAAGAGGTGCTGACTACCTCGGAAGATGTTGAGGTTGACACTGCGGAAGTGAGACGCGGCATTGGGCACCCCGTACATGGCCGATAACGGGGTTGCAGCATCGGCTAGACCGACCTGAAAGCAGGTTCTGTGACGGGGACAGTTACCCGTCCGGCGTTCGCCCCCTTCAATCTTGAATGGAGCGGCGAACATGACTTTCGTCCCTACCCTCGTTACGCGCGCTGCGATCACCGCTATCGCGCTGCCTGTCTTCGGCTGCGCCTTCCTCGGCTTCGGCCCAGGAGGTGGCGCATGACCGTCATCGTGACCTTCCTGGACTTCCTCAGTTCGAGGTATCCCCCGACGCTGACCATCGAGCAGGTTAGCGAGATCACCAGCGAGAACCCGCAAACCATCCGCAATCGTCTGTCGGAAGGGAAGTACCACATCCCTTCGTTCAAAGTCGGCAGCAAGCGCCTGTTCAAGCTGATCGACGTGGCCGAGTTCATCGAGCGCCAGAGCACGGCCGATCCAAGCCACCCCGGCAACAAACGCCCTCGTCGTGGCCGGCCTACCAAGGTCGAGCAAATGGCGCGGCAGCAGGCCGCCCAACAGGCGGCCCATGCGGATGCACGGGGGTGACTCATGGACAACCATCAACCCTCGATGCGGCATCGTCCCGCAGGGGTCGGCGCAGCTGCGCGGCCGGAGCGCGACCCCGCCGACTATCTCTTTCATCGCAACGACATCCCGTTGGAGGTCAAGGCTTTCGCCTTGGCACGGCTCGGCAACGACGTGCAGGTTCATCCAGCTCGGAGAAACGGTAGCTACAAGGGCACCATCCTGCTGAACTCCAGAGACTGGCTCGTTCAGGCGCTCGGCCGTCACATGAAAACCGCCGTTGCCCATCGCAAGACGGACGTGATGCTGGTCGGGTCGGTCAAATGGCGCGATGAGAACCGCCGCCTGGGCGGCGCTGCGGTGCAAGTTCACTACAACGGCAGCAGCGGCAAGGCGTACCCCCTCCAGAGCGAGCAATCGCGGCCAAGGCCAGCGCGCTCATCAGAGCCGACGCGCGGCTCCACAGGCATCGAGAGGTGAGCCGTGGAGCGTCTTCAAATGCCCCTGCCGGGCACCGGCAGAAGCGCGCGTACGCCCACCAGAAAGGCAACCAGGGCCAGCCCCGCCAAGGTCGCGGACTTGATTGCCACGGCACTTGCCATCCAGGAGCAGGACGCGGCGGAAGCCGGCCAGATCGGCTACATGGCCCGCGCCATGATCTGGGCCTCGATGCCACACAGGAAGGTCGAGGGCGCGAACTACAAGCGCGACAACGGCCTTGCGTCCATCACGATGCTGGTCGATCCCGACATCGGCCTGCCCTACGGCAAACTGCCCCGACTGATTGCCGCGTGGCTGACGAGGGAAGCGAAGCTAACCGGCTCCCGAGAGTTGATGCTTGGGCGCAGCTTGGCCGAGTTCGCCGAGAAGCTTGGACTGTCCACGAGCGGCGGCCAGCGCGGCGACACATCCCGATTGAAGGTACAGGCCACCAAGCTGTTCAGCACCTTCGTTTCCGTGACGACGCACCAAGGCCAGGACTACGCCTACAAGAACGTCGCGCTGTCCGATGCCGGCATGTTGCTCTGGAACCCGAAGAAACCTCACGAACGGTCACTATGGGAAAGCACGATCACGCTATCCAATGCGTTCTACCGCGAGTGCATGGACTACGCCGTACCGTTCGACCTGCGCGTACTGCACCGGCTGCGCTCGCCGCTGGCGATAGACCTGTATCTATGGCTGACGTGGCGCATGTTCATCCTGCGCCGGCCGGTGCTGATCCCGTGGGTTTCCCTTCGCTTCCAGTTTGGCGCGGGCTACGCGACCACGCCCCAGGGTATGGCGCACTTTCGGGCGGAGTTCCACCGCTGCCTGCACGAAGTGAATGCGCTCTACCCCGGCGCTCGGGTAGCGCCGGAACGCGACGGGCTGCGTCTGTTCCCCAGCCCGCCACATGTCGATGCGTTGCCCTTGGCGCACTGATTCGCCTGCCCAGCCGGCAATGCCCGCGATGGTGACGCCGGCAGCTCCGCCGCCGGCGAAACTTGTCACCAATCACTCAACACCCCAGGAGCCCTCATATGAACCAGCGCACCACCGATCACACCGAAGCGGCCATCGACCCCGCCGTGATCCTCGATACCTTCTTCGACTCAACGAGGCCGCCCGGCCGCAAAAGCCGCGCATGGACGTTCGAGCACTTCCGTGAGGCATGCGACACACCGGGAGCCAATCGCGTCCAGGCGGTGCTCGCGGCGAGCAACACGACAGGCTTCACGCTGTATGCGCGTCAGTCTGGATGTCTGCACCCCGTTACGCACGACGACCGCCCCGTGCGTTTCCGTACCATCGAGCAGGCGTTGGACACCCTCTCTGATGTGTCCTACCTTGCCCCCGAGATCGCCATCGACACATCGAGTTGGTGACGCCGGAGAGCTGCCCAGGTCATGCGCGTGTCACCACTCACCTGTGGGCATGCCTGTGGATGACGAAAGTTGTCCACGCTGAAACACCGATACGGCATAGAAACCGCGTGAACCCTTGTCTGACAAGGGTTTGCGGTCTTCCGGGCGAACTTATCCACGCTGAAACGCCGATACCACTGCGCTGAAACACCGATACGGTCACGCTGAAACACCGATATCGAGCGGACTGGACAGAGGCGCAACCCATTGTCCATAAACGAGTTTTTCACACATCAGCCTACCCGCATGTAGTTCTGCATTTAGCTTTTCAAATATATATAAACAGGTAGTTGGACAGCCTTCAGCCGTGGACAACCGAGCACACACCGCCCCGGCCTGCGGGCCGAGCGAAAAAGGCGCCTCCGGCGCTGAAGCGGCAGAGCCGCCTTTCTCCCCCGCACCAGCGGTGCGAGAGGGGCGGCGTGCTGACTGGCTTCCGTGACACCAATCAACTCAACATCTGAACAGATGCCCTCATGGCGACAAGACGCCTATCTGGTTGACCTCCAGTGTCACCAAAGTGCTATCATGCCGTCCTCTGTGGGGTCATAGCTCAGCTGGGAGAGCGCGTCGTTCGCAATGACGAGGTCGGGAGTTCGATCCTCCCTGGCTCCACCACCGAATCAAGGAAGGGCCAAGCCGATGCTTGGCCCTTCTTGTTTGTGTCCTCATCCTGAACGCCCCGTTTGAGTAGCGTAGTAGTAATAGTAAGACTATTACTACTCCTACCGTCGCCGATGGTGACACGGCGATGACCTGGCCGAGCTGCCGGCGTCACCAATGCCCGGCGATGGTGACAGGCTCGCGCGATCGAGGAAGATCCGCCGTCACCAAAAAGGAAGCCCCGCCGAGGCGGGGCCGTGGTGCGAATCGAGGGACTTACCGCCGACGCAGCGCAAGCCGGATGTGACGCCAGAAGATGCGCCATTCTCCAGGCTGGCCGCCATCGAGCAGCAGCGCCCGGAACATGGCGAACGCCTCGCCCGGTCGCTTGCGATACGCCTCGGCCATTGCTTCATCGTGCGGTCTATCGCTCATTGGCTTTTCCGTTGCAGGTTGCCCAGGGTTGCCGCGTTGTATGCAGGCTGCCATCCACCGCCGCCGGCATTGGAAACGCTATTGCCTCGGAGCTTGTTCACGCCCGCTTTGCCAAGACCGTAAGCACCCTTGCCCAAGCCGTAAGCGCCTTTGCCAAGGGCCAAGCCGGCCTTTGCCGTTTGCTGGACGCCGCGCCGGCCTTTGTCCAGGCTATCGGTCAGGCCGCGCGCCGTCATGACGGCCATCGAGATACCGCCAGCCAGGGCCGCAGCCATTGGCATGACACCCTTCACGATGCCATAGAGGATTGCTGCCACCACAAGCAGCTCCAGGGCCACCATGAGCATGTTTTGATCGGAGTCGATGACGACCTTCGATATTTCGTTGTCGTAGATCGTGACGCCGAGCGTCAGCACGACCGCCGTCAGCGCAACAATCAGAACGTGGTTCAGCACGAAGCCCACCCAGGAATCGAAGAACTTCGCCGTGACCGGGAACATCAGGCACATGATGAACACCGGCCCGATGGCAAAGAGGATTTTCAAGTAGATGGTGGACATTAGGATGGCGATGCCGCCGAACACCACGACCAGGGCAAAGCCGATGGCAAGAATCGCCATGATGACGTACCACATGAAGATCGTCCCCATCTCCCGCCAACTCGCCGCCTGCGCCTTTTCTCGGCACTGCATGATCAGCTCAAGCCCCTTGCTCAAGCTGCTGTCCAGAGAGGCATAGATCGAGCCACCCGTCGAGCCGGAGAAGGCGGACGTTAGCCCTTCTTCGATGCCCCGGAAGGCTTCGACAACGCCATTCAGGTACATATCGGCATTGAGGGCCATCGTCCCTACGATCATGACCTTGACCATCTTCAAAAGTCCTGTTTTGAAAGGCTCCTGAACTTGCCCGGTCATCATCATGTAGGCATACAGGGTGATGTAAAGCGTCAGCGCGCCGAGTGCCCAGGGATAGACCGTTGCAATGGTGTCGCCGGCCACGTTCGTGACAAAGGTCGTCGTGGCATTGTCCAGGGTGCCGCCGATGCCCTGGAAGACGTTTGTTGTTGCTGGCATGGCTACTTGCCTCCCATCTTGACGCCCGTCATGGGCTGGACGTTGAGGCCGCGCCGCTTGCCAGCATCGGCAAGGCTTTCAGCACGTTCCGCGTTGATGCAGTTCGGCGTTTCGGACAGTTCGCCAGGATTGGCCCGGCACTTCGCCAAACGGTCAGTCCGCTCGGTTGCGTGTTCCTTGTACCAATCGACCGACTGGACGGGTTCAGCCGGTTCCGTGCAGCCGACCAGGACAGCCGCGACGATCAGGGAGAGGGTGAGCTTTCTCATTTCCCGACCTCCCGCGCTTCGGCTTCGATGGTGCGGCCAGCAGCTTGCCGGGCTTCACGTTGTTGCATGACTTTCAGCCCATGAGCTACTTCGGCCGCTTCGATGATTTGGCGAGAGGCGAGGAAGCGCAGCGTTGCTTCCCGACGACCTGCATAGGTCGGAGTCAGGAACCTTTCCCGGCCATTGAAGTAGCCGATGGACAGGCTGGTGACAGCGCACGCGACCGCCAGGAGCATTGCTTGCCAGCTCATGAGTTGGCCTTGGCTGAACAGTGGCAAGGTGAAGCCGTACCAGTCGTGCGCGGCGAAATAGGCCACCATCAAGGCCGCATAGATGGACACGCCATCCATAGCGAACATATGCACTTCGCGGCCGATGGCTTCCTTCCACTTGCCGAAGCGGCGCACGTCGCGCCAGAATCCGATAACCATTGCCGCGTACAGGCCCACGAGTAGGCCGGAGAGAACGTAAATCATGACGGCCCCCTATGGACGTAGCGAAAAGTTCATGGGCTGGACTTTGAGGCCGTCGCGCTTCGCGGCGTCCCGCACGTTCATTTCGTGCGCGCGCTGTTCCTGCAAGCGATCCTCGGCCGCCGCCACCATCGCGTACATCTGGAGCTTGGTCTGCTCGTTCTGAATCATGGCCTGCTCGGCCGCGATACGGCCTTGCAACTCGGCAATCGCCTTGGGGTCGGGCGTGTCGTTGATCTTCGCCATGAGCTGGTCGATTTGGTTCAGCCGTGACTTGGCCTTGTCGTAGGCGTCCAGGGCGAAAGCCTTGTCCTGGGCACCTTTGACGGCCTGGGCCTCGCACGCGGTGCGCTGGTCCGCGATCTTGAAATGGGCGCAGGCATCGAACGCCTTGGTGTCCTCATAGATCGACTGCGCCCTGCCGCTCAGGCCGGCATAGCCGCCCGTTTTCACGGCGTCATAGACGCCCTGCCAGTCGGCCGGCAGGTACTCGCGCAGCGCCGGGTTGTTCAGGATGTTGCCGAGGCCGCGCGAGCCGGTCAGGGACTCGTACTGCTGCTTCATCTGGTTGATCTGGCTGGTCATCTGGTCGTACTGCATCTTCCACTTGGCGATGGTTTCGACCTGGGCGGCGATCTGCTGCGCGATGGAAGCGCCATCGGTGACCGGGATTTGGGCCTTGGCCTCGTGGTTGCCGAAGATCATCCAGCCGGCTACGCCGAGGACGGCCAGAACTTTGATTGTGCTCATGTGATTGCCACTCCTGTTGAAAAGGAGGGCGTCGGGCCTACCGGCCATTCCGCCACCGTCGGCAGCGGTCTTGCTCCCCATCCAGGAGCGCGCCCCGAAGGGCTTCACAGCGAGTCTTTCCACGCGGTCATGCTGTCTGTTTCAGCACGTCAGACCGGGCGCGGCGCGGAGCCGGTCGAGCAGATGGGCGATGCCCAAAACTATTGATTCCGAAATGCCAAAACCTAGTGTGCTGGCATTCAGATTGTCCTACTTTGGCGCGGTCACGCCAATGGTGACACGGCGTGTTCGCTTCGTACCCGTCTTAAATGCCTATTGGTGTGCCGCCTCCTGAATGCGTTGCTGGGTCTTCTTGTCCAGGTCGTTCCATACCACACCCAACGCCCTGCCATACCGTGCCGAAGCCAGCAGACCATCGTCCGCAAAGCGGGCGCTCCCGTAGCCCGCAAGCGCGCCAAGAAACGCTACGACGAAAACGGCCAGGGCCATCTTCCATATGCCCCAACGGCCGTTCGATTCGTCATGCCGCCGCACCACTTCATGAAGCACAGATTGCATGTCTTCCCGCATCGAAATCCGTTCCTGGGCTGCGAGTGCTTTGAGCCGCTGCTCCTGAGCTTCACCATAGGCGTCGATGACCGACTGCGCATCCCTGGTAGATTTGACGATGGCCCCGCAGACCGGCCCCAAGGCTTTGGGTAACTCTTTGATCGAATCATGCAGGCGACCCACATCGCCGAGCAATTCAGCAATCAAGGCATCGTGAGCTGTTGTCGGATTCATAACCGCCCTCACCGGAACAACGTCTTGAAGACCACATCCAGCTCAAGCGTGACGCCCTGGGCAAGCCGTTGAATACCGAGCAGCTTCGAGTAGGCCAACTTCTCGGCTACGTCTTTAGCCTCTTTGATCTTGACCTTGAAGTCGGTGGATTCTTCAAGAATCTGCTTCATGGTCATATCAATACCTCGAAGATCATCGTAGATGCCATTGCGATGGATGACGGCCGCCGGATTCAAGGCGAACTTCTTGCCTTCCTTGTGATACTCGAACAACCCAGGGAACAGTCGCTCGGGCAGGCGGTCCGGTGGCACCATGTTGAAGATCAGCCGAATCTTCTTTGCGGGCACACCCATGCCGGACAGTGCTTCGATGGTAGAGATCGTGTCCCGTTGCTGCTTGCTGTCGGATGTCGTGGGCACCACAAAGAAATCGTAGTCCTCATGCGCTCCTTGGTATTGCTTCATCAAAGTCACGAAGTCTTCGACGTTCGACTGACCGACATCAACGATTGCGCTATCAAGCAGCAGCAATGCGTTCTGCACTTCCTTGAAATCCTCTCCCCGCATAGGTTCTTGACCCGAAGCATCCGAGTTGATCGACTCGACGGGAATCAGCTCGGCGTCCGTCATGCGCGGAAGCAAAAGATGCTGAGCTATGGTTGACTTGCCGACGTTGCCGGAAAAATTCATGACGGCGATTTTCATTTTTGCTTCTCCTGGATGCGTTTAAGAATCGAGTTTTGTGTTTGTGATGAGATGAACCGATGAGCAAGAGCTTCGCGTTGCTCGCGTGCATCCATCGGCGCGGTGTTTTCCTGCGCGATGGCCTCGGATGGTTCCGGTGCTACCGGAGGTGCCGCCGGCACAGGCGAGGCGGAATACCCCTGAACGCCATGCCTACTCAGGTAGGCCGACAAGCCGCCGACGGACACCTTGACCCCGTTCGTGGATAGGAACTCTCGAATCTGTTCGAGAGAGAAACCACGCTCCCGAAGCATCTGGATTTCGGAAAGAAATGGAGTAATGCGGGATCGTTTTCCGGCGGGTCTGACCTGCTGCATAAACTCGTTCACGTCCATCACAGCTCATACCCATGCGAGACCAGCACCTGGACCATGTTGTAGCCCTCCCATGAGCCGGGGCGGGTGACTACCATGCCTGCATCCTCGGCCAGCATTTCCAGCAACGTGACCGGCGTCAGGGGGCCGTGACTGGTGAAGCCATCGCGCGCTGCATGCACGCCGCTGCAACGCCTTGCCAGTTCGGCAAGTGCCTGAGCTGTGCGACTGTCGATGGTCAAGACAAGTTGGGTTCCACCGGATGCGACATCTTCCCCGGTGACTGGCCCAGCATCGGAGCCGGGCTGATTGACGATATTGCTCATGCGCGTATCTCCCGAAACGCACGCGAGAAAGCCTCGACGAGCGAACGGTTCAAGGGAGATCGGATGAAAGTCGCCGACGCTGCTGCGCCGTTGCTTCCTATCAAGCGGGAAGGCCGCTCTTCCCAATGAGTGGGGAAGTCACCCGGCGGCGAAGCCGTTCATCGTGAAGCAAGCCCTGACGGGTTGCGCTGCCGCCTCTGACAAGCGAGGCCGTATCCGACGATGACATGCTGCTGTCACACAGCACGCCGAAGTTATTCAAGGAACTTCGGAACCTGTTCGTATTTTATCAGTGTGCATCGCGTCGTCAACGTAATTTCACGCACATGAACTGAACTGCTTCTATCTTCTGCACATAGAAGCATGAAAGCTTCGTTTCCATTCAAATCACTGCTCAGTTATTCACGCGGGCACCAAGCTGAAGCGTTTTATTCTTCGTCATGACGAAAAAAGTGTGGGGGTGTGGGCTAATGCAGGATAGGCTAACGCCGGTATTTTGTGCCACACTACGTCTGCACTTTGCCCACACACCCCGACTAGGAGACCCTATGCCGCGCAAGGCCAAGATTGGGGCGACACGAGATAGCTACGTATATCGTCTTCGCGTCCCCGCTCCATTGAAGGCGCAATGGGACGAGCATTGCGCCAAGCAAGACAAGAGTCCGTCCGTGGTGATGCGGGCGCTGATGCGCTACATCATTCAGGACGACATGCCGCCCGACGTTTGCCGCTGGATTGCAGAGCAAACCGAGGGCGAGCCGGACGACGGACCGAAAGAACGCCTAGAAATCCGCTTCACGCCGACCGAGTTCCAGGGCATCACGGCCCGTTCCGAGGCCGAGGGCTGCTCTCCGCAGCGTTGGGTTATCAACTGCGTGCGTGCGAGCTTGACGCACGCACCGCAGTTCACGATGGAGACGACGAAAGCCCTATGGGAATCGTCCTACCAGCTCCGAGCTATTGGCCGGAACCTGAACCAGATCGCCAAGCGGCTGCATGAGGGCAAGCCCGCGAACATCAAGACCGAGCAGATGGAGAAGCTGGCGACCTACATCTACCGGCACACGGACAAGGTGGCGGCCGTTCAGGACGCCAGCCTTAGCCGCTGGGGTATTACCGGGGGTTTCCAATCGCTTACGGCAATGAAAAATAGCGAAAAGCAAAGGAGAGAATATGAAGATCAGTAGGATTCAGAAGGCCAACAACTACCGAATATTTCGCAACTTCAATTGGCCCACCAACCTTTCTGATTTCTCTCGTTTCAATGTAATTTATGGCTGGAACGGCTCAGGGAAAACCTCGCTCTCCAACTTGTTCCGACATATTCAGCGACGGCAAGCGTTGACAGATGGGCAAGTTGAAATCCTAGTAGACCAGACACGAGTAGCAGGCGCGGATTTCGGCACAGCCGCCTTACCCGCGTTGCGCGTATTCAACCGGGATGCGATTGATCGAAACATCTTTGAGCTGGCAAACCAGCAGTTTCCCCCTGTGTTCTTCCTGGGGGAAGACAGCGTGGAAAAGCAGAAAAAAATTGAAGACTTGAAGAAGCAATTTGACATTAAGACCCAGGACGAGTCTGGCTGGAATCGAAGAAAGTCTGATGCGAGCAGTGCGCTTGAAAGTTTCTGTGCCGAAGAAGCCAAAGGCGTCAAGAACCTTTTGACCGTGGCTGGTGGCGGTCCGTACAACAACTACAACGCCGCGAATTTCAAAGCCGATGTGCAGCGATTAGCAGCCATCACGCCAACGCCAGTTCTTTTGCCTGAGGAATCACGCCAACATTATCTTGCGACGAAGGATGGAAACGCAATGGCAAAGGCTTCAGAGCCTTCCATTAGATTTCCGGACTTTGCCGGCTTGACGGCTCGCACCCAGGAGTTGCTAAATCACTCCGTCATTTCATCAGTTATTGCTGAACTAGCCGAGAATCCTGTTCTCGCCGGATGGGTTCATACCGGCCTTTCACTACACTCTGGCGAACATGCATCGAGCAACTGCAAGTTCTGCGATCAGCCGTTACCAGAACAGCGTATCCAGCGACTTGAAGCGCATTTCAACGATGAATTTAAAAGATTTCAATCGAGTGTCGATGCACTTGTTGCCGACATTCACTTAGCACAAGGGTTCGAGCAGGCACTCCGTGTTCCGCCTAAAGAAGCTCTGTATGACCATCTACGCCCAGAGTATGAAAATGCCCTGAAGACTTTAAAACAGCAGACGGCAACCGTCCAAATGTCCTTGCAGGTCTTATTGCACGCGCTCGAAGCGAAGAGAAGTGAGCCATTCAAGAACTTTGAGCTGCGCTCATTCATCACGGGTTATAGCGCCTCGAATGAGCCGGTCAGCCGAATCGAAACCTTCTTTCAAGTTGCGATGGCCGGCTTGGCCGCATTGAGTGCGGCTATGGGGCAGACAGCATTCGACAAAATAAAATCAATCATTACTCAACATAACGACCGAACCGACACCTATGATGCATCTGTTAAAGAGGCGCGCGCAGCGCTGGCTAAAAATGAAGTACTCAAGGCACTGCCTGAATGGACCAAGAAGTCGAAGGCAGTAACAGAGGCACGAGATAAAGCATCTGCTGCACGAGAAGAAGCCGAAAATCTCCGAAAGGAGATTGCGGAGCTTGAAGTTCAAGTTCGGCAACACCGTCGCCCCGCAGAGGAACTCAATCAGGAAGTCGCATCTTATCTGGGACGCGATGAGCTTCGGTTCGAGGTTGAGCAGAATGGCTATCGAATTACACGAGGGGGGTATCCCGCCAATCATTTGAGTGACGGCGAGCGCACCGCAATCGCGTTTTTGTACTTTCTGAAATCTCTCCAGGGAACAGATTTTGATCTGAGAACTGGTGTCGTGGTGATAGACGACCCTGTATCAAGTTTGGATGCCAATTCTCTATTCAGTGCGTTTGGCTTCATGAAACAAAGGACGGCAGAAGCTGGGCAACTATTCGTTCTGACTCACAATTTCTCATTTTTCCGACAGGTAAGAAACTGGTATTACAACCTACCAGGCCAAAGAAAAAAGGATCCGAATCAACAGCCGGCTCGCTTCTACATGCTGACGACAGAATTCACGGATGGACAACGGGGATCTTCGCTACGAGCTCTTGACCCCTTTTTGCATCAGTATGAATCTGAGTACCACTATTTGTTTAAGAGACTTCACGAAGAGGCGCATAAGGCGGTCGCTCAAGGCATCGAGAACTACTATGCCATACCGAATATTGCACGGCGACTATTGGAGTCGTTTTTGGCATTTCGCGTGCCAGACAAGCCAGGTGAATTATTTCAGAAGCTAGAATCTGTTCAATACGATACAGTCAAAAAAACAAGAATTCTTCGCTTCCTTCACACCTATTCGCACTTCGATCAGGTCGCGGAGCCTGGTCACGATCCTTCCCTGTTATCGGAAACTCCAATCATTCTTCAGGATGTTCTCGCCCTGATCCGCGAATGCGATCCCGAACATTTCAGATGCATGACCGACTTAGTGGCCCCGCCTATGCCGCAAGTTGCTCCTGCCGAGGCCCCATAAATGCATCAGAAAAAGTCAGCTTCTTATTCAACGATCAAAATTTTCGTTCCGAGGAATTATCAAATCAGTTGACCGATCTATCAAATTCCTTCATCGAAGAAGGCAGTCATTGCCGTTGCAAACCAAAATAGCTGGCTTTCCGTAAAGTCTTCCCGTATCCACTCCGGCAAGCTGTTGCGCGGGAACTGTAGCTGCCCAAGCGCCGTAGCAAGTTGCTGCAATTTCAGATTAATGCGTGTTTCAAGATCGGCCGTTTCAATACCGACTGCAAGAGCCTTGGCCAAGGCAAGCAACACTTCCAAGAATACAAAATCAGCAGAGATCGGGTTGTCGGGCTGGCCAATAAATGCCCAAAAATCCTTTCCTATACGCCGATAAACACGAACTGAGCGCGTGGCACTGTCAATGAGAATGCCGGGCTTCGTTGCTCGATCCTCTTCTTCAAAACCACTTTCCAGCAACTTCACCAGAATTTGGTTTTCTTTGTTATTTGTAGTGCAATCAGTGCCATAGGTTAGTCCCAGCACTACGTCAATTTCCCGGACACCCGGATAGGTTTGGCGCGTTTGCTCAAGCCAAGTGCGATAATTATCTATGATGGCTCGGGTCATGCCCTGAACCTGTGTGTCATTGATAGTATTGGGGCCGCTCTTAATGGAGGTGAGGTATCGTCTAGCACCGATTACTACTGACTTGTCGATCTCCCTCCAGACCGAATTAATGCGACGCTGCGCCTTCTGCTCATTACTCAATCCAATAAGAGCATCAAACTCTGCGCGCTTCTCAGGAGCTTCAATCCATTTATTTTCCGATATAACTGGATATTGACCAACAAATGCCGCTTCAATTGACTTCCCGAAGGAAGTTTCCAGGCCCATATAGAGCTTGCTATTAAACAAGAATGTGCCAAAAGCCCTCGGATCATCAAGGTTCATCACGCTGGCCGAGGTCATCAGAACATATGGATTCGTTCGATAGTCGGCCAAATGTGAGCGTCGCTCAAGAGCAGCAGGCAAGTTAACACTAATATAACCAGCGAGGGCATGCGCCAGGGTTTCAACCCGCTCCTCAGTTACCTTCGTAAAGAGTGCGACTATCTCCTGAGTGTTAAATCTGTGCGTTCTTGATTTAAGAGCTGCCGTAAAAGGATTAGCTGCTGCACGAGTGGCCATTTTATTATCCGATCGCACTAATTTTTCTTAGGGTTTGTGGAGGCTCATAGGAGGCGAGAGAGTTATCTTCACCATCCTCCCATACTAGGGTTTTCCCGCCCTTGAACCATTGTCGTGTACGGACATGCGACTGGACGTACACCACGCGATATTCAGCAGGCTTCTCAGCTTGAGAAAGCCAGTTCTGCTGGCGCAACTTATCTAATTCTTCGGCAATCACCTGGCCTGCCACCTCACCCAATCGAACAGGCACGGCATTTCCAACTTGGGCATACTGCTGACTCGCTGTTCCTTCAAAGCACCAATTCGATGGAAATTCTTGTATGGCGGCATATTCTTTCAGTGAAAGTGCCCGGACTTCAGCCGGATGGCACAGTGCAGTACTAGCATGATTGGGCATGGTTACCAAGGTCGGACATGGTAAATCGTAGCTTAGACGTCGCCACCAGCCTGATCGCCCCCCCTTGGCAAACCATGCACTTCCCATTGACTCCTGCTGCTTATCAACAGGCAGACTGCGCCAGTTTGAACCAGGCGGCACAAGGCTAAGGAAAGATTTTTTTCGAGGGCTGAAGTCCATGATGACGTCCGTCGGCGAATGCTTTAGATGCCCTATGGCATCGCGTAGCGTTCGCCATGGTTCAAGCTGAGACGTACCAAAAAGGCTCCCTTGTGACTCTTTCGGAGCGTGAGCAACACCGTGTGTCGGGTCGGGAAAATTCACAACCGCGTTGTAACGATTGCCAATGAATAGGGCGCGCTCTCTTAGTTGGGGGGCACCATAGTTCACCGCATTCACTTCAAAACAATCTACATGGTAGCCATTCCCGTTTATTCCTTGGAGCGCCTGCAAGTCCTCTGCAAATAGGCGAACGACTGAGCCAGGCAGCTCATCTGGCTCAAGTGGTGGCCCTCCCTTCTCCGGCCGCTCAGCAATAGGGCGATGTTTTAGTGCGGCAGACAGCAACCCTCTTACGTTCTCCATTAGAAAGAAGCGAGGCTGCATGTACTCAACAAATCGAAGATACTGCCAAAGTAATGTGCCGCGTGGGTCTTGGGTTGCCATGCGACGACCCGCCGTACTGAAAGACTGGCATGGGGGCCCGCCCACTAAAACGTCAAGCTCACCCGGCCTGAGGCCGCAAGCGGCCAATACTACTGCTGGGTCGAGATTTGAAATATCTCCTTCGAATATCTTCAAACTCTTAGGCAAATTACCCTTCGCGTGATTTGCTCGAATCGTGGCGCAGAAGCTCGGCTCCTTTTCGACGCAGGCTAGCAGCTCAAATCGGCCGGTCTTTTCGACACCGAGATCCAGTCCCATTGCCCCTGAAAATAGGGAAATTACGGTGTATTTTTCAGCCATGATGGCGCGACCTAATATTAATTCTGTTCATTTACTGAATTCCTTGGACCAACGAACAAGTCCGCTTGGCCGAGCTGCTGCTTACTTGTAAAAGTGCGCATGAAATCGCGCAGCACGTCAGCAGCGGCTCTATCTTGGGCACGGCAAGCTTGCACGAAGGCTTCGCGCAACTCTTTCTCCACCCGAATGCGCATCCCGGAGTCTTTGGTCGCCATCCTCACACCATACCATAATGGATACACAATTGTGTATCCATTCCCTTGGTAATCCAGTCTAGTCATGCCAGTCGCTTTGCCAAGTCCTTCGCCCTCGGGTGGTAGTACCGCATCAGCATGCGCGGATCCTTGTGACCAGTGATCTTGGTCAGCTCGTGCATCGGGAAGATGGTGGCCAGGCGCGACGTGGCTTCATGCCGAAGATCATGGAACCGCAGATCGACCAGGTACTTCGAGTCTGGCCGAACCTTGGCCGCCTTGCATTCATCCTCATATGCCTTCCTGGCACGCTCCACGGCGCGCTCGAATGCGCGCGTCACCGCATCACCGCGAATCTTGAACACGCGGCTATCGTTTTCTTCGGCTTCGTCACCTTCTTTCTCATCCTCCTTCTCTTCCGGCATCAGGGCTTCAAGCACAGCCACCGCCTTTGAAGAAAGCGGTACGTCGCGCGACTCTCCGTTCTTCGTCTTGGGGAGGTGAGCCACGCGATCGTCGAGGTCGATATGCTCCCAGCGGAGGCCAACGATTTCGCCGCGGCGCATCGCGGTCTCCACGGCCAACCGAATGATGGCCGGGAGAAAGCCGGAGCCAGTGGCAGCGATCACACGCGCCAATTCGTCGTCAGGCGTATCCCGACTGGACTCCTGATCCGCCGCCTCTTCGCCGGCCTCCCGCGTGTCAGCCTGCTTGGCCGCCACGATCCGCCGGGTGCGTGCATTGTTGGGTTGCGGCTTGCGCACCAGTTCCAGAGGGTTCGACAGGCTCTCCATGCCCCATTCCTTGCGAGCAATGTTGAAGACGTGGGATAGCAGTTGCAGCCGCCGCAGCACGGTGGCCGGCTTCAAGGTCTTCAACCATTCATCGCGCAGCTTGGCGATATCAGCGCTGCGAATCGCCGGCATGGTTCGCAAGGCAAGCTCAGTACCTTTCCAGATCCGCAGGACGGATTTCTCGGCTTCCTCGCCGTTCTTGTGAACCGTCACCTCACGCTCGTACCGGCACAGTGCCTCGTAGAGGGTCGTTGCCTCGGCCTCTGCCCGGCTGACGAACGCGCCTCGGTCAATCTGATGCTCGATGGCTCTGGCCCATTCCTCAGCCTCGGCGCGGGTGTTGAAGGTCTTGACCTGATCGGGGTAGCCCTTGCGGCGAATCCGTGCCTGCCATTGCAGTTCGCCACGCTTGCGGAAGTTGGCCATTTTTCGTGTTCTTCACCTGTCAGCACCGGCAGCCAGTGGGACAGGATTGGGACAAAAAAGCCAATCACCGTACCGATGGAATACTGCCTGTGTCTATAAGTTGTTGATACGCATAGACTACAGCATTCCTAGTAGAAGTCGAGTTCAGGCGTTCGCAATGCGAAGGTCGGGAGTTCGATCCTCCTCCGCTCCACCAATTCGAAGAAGCCAGCCTTGCGCTGGCTTTTTCCTTATCTGCCGCAGACGCCAGTGTTGGCGCGGGTTGCGGCCATGTTGCTGTGTTCCATCT